>JFJP01002226.1_pt1 | contig 12519 bp, 10 predicted proteins | sample 431651 | NCBI WGS metagenome assembly JFJP01 (sample SAMN02602958, study PRJNA72255) | Microbial mat metagenome, whole genome shotgun sequencing project. | biome: fresh water; feature: sink hole; material: water; isolation source: purple microbial (photo- and chemosynthetic) mats found in... | reverse complement strand
CCCTGATGCTTGACGAAATTGGCGATTTGCCGCATTCACTGCAGGCGAAGTTGTTGCGCTTCCTGCAAGAACGAGTCATCGAGCGGATTGGCGGGCGCCAGGAGATTCCAATTGACGTGCGTATCGTCTGTGCTACGCATCAGGATCTGAAAAGTCTGATCAAGGAAGGCCGTTTCCGCGAAGACCTCTATTATCGCCTGGCGGAAATTGTGGTTAATATTCCGCCACTCAGGGCTCGTCAGGGAGATACAGCCTTGCTGGCACACGCCTTTGTACGCCGGTTTTCGACCGAGCAGAACCGAGGTGCCATGAGCTTGCGCGAAGATGCATTACGCGCAGTCGAGTCTTATTCCTGGCCTGGAAATGTTCGTGAACTCGAGAATTGCATCAAGCGCGCGGTTATCATGGCTGATGGCAACCAGATTACCGTTGATGACATTGGCCTCGATACGGGGCACAATGAGGAACTGATGAGTCTCGATCTGCGTCAGGTTCGTGAAGAGGCAGAAAAACGCGTCATCATCATGGCTATGGGGCGTGCAGATGGAAACGTTCTCAAAGCGGCTGACATGCTCGGCATCAGCAGACCGACACTCTACGATCTCATGCATCGTTACGGACTGAAATAATTCAATAGTCAAATGGTCAAATAGTCGATAAGCACAACCCTACTGGACGGGATATCTATGACAAATCGGAAATCAATGCGCAAAGCAGTCATCTCAACCCTGGTGGCTACCTTGATTCTGGTCGCCTGCGGCGGGGACAAGCCCGAGACCATGCTGGCTTCGGCCAGGGACTACATGGCCAAGAACGACAACAAGGCGGCAATGATCCAGCTGAAGAATGCGCTGCAGACCGACCCGAATCTGGGCGAAGCCCGGTTTTTGCTGGGCAAGGCGTTGTTTGACAGCGGAAATCCCGTGGCGGCAGAGGTTGAATTGCGCAAGGCGGATGAACTCAAATACTCCGCAGATCAGGTGACGCCTTTGCTGGCCAAGACCCAGCTGATGCTGGGGCAGACCAAAAAAGTGATTGATGATCTTGCCAAGGTTCAGCTGACGTCGCCGGAAGGCAAGGCCGACCTGATGACAACAGTCGGTCAGGCCAACCTGATGACGGGCAAGATTGAAGCTGCGCAGGCGTCGTTTGATGCGGCCATCGCTGCAGTTCCGGGGTATGGTCCTGCTGCGATCGGTCAGGCGAGGATCAAGGCGGGAAATCGTGATCTTCCGGGGGCTCTGGTCCTGCTGGACTCGGCACTTGAAAAATCGCCGAAACTTCACGATGCCTGGCAACTCAAGGGTGACATCCTGTATGCCCAGGGCGAGGCCAAGGGCGCGTCGGACGCCTATAGCAAGGCGCTGGAGATCAAACCTGATTATGTGCCGGCCCACTCTGCACTGATTTCACGCCTTCTGGAAACGGGAAGTCTTGAAGAAGCGAGCAAACAGATCGAGGCCTTGAAGAAAGTGGCTCCGACGCATCCGCAAACGACCTATTTGCAGGCGCAGCTCCTTTATCGGCAGAAAAACTTCAAATCCGCTCTGGAAACGATTCAGCAGCATCTCAAGGTCGTTCCTGAAAGTACGCTGGGTTTGCAACTTGCCGGGGCCATCGAGTACGAACTGAAATCGTATTCAACGGCAGAAACCTACCTGCAAAAAGCCTTGCCAAAGACCCCTGAACTTGGTTTGGCACGTCGTCTCCTGGTTGCCACGTATTTGCGCAGCGGCCAACCGGCCAAGGCGCTTGCCACGCTGCAACCGGTGCTGGACAAGATCGATAGAAATTCGAACATGCTGGCGCTGGCCGGCGAAGTTTACATGCAGAACGGCGATGCCGAAAAAGCGGGCGCGTATTTCGCTAAGGCTGCTGCGCTCGACCCCGAGAACAAGGCCAAGCAGACCTCGGTTGCGCTCACGCATCTGGCTAAGGGAAATACTGAAACCGCTTACCGCGAGCTGGAAGAAATTGCTTCGCTCGACACTGGCGTCAATGCCGACATGGCGCTGATTGCCTCCCAGCTCAGAGCACGCAAATTTGATCAGGCGCTCAAATCCATTGATGGACTGGAAAAGAAACAACCGGAAAATCCGCTTGCCCATAATCTGCGCGGAACGGCCTTGCTCGGCAAGGGTGACTTGGCTGGGGCGCGCAAGAGTTTTGAGCTGGCGTTGACCAAGAATCCGGCGTATTTCCCGGCGGCGGCGAGTCTGGCCAATCTGGATCTGGCCGACAAGAAGCCGGATGACGCGAAAAAGCGTTTTGAAAGCGTCGTGGCCAAGGACCCGAAAAATGTTCAAGCCTTGCTCGCCCTGGCCGAGTTGCGCGCCAAGACCGGTGGCAAGGCGGAGGAAGTGGCTGAGTTGATCAACAAGGCCGTGGCTGCCAATCCTGCTGAAGCGGCACCGCGTCTCGCGCTCATCGGCTTGTATCTGGGCGCTAAAGACGCGAAAAAAGCGGTTGCGGCAGCCCAGGATGCTCTTGCTGTCTTGCCGGATCGCCCCGAGGTTCTCGATGCGGCAGGCCGCGCGCAGCAGGCGGCAGAGGATTTCAACCAGGCCTTGGCGACGTATGGAAAATTGGCTGGTCTGATGCCCAATTCGGTTCAACCGCATTTGCGCATGGCCGAGGTTCAGGTGGCGGCCAAAAACAAGGAGGCGGCCATGCAGAGTCTGCGCAAGGCGCTTTCGATCAAGGCCGATTCAATCGAGGCGCAGCGCGGAATCATGATGCTGGACCTCGATGCCGGGCGCACGGCCGAGGCGCTCAACACGGCACGCCAGATACAGAAGCAGCGTCCGAAAGAGGCAGTTGGTTACGTGCTTGAAGGCGATGTCCATGCCTTGAAGAAAGCCTGGACGGATGCCGCCACAGTTTACCGTACCGGGATCAAGCAAAGCGGAGCGACCGAACTGGCCGTCAAGCTGCATGCGGTGTTGATGGCTGGCGGTGGCATAGGCGAAGCCGACAAATTTGCTGACGGCTGGATCAAGGATCACGCCAAGGATCTGCAGTTCCGGCTTTATCTTGCTGAGGCGGCGAATGCGCGCAAGGATTACACGTCGGCCAGCAAGCATTATCGGATTCTGGTTGATGCGCAGCCGAACAACCCGGCGATGTTGAACAATCTGGCCTGGAGTTCGGCGCAGATCAAGGATCCAAAGGCCATCGAATACGCCGAAAAGGCCTATAAACTGGCTCCCGAACAAGCGGCTATCGTCGATACCCTGGGTGGCTTACTGGTTGAAAAGGGTGATATGGCGCGTGGTCTGGAACTGCTGCAGAAAGCTGTCAGTCTAGCTCCGCAGGCGGCCGTGATTCGCTTGAATCTGGCAAAAGCCCTGGTCAAGGCCGGCAAGAAGGACGAGGCGAAAAAGGAACTGGATGAATTGGCCAAACTGGGCGACAAATTCCCGGCACAGGCCGAAGTGGATAAATTGTTGAAGAGTCTGTGACGAACGGGCAGTAACGCGAAAGGCAAGCATCCCACAGATCTACTCCCTCCCCTTCAAGGGGAGGGTTGGGGTGGGGATGGGGTTTCATTCTTAGGCTCATCATCAACCCCATCCCCCTCCCAGCCTTCCCCTTGAGGGGGGAGGAGAATACGGGGTCGGCTTGTGTGGATGCGGCAGCCCTTGAAAGGGGGCGAGAAGGTGACGTTTGATCCTCTGGAATGCCCATCAATAGGCGTTCCACGAGGGGGTAGGCCGGAGCGCCAATAAATACGCGCTTCTTCAGGATGATTGTTTGTAGATCGTTTATCCATGCGGTCTGCAGCTCGATAAATTTACAATACAATTTTTAACAAGGGTTGAGGAACTCATGATTATTGTTGCCGTTGTTGGTTTGGGTTATGTCGGTTTGCCGCTGGCTGTGGAGTTCGGGAAGAAGAGCCGAACGATTGGCTTTGATCTGTCGGCAAGCAAGATTGCGAATTACAAGAAGTTTATCGACCCGACCGGCGAGGTCAGCAGCGAAGGCTTGCAGGCGGCGAAGTTTCTTGAAGTCGGCAGCGACCCCAAGGCGCTGGCCGAAGCAGACTTCATCATTGTCGCCGTACCAACACCAGTCGATGTGGCACATCAGCCCGATTTCGGGCCGCTGATCGGCTCATCGGAATCGGTCGGCAATAACCTCAAGCGTGGTGCAACCGTCGTTTTCGAGTCGACGGTGTACCCCGGAGCGACCGAAGAAATCTGCATCCCGATCATCGAGAAGCATTCCGGGATGAAGTGGAAGAAGGATTTCTTCGTCGGCTATTCACCGGAGCGTATTAACCCCGGTGACAAGGAACGCACGCTGACCAAGATCGTCAAGGTCGTCTCGGGTGATACGCCGGAGACGCTTGAGCGCGTCAAGCAGATGTACTCGAGCATCATTACTGCCGGCGTCTATCCGGCATCCAGCATCAAGGTTGCCGAAGCCGCCAAAGTCATCGAGAACACCCAGCGTGATTTGAACATTGCCCTGATGAACGAACTGGCGATCATTTTCGACCGTATCGGCATCGATACGCTGGAGGTGTTACAGGCCGCCGGCAGCAAGTGGAACTTCCTGCCTTTCCGTCCAGGTCTGGTGGGTGGGCACTGCATCGGCGTTGATCCATACTACTTGACCCATAAAGCTGAGATGCTCGGCTACCACCCCGAAGTCATTCTGGCCGGGCGTCGAATAAACGATGGAATGGGGAAATATATTGCCGAACAGACGGTCAAAAACCTGATTCGCAATGGATGGCAGGTCAAGGATGCGCCGATTATCGTACTGGGTTTGACTTTCAAGGAGGATTGCCCGGATCTGCGCAATTCACGAGTAATCGATGTGATACGTGAACTTCAGTCCTACGGGGCCAATGTGATCGTGCATGAGCCTGTCGCCGACGCTGACGAAGCGCAACATGAATACGGTGTAAAACTGACCGCATGGGATGATCTGCCCGCCGCTGCTGCCATCGTCGCAGCCGTTGCGCACAAGGAGTTCAAGAACCGGCCGCTGGCGGATTACGTCGGCAAGTTGCAAAAGGGTGGCGTAATGACTGATGTGAAGAGCCTGTTCGATGAGGCGCAACTGGTTTCTCAAGGAGTAACGGTGTGGCGTCTTTGAGTTCAGCTTCAGCCTACGAGCAACTTGGCCGGCGTTTGCGGGAGAATCCAGCGCGCTGGCTGGTCACCGGATGTGCAGGTTTCATCGGCTCGCATCTGGTGGAGACCTTGCTCAAGCTGAACCAAACGGTGGTGGGTCTGGATAATTTCGCCACCGGACACCAGCGTAATCTGGACGAGGTGAGGGCACTGGTGTGGCCCGATCAGTGGCTGAACTTCAACTTCATCGAAGCTGATATTCGTTCGCCGGAAGCCTGTCGCGAGGCGTGCCAGGGTGTCGATTATGTCCTGCACCAAGCCGCGTTGGGCTCCGTCCCACGTTCTCTGGCTGATCCGCTGGCCACCAATGCCGCCAATATCGACGGCTTCCTGAACATGCTGGTTGCAGCACGGGATGCCAAAGTCAGGCGTTTCGTCTACGCCGCCTCCAGTTCGACTTACGGCGATCACCCGGATCTGCCCAAGGTCGAACAAACCATTGGCCGGCCCTTGTCGCCTTATGCCGTAACCAAGCTGGTTAATGAGTTGTATGCCGAAGTGTTTGCGCGGTGTTATGGCTTTGCGACCATTGGCTTGCGTTACTTCAATGTTTTTGGCGCACGCCAGGACCCGGATGGCGCCTACGCCGCAGTAATTCCGCGCTGGACGAAAGCCATGCTGCTCGGCGAAGATGTTTTGATTAATGGCGATGGTGAAACCAGCCGGGATTTCTGCTTTGTGGCGAACGCGGTTCAAGCCAATCTATTGGCCGCAAGCACCGAAAATCCGGATGCGGCCAATCAGGTCTACAACGTCGCGCTGAATGATCGAACCTCGCTCAACCGCCTTTTTGAAATGCTGCGCGATACGCTGGTCGTGACACAACCGGAACTGAGTGATCTGAAACCCCTTCACGGCGAGTTTCGTTCCGGCGACGTTCGGCATTCGCAGGCTGATATCTCCAAAGCCAAGCGCTTGCTCAATTACGCCCCAGCGCACAGCCTCGAAGACGGAATTCGAGTTGCCATGCCCTGGTATATAGCGCACTTTACGGCGCCGAAAGCCAGTGGAGCCTGAGCATGGGAGCCACGTACACTAAAATTCTTCGGAATTCGTCAGCGTTCGTGGCTGTGATGTGCGTTCATTCGTGCCTCGCGCTGGCGGCTCCCTCAGATTTGCCCACACTGGGTGATCTTGAACTGCTGAAAGCCGAAGCACGTTCCTACGAGCACGGTGAGGGTGTTACCAAAGATCCTCTGCGAGCCGCCAGCCTGTATTGTGATGGAGCGCGATACGGCGACGTAGAAGCACAGTTCAACCTCGGCTGGATGTATGCCAACGGCCGAGGCGTTGAGCGCAGCGATGAGCTCGCTGCGTACTTCTTCAAACTTGCGGCGGAGCAGGGACATGGACCGGCGCAGAAAATGCTGCGGTTTGTCGGGCAAACGGTTGCACCCATGCCCAAATGCATGGAGATCGTGACGGTTGAAGTCGAGGATGAAGAGGTTTTTCAGGCGATTGGTCCGTCGCAGCAGAAAGTTTTCGGTCTGGTCAACAAACTGGCACCGGAATACGGCATCAACCCGCGACTCGTCATGGCTGTGATCCGCGCTGAATCCAACTTCGAACCAGCTGCCGTATCTCCAAAAAACGCCCAGGGCCTGATGCAACTCATTCCGGAAACGTCGTTACGTTTCAATGTCAGGAAGCCATTCGACCCCGAGCAGAATATTCGTGGCGGGATGGCCTATCTTCGCTGGTTGCTGGCCTATTTCGAGGGCAATGTCGCGCTGGTTGCCGCCGCCTACAATGCCGGTGAGGGCGCGGTTAACCGTTTCCGTGGAATCCCCCCCTACGCGGAAACCCGAGGTTACGTCAAACGGATTCTGACCATCTTCAAGAAAGACGATCATCCATTTGATCCCGGAGTAACGACACCATCACCGGAACTGCCAAGAATAAGGGTTGCCAAAGCAGGGTGAATAAATCAAGGAGCGGGTCATGAGTTCGATACGTCTGGCAGTATCCCGGCAACTCAGGCACGTTCTTGTCTGTACTGTCCTTTGGTTTGTTTCAGGTGTCGCGTTCGCCGACCTGCCCGACTTGATTGACCAGATAAAACCGTCGGTTGTCGTCGTCGGAACCTACGTCAAAACACGCAGTCCAGCTTTCGTCATGCGCGGGACTGGCTTTGTCGTGGGCAATGGAAGCCTGATAGCGACCAATGCACACGTCGTGCCGGAGGTGCTTGACTCCGCCAATGGCGAAACCCTGATGGTTGTTGCGCTATCCGGTCGAGCGGGCGCACAGCAGCGTCCGGCAAGGATTGCCTCAAGCGATAAATCCCACGATCTGGCGCTATTACGGATTGAAGGGCCACCTATGCAAGCATTAGTTTTGCAAGAATCAGGGAAGGTTCGCGAAGGCCAAAACATCGCGTTCACCGGCTTCCCGATTGGCGGCGTTCTCGGACTTTCGCCAGTAACCCATCGCGGCATCATCTCGGCCATTACACCTATTGCTTTGCCGGGGGCAACGGCTAATCAGCTCAACGAAAAGGTCATCAAGCGACTGAAAAGCGGCCCGTTTGAAATCTATCAACTCGACGGAACTGCTTACCCTGGAAACAGTGGAGGGCCACTTTTCGAGATGGAAAAGGGCGAAGTGATCGGCATCGTCAACATGGTTTTCGTCAAGGGAACCAAGGAGTCTGTTTTGACGAATCCGTCGGGGATCAGTTATGCGGTACCGGTGGTTTATCTTCAGGACCTATTGCGAGAGATACATTAACCCGTGTAAGTTTCCATTCTGAGAATTATTTCCTTATTCAACATTGAAAGCTTGATTACAATGATTTGTCGAGTTTGTGTAGGTGGTGTCGGATTTCTTTACATTTGCCATATTCCGAACCTTTAAGAAATAAGGAAATTCCTTTAACCATATGAGTTATATAGTTAGTTATTGTAAGGTACGTTTCTTGCGTGCTATCAATGCAAGGACTTGGAAGTCGTCCAACTAACAAGGTTGAACAAGCTATGAACAACGAAAATGATCGCGAAGACATGTCCATCCCTCAAAAGAGTTCCGGGCGTAGGCGGTTTGTGCGCACGATAGGACTTGCGGTACCGGTCGTGCTTACCGTTTCTGCACGTTCTACTTTAGCAGGTACTTGTAGTTCAGTATCAGCTAATGCTTCAATAAGGTTGGCCAATAGTCACAATGCTACTGGAGATATCGGTCTGTCCTGTAATGGCTTATCTCCAACCGTGTGGGCCAATAAAGACCCTAGAGCATTTGAGGGGGCTAATGTTAGCTTTAACAGCATCTTTGGTTCCGTGCCTCCAGGAGCGACAACGTCGTCCAGGATGAGGGCAGTTATAAGGTTGAGTGGTACGGACGATATAACTGTTTTCGCGCGGTACATTGCTGCGGCTTATGTGAATTCCAAAATGGGACTTGTAAGCCCTAGCATCTATAAAGTGTCTGATTTGCAAAGTATGTGGGCTGCTCGAACCGCCCCCGCTGTCTACAATCCTGTACCCGGGGCTAATTGGAACAAAACTGACATGCAGAATTACTTGGCGACAACCTGGTAAATGTGAGCTGTATCCAGTTTAGTGGAACACGATAGCTTGCGTAGGGTTGTTTCTTCGTTAAGGCTTTTGATTGAGCAATGTGAAGGCGGTTCGCTTGTTTTTGATCAGGATACCGGTGCTACAGCTTTTTTGAATGATAAGGCAACGTCTCTGTTGCTTTTACTTAATTCTCAAGGTGAGATTGCCGAGGCTGATTTGTGCACAGCCTTGAAGAAGCTTTGGGGCGATGATGTGGATTTTTCAGTTGCCCTAGCCTCGCTTGAGGAATCTCGATTAGTTTTTCAGTGCTAACACTTTCCGTCTGTTCGGCCAGAGAACTCGATGTCGCAATGCGGTCTGGTCGTTTTCGGCTTCACTTAGGCCATCTCTCCCTCAAAATCACTAGCATTGTTCCCGAGTTTGTCGCGGCGTTCAGGAATCTATATGCCACTCATCCGGTATCGATTTCCGGAGGGGATTTTGATTTTGACATTGGAATTTCTCCCCCGTCTCTTTGGCGACGCTGGTTCAGGCGTAATGCAGTCTTTGAATTTTGTGGTGAAGCTCCTTTTTTACCGATGGATGTTGGTCATGCGCATGCCATGTTCGAGTGGGGGCTGAACTGGACAATCGCTTCACATCTGAACAATTTTCTTGTCCTTCACTCGGCCGTTGTTGAATGGAGGGATAAAGGGGTACTTCTTTCTGCCGAATCCGGTAGTGGCAAGAGTACTCTTTCGGCTGAATTATCGTTACAAGGATGGAGGCTTCTGTCAGATGAGTTGGCGCTGATTGACCACGATTTGAATCTAGTTCCCCTTTCACGGCCGGTAAGCTTGAAGAATGATTCGATTGAAGTAATTGGTGCTCGGCACCCGAAGGCCTCTTTTGGACCGATCGCTAAGGCTACCCACAAGGGAACCGTTGCTCATCTTATGGCGCCGCAGTCTTCTGTTGAGCGAAACCACGTTCCTGCTATCCCAAAATTGATCGTATTTCCGAAGTGGTCAGCGGGCTCACTATTGCGTGTCCAAGCAATCGGCTCTGGCCAGGCCGCGCTTCGCCTGATCGATCAGGCGTTCAACTACTCCATGCTGGGTGTCGATGGTTTCAACCGGGTGGTTGCCTTAGTGCGAGCCGCAGAAGCCTGGGAGATTGAGTATTCCTCTCTCGATGAGGCGCGAGAAGCGCTTGAAGATTTGGTGCTTGAGCGTGGCTAGATCTTCTCCGCTGATGGATTTTCTTGGTGACAGAACGTGTCCAGAGCGATTCGATTCGGAAGATTGGAGTTTGATGTTTTCAGAGGCTCGCCAAGCCGGGCTTCTTTGCCGCCTGAGTTTAGTCCTCGCTCAATCTCCAGAAATTGAAGAGAAACTGCCGGAACGCTTGCACAAGCATGTGTTGGCTGCGTCAATTCAAGCCAATGCGTTTCAAACTGATGTTCGCCGAGAGCTATCTCACATGGAGCAGGCCTTATCAGGGCTGGATTGTCGTGTGCTTCTCCTCAAGGGCGCATCCTATGTCTTGCTGGATTTGCCAGCTGCATCTGGACGGATCTTCAGCGATATTGATATTCTGCTTCCCAAGCAACATGTGGCTTCGGCGGAAGCTTCGTTAATGCTTGGCGGCTGGTTGACCGGGCAGCTTGATGCTTACGATCAGCGTTACTACCGGGAGTGGTCTCACGAAATACCGCCCATGACTCACATGCGCCGTGGCACTACGATTGACCTTCATCACTCATTGGTGATGCCGACCTGCCGTGTGAAAGTCGATTCCGAGAGAATGGTCAGTGAAACCTTTCCTGTTGATGAAAAGGGATTCTGGTGGCGCTTGAAAGATGAGGACATGCTGCTTCATGCTGCCAGTCACCTGATGTTGAACTCCGAATTCGACCGCGGCCTGCGTGATCTTTGGGATATTGATCTTCTCTTCCGCCATTTCTCTTCTCATTCGGCACAGTTCTCTGATCGCTTGCTTGGGAGGTCGGCCGAAGTAGGGTTAAAGGAAATAGTTCAGCAGGCGCTATTTTTGGCCAAGCGGTTTTTTGGAACGCCTGTACCAGAACAACTCCTTCCCGAACGACATGATCTTTTCGTCCGACTTGTAGCGTGCTCTTCATCTACTCGACATCCAGATACCCGCCCGAATTGGCAGGGCCTCTCCGATATGCTGCTTATGCTCCGCGAAATGTATTTGCGACTTCCTAATCGTCTTTTGGCAATACATATCGCTCATAAAACATCTGAACTATTCAAGCGATCTGAGGAAAAAGCTGAAGTTTGACAGCGGCTATGATTGGACGGTGTTCTGGGAGAAAAAATACACCGTAATAGTTCTGCGGTCGGCATTCTCGCGAGATAAATAGAGGTGGTGCAGCCTGCACATTCCGGTGCGTTTGACGAGAAAACTCGATACACTGTACGTATGAACAGTATTCGACGTATTGCCCACCTTGACATGGATGCCTTCTTTGCCTCCGTCGAATTGCTGAGTTTTCCCGAGCTTCGCGGGCAGGCGGTTGTGGTTGGCGGGCGTTCGGTGCACCAACCGGTTGTGCAGCTCGACGGGACGCGGCGTTTTTCCCGGCTGCGCGATTATGTTGGGCGCGGGGTGGTCACCACATCGACTTACGAAGCTCGCGCTTTCGGCGTCTTTTCCGGAATGGGCCTCATGAAATCAGCCAGACTGGCACCTGAGGCGATTCTTCTCCCGGCCAATTTCGACGCTTACCGACATTACTCGCGTAAATTCAAGGCTGCCGTGGCGAGCATTGCGCCAATCATCGAGGATCGCGGGATTGATGAAATTTATATTGACCTGAGCGCTATCCCGGAAGAAACGAAGGCCTTGGCGCGGCGCATCAAACACGCGGTTTTCGAAGCAACGGGGCTGACCTGTTCAATTGGCATCAGCCCAAACAAACTGCTTTCGAAAATCTGCTCCGAACTTGATAAACCGGATGGAATTACCGTCCTCGGCATGGAGGAAATCCCCGCGCGAATCTGGCCTTTAGCCGCCAAGAAGATCAACGGGATCGGACCCAAATCCTCAGAGAAGCTGGCTCGGCTCGGAATCAACAGCATCGGCGAACTGGCGGCCATGCCCGTCGAGTTTCTGGTGCAGCACTTTGGCCGTTCGACCGGAATCTGGCTGCACGAGGCGGCGCATGGCGTCGATGAGCGGCCACTCGTAACCGAATCGGAACCAAAGTCGATTAGCCGCGAAAGCACCTTTGAGCGCGATCTGCACGCCCGGTTGGACAGGGCAGAGCTGTCGAAAATTTTTACTTCGCTTTGCATGCGCGTGGCCGATGATCTCAAACGGAAGGGCTATGCCAGCCAGACAATCGGTATCAAGCTGCGCTATGCGGATTTTCGTGCTGTGACGCGGGATCTGACGATGCAGGTTCATGTAAATGACGGTAACCAGATCCGCAAAGCTGCCGGAGAGTGTCTAAAACGCATACCGCTGACTCAAAAAATTCGTTTGCTCGGCGTTCGGGCCAGTAGTTTGGTGCCGACTGTAGGTGAACAGGTGGAGATGGCTGGTATTCAGACAGAACTGCCGTTTTAGGAAGTATCTTCAGCATCGAGTTGCTTATTACCGTCCGCCGCGCGAGCCCCCCTTGTCCCAGCCATAACGTACCGTCCGTTGCCAACCGTTCTCCGCCTGACGCGCAGGATTTTGGACAGGTTGGCGTTTTTGCGGTGCCTTCTGCTTCGGGGCTGAAGGTGCTGGTGGCTTTTGCTTGATGCTCATGGGTGGAGTAGGATGATCTCAGGCGGGGTCATGTTAGACTTTCCCGCAATTCTATCGCTCCAGAGAAATTCATGTCCGGCAATACGATTGGTACT
>JFJP01039839.1_pt1 | contig 12520 bp, 13 predicted proteins | sample 431651 | NCBI WGS metagenome assembly JFJP01 (sample SAMN02602958, study PRJNA72255) | Microbial mat metagenome, whole genome shotgun sequencing project. | biome: fresh water; feature: sink hole; material: water; isolation source: purple microbial (photo- and chemosynthetic) mats found in... | reverse complement strand
CATAATTGGAATATTGAATTGAAAACCGGCTAATTCGAATAAAAATACATTCCTCCGCTACTATCGAAACGCGGATTGACCACATTGCTGTACATAGAACCGAATGTGTAATTGAGACTGAAAAAGAAGAAAAAGTCGTAAGACGAGGCTATTTCGTGGCGACGGATCAAAATATCTACTTCGGTGCTCGCACCTTTGCGTAGGTTAATTTGATCGTGAATAGAATTGTACGACGAACCCACACTTACTGATAAGCCTTTGAACACGTTAGCATCTAACGATAGGTTGACACCGATGTTATTAAAATCCAAATCATGCAGATAACTACGGTATTGAATGCCGGTATAAATGCTTCCCCATTTTTGTATGAATTTAATATTTGTTCCCAGCGAATGTGAAGGCAGATATTCCGCAGTTTTGTCATAAAGCGAGGTGTCAACATAGCTATTTTGCACAATTCCAATTTTGTACTGAAATGACCATAGCTTTTGGTTTGATTTTGAGTATGGGTAAACATTGTACTCAATTCCGGGCTGAACGGTAATTTGATGGTTGAAATTGTTATAGTTATCCTTTGCATACGAGAGAAAGGCGCCTGCCGAAAAGTGTTTCGAGATGCTGTGCACATAATTAATATAACTTCGGTAATACTCTGATTTTGTTTCTTCTCGCTTTGTTTCGCCATCCACATCATATTCATAGATGTTGGAATTTACTGAACCATTTGTCCCAATATTCAGTTTCATTTTCTCAGTTACACGCGAAGCCGTAATCCTCCCACTGTAATAGAAACTTTTATAGGTGCGATCACCTGAACCATTTCCATTGCACCCAACCCTGAAAACCCAATAATTCCAGGGGTCTTTTATTTCCGATTCTTTTCGTAACGTTACATCACCATCGTCTTTTTTATCGGAATAAGTGATCTGAAAATTCTGAGTTTTACCGGCTTTAGCACAATATGGCAGCAATCCTATTTTCAATATCTGTGTCATGGCTTGCCTAAAAACATCGTCGGTTTCGTTTATTGATTTCAAATACGATAAGGTGTCATTATTGCCTTTAAACGCTTCCTGCCCTAAAAAAATAAATTTTATTTCACCTTGTCCCGAACCTGTATTTTGCGAAGTAAGCAAAATATAGACATTGGCGCTAAACCTGTCGCGAACAAAATCAACAAAAGTGATTTCGGTTTTCATATAATCAAAGTCGCACCAGAGATTACTGCAATCTACATAAACCCGCACATTGCCATTGTCGGTTTGCGAACTTAAGGTGAGCATACTGGCGAAATAAAGAAAGGATATAAGCAAAAAACGTTTCATTGTTAGTGGTTTAGATTATGAATATTCATTTTAATCCGAATGCAATAAGGGCGGTAAATATAAAACAAACAAACGATGAATGGTGATGAAAAACTAAAAGGAATTGGGTATTTATTGGATTTTTTGAGGGATTGAATCAGTAATCTAATAATGATGGATTCACATTTTACTGTTGTAGAAGATTTTGGTTTACTTTTCTGCATCTGTAGCAATGTGTTTGTACAAAAAAAGCCGCATCTTAGATGCGGCTTTTCAAATATACAAATCAATAATAATTACTTAGTTTTTAGCGATTTCATGTAGTTAACAATATGCCAACGTTCGTTTTCAACAGTAATTTTTTTCTCAAAATTTGGCATTTTATCTCTACCAACAAACGATTTGTAATAGATTTCGCCATCTTTACTTTGTTTTCCGAAACCTTTAGTAAAATCACCGATAAACATTTTCAGCCCTTTAGCTTTTGGTGTATCGCCATTACCATTTGCACCATGGCATGCTTTGCAATGTTTTTCGTAAAGTACTTTCCCTGCTTTAATTGAAGCTGCATCAGATGCAACAGCATTCTTCATGCTTACATATTTTGCGGGAATATCCCATGCTTTGGTTTCTTGCGGTGGTTTTGCAAACGAAAACAGTATAAAACAAAAACCAGCTAATAATAAGCTTGATGCTGCAAATTTTTTCATTCTATTCATAATAACCTCCATTTTAAATTAAATGATTTACTTATATAACGTGTTTACAGATAAAAATTGCGTTGTTAACAATTATTTAACACTACTTGACAATCTCTATGCCGTTTTCTTACTACTACGTTTGATTTTTATCAGCGAAATGATTACAAAAGCGTAATGCCCCCAAACACCAACCAACATAATTGTGAGCGTTATAATCATCCAAGTTGGTGCAATTTGTGTCCATAAAGCTCTATAGCTCTTTGCTACAAAGTGGTCGGTAGCAACGCCCCACTTAGCAGGCACTCGCACATCAACATTGGCAAAACGGTCGTGTTCGGCTACGCGAGCAATAATTGTTACCATTCCGGCAGTATCAGCAGGTAAGTCGAGCGGAAATAGCGCAGACGCCTCACCTTCAACAAAAAAACCATCTGCTATTTTCAAATCACTGAACATGCGCGGTACAAAAAAGAAAACTTCCATTTCGTTGAGCGGTACCTCAGTGCCATCTGCTTTTATTTCAAAGCCTTTCACCGTCATTACTTTGGTCGAATCTGTTTCTGATAAGCTAAGTTCAAGCCTAATGTCAACAGCGCTGACCGTACTTTCTGTTGCATTTATAGTTTCGTTTCCTTCATACGCAACTTTAAATGTAGTTGATCCATCAGCAGCTTTTGGTAATTTATATGCTGCGTCAATTCTAAATTCCGCTTCGCCTTCGCTGTTGGTAATTATGTCGGCAAGTTTCATACTCGATTCTGCTTCAACAGTTACAGTAAGAGTTAAGCCTTTTAACGGGTAACTGTTACCATCTGCATCAGTAGCATTCATTTTGCATATCAAATGCTTGATATTATTCTTTTTCCAATACTGTAATGCCAGTTCGGGTTCAATAAGTTCTTGTTCAGTCGAATCGGTGCCATTGGCTGTGGTGTCAGAATTTTGAGCAAATAATGTGACGCTGAATAAACACAGTACAACTGCCAGAAGCATTAATAGTTTCGATATTTTTTGCGCTTTCATATTCGTTGCGTTTCTATATTATTTAACTTTGTCTTCTTCAGCCATTTCCGAAATCGAAATAATTGGCGTAAACTTAGATGCCAGCATTAAAAAAATACCATATAGAGAGATACCTGCTGCTGTCAATGCCCATTCAACCCAAGTGGATGAATATTTTACCCAATCCATCCGTGTATCCTGAATCGGCAGGAATGGATTTTCGAGTGTTGGTACAACGATAAGATATCGGTTGATCCAAAGACCTATAACTGCTAAAATAGCGGCAAGTGTAATGTTTCGGATAGTGCGTAGTCGTGGGATTCCCATCACCAGAATAGGTATCAAAATACCGGCATAGTTACTGAAAACAAACAACCCGTAATAGTTCTTAAATAAGCTGTCAATTAAAACTTTATCCATTTTAACCGATCCGTACCATTTTGTAAGGTAATCGCTAAAAGTAAAATAGCCGTAGAAAGCTGCTATTACCATTAAAATAATACCAACATTGACAAAGTGTTTTTGCGTTATGTACGCTTCGAGGTGGTATATTTTGCGGAAAATCCACATCAAAATTATCAATAAACCACAACCGGAATACACTGCCGCAATTACGAAATAGGGTCCGAAAATAGTGCTATGCCAGCCGGGTTGCAGGGTTACGCCGAAAATCCATGCTAACACCGAATAAACGATAATTGCAATAGCAATAATCATGGCAGCCATAATGTTGCGCGAAAAATGCAATAACTTTTTCTGTTGCTCGGTACCGGTGTAACCCAAGGATAAAATTCGGTACATTTTTTTTCTGAATTTTGAAAAATGCAAGCCATCATAATCGCGCATCAATGCAAAATCTTCGATGAACGAAAGATATAAAAAAATGAAACATCCCACTAAGTCAGTAGTAATTGCTATAACGTCCCAAGTTATAGGAGATTGGATACGTGGGTAGATCATCAGATTAGGCAAGCGGTCGAGTCGTCCGATACAGAAAAAAATGAAGAACGGACCTATCATCAATGAGATAACTGTAATTAACTCAGCAATACGCATAATGGGATGTCGCCACTTTGATTTGAATAAGTGTAGAACCCCTGAAATGAGCGCACCGGCATAACTCAATCCCATAAAAAAGATAAAGTTTACGATATAAACGCCCCAAACTACATTATCGCGCATACCGGTTACAATGTGTCCGTGAGCAATTTGCTGCACAAGCGCATAAATTCCGAGCAGAAAAAATGCACAAAAAGTACCAAACACGATGTACCATGTTTTTGAAAATTTCTCCAACTCAGGAGTAAATTCCTTTAGATATTTTACTGCATGCTCTTGATTCATCGCGCATCGGTATTAGTTGGTTCTTTCTTTGTGCTTTTGACAAACTCCGTATTGTTATAACGGTTTTTAACATCTTCATCAAGATCGTCGAATCCTCGTTCCACAGGAAACATTCTGTTGACAGGCGGAAGATAATACACGCTTGGTGCAGTGCCTAAACTTTCGAGATGCCGATATCCGCTACGGTCTTTTATTAATGTACTAAACCGAATAGTTTCGCTTCCATTGGTAACTGTATCTTCAATAATATCACCAAAATAAATAACACCCATGGGGCAAGCTTCAACACAGCGAGGTAGTTGATTTAGACGTAATTTGTCGGCGCAGAATACACATTTCGACACTGTACCTTCAACTGCCGGAATACCGGTTTCGGGAGAGTAGGGTATGCTTGCATCAGCTTTTGCGCTTTCTGGTTCTTTCCAATGAAAAACGCGCACCGAATACGGACATCCTGTCATACAGAACTTGCAACCAATACAACGCTCAGTATCAATAAGCACAATGCCGTCGGAGCGTTTATACGTTGCACCAACCGGACAGACGCTTACGCACATAGGCGTATCGCAATGATAGCAAGGACGAGGAAACCAATACGGCGCAGTGGCTTCGGAATCTTGCATCAGGTACACTTTCATCCATTCGTGATCTTTCGCTAAATGGTGTCCTTCCTGACAAGCATCTACACACGCTCTTACATTTTTGCATTTACCGAGGTCAATTACCATTGCAAATTTGCGGTTGGGTAATCCCTTATGCGCTTCCTGGCGGTCGGCAGGTTCGCATTTCACGCATTTGATAGCCGACTTATCTACTTCTACCAATTTGCCATCAGTAGTTAGCAGTTTTACCTTTTCTTCGGCTTGTGTTTTATCTGGCTCGCTATTAGCAAGCAAGGTTGTGGCGCCGGCGGTGGCAACTGTCAGCAAGCCCAATCCGAAACCGAATTTTAAAAAGTCCCTGCGCGATTCCTTATTCACATCTTTCTCTTCCATAAACGCTTGCTTTGATATTATGATTCAATTTAGTGTTCTTCGTGCCAGCCATTCACAATTGATTTGAAATTGCTTGTTGGACTGGCTCCAATGGTACAGAAATATACATGAATCAGCAAAAAAATTGAAATGCAGAATCCACTTATTATATGGGTAATATCGAATATTAATAAGCCACTCACATTGAATATATGATCGAAAATAAGTCCGGGATAGAGCATGGCTATCCCCGTGAACACAACAAACGGTACAAAAGCAAACATTACTGCTATGTAAGTGAATCGTTGTATGGGATTAAATTTACTTTCGGTAGTTACCGGAAATGGCGCCTTTTCGTGTTTGAATAATCCATAAGTATAGTAGCGAACTTGCTTGAATAATCGCATAATACTGCCCTTTAGTACAAAACGGTAATGTTTTCCATTACTCGTGAACAGATTACCAATAATAAACAAGAGATAATTCAGGCTTAAAATAATGCCACAAATGTTATGTAAACTTACAGAGGTTTTAAATGGTACAAATCCGTTTTCGACTCCTGCATATTGCATGGTGATACCGGTAAAAATAAGGATCAAACACATCAGAGCATTGATTACATGCCATAGACGTATAAATTTGGGATATACATAGATTGCCATAATCTCGACTATTTTGATTTGATTCGGAAAATAATATGAATTGTGATACCGATTAGGGTAAGAATTAAGACTACAAAACTCGCTACATTGAGGTAATAGTTGCGATTGACACCTATTATATACGAATCGCTTAGGATAGTACCATTGAAGAAACCTTGTTGATTCCGTCCTTCGCGTACCTGATACCTGTAAAGTGAGGTTAATAGTAGTGAGTTCTGCGAATGACACTCAACGCAACGCCGCACAGCTTTTGATTTTGGCTGAATTTTGTGTGCTACCAAAATGCTATCATTTACAGCAGCATGACATTCAATGCACCGTACATTTCTAAAATGGTTTGCTTGATTAGGAAGCCACTCGTGTTTTGCTAATATATTGGGATTTTCTTTATCAGCAATCAGGTGGTATTCATCGCTATTGGCATGACAATTTAGGCAAATACCGTTGTCGTAAGCAATACTTTTTCCTAAATCTTGTTGACGGTTGCGAATATTTATTTTGTAGGAATGTGCGTCGTGGCAGCTCCAGCAGGAAAACACATCGGAATGGCGCGAGGAGTGAACACTTTCCATAAACTCTGCTTCAATAGCTTCAAAACTATATTTCGCAAAATTTTCGTCGCCGCCATGGCAATCTATACAGGCATTTTTGGGTTCAAACTTTAATTGACCCGGATGCGGTACCGTGTCATAATCTGCGGAATGGCAGTCAGTACATTTGAATACTTTGTGTACCGATTTGTAATATCGCTCTGGCGTAATTACTAAATTAGAACACATTTTCCGTTTTAACGTAACTGATGAATCCATGCTCATCACTTCGTAAACCGGATTGCTATGGCATTTTAAGCAGCGGTTGTTGCTTGCTATGGTTTCTTCGTCGGCAGCAGTACTGTCTTGCTGGGCAAAAGAGAGTTGAATTGCACAGAATAGCATACTACTGACAATAATAAATAGCCGAATATTTTTTTTCATTCTTAGACTGGTTATGCTTCGTTTGATAATACAGGTTGATAATTACCGGATATTTTCAGAATCTAACAGTAATATTAAATCCTACTTTCCAACCGCCGTCATACAAGTCGTTTTGGTTGTAAACATAGTTTTTCTGAGGTTCAATATGATCGAACGACGAAGCAAATATCTGAAAAGCGTGGGTACTGGTCGCAATCTCAAAACCAAAACCTATACTTTGTTTAGGAGGGTTAATTTCGGGTTTGGTTATTTGATAATTTCCTTCTACAATGAACGAAATCTCGTTGTAAAACTTGAATCGTCCGCCATAAGTTAAACCTATAATGTCATTTTGCATGGTAGAATCAACAACGTTGAAGTGTGAAATATTCGGACCCAGTTGTAAAGAAAGTTTATCAGTTAATTTGCGCGACACTAAAAGTTCGTTGAAATATGAAAACCGGTGGGCAAACTTATACTCGCCGCCAAAGTTTTCTTCGTTACCTGCATCTAAAACAATATTACCGAAATAAGTTACAGTTACCGGCATTTTTCCTGAGCGGTTTTGATTCAGTACATTCCATTTCCACATCAATTCCTGCATCTTATTATTTTTCTCGGTACCTATACCCACCATAATATTATCAGTGATACCATAGTTGAAACCAAGACGGATATTGGATGGTCCATAAAGTCCGAATAAATCACTAATCTCTTCAATTTTATCAAACCTATGATGGATTATCATCTCAAACGATTGTGCATAAGGCATAGCACATGTTTGGTTATCAATCAACATAGTACAAGCCCAGCGGTCGCTTACGGTTAGTTTGCCTTCGTCTTGTGGCTCTTCCTGTGTATCTTCTGTTATAGTGCTATCCTGTGTTTCTTCCTGCGCACTTGCTATTGTTGCAAATAAGAAGATAACTACAAACATACAGTAAAATAAAGTAATTCTTTTCATGATTTTTGGTTTTTAATATATTACGCTTTTATAATTATTGTTTCTGGCTTTTAACTATCTTTAGTTTTAGTTAACAGTCAATAGCTTATTCTAATTGTTTTTAGCTCCTTCTTTAATCCATTTCAGCAATAAGGCTTTTTGCGTTAGTGTTAAAGTGGTGGGAGTTGGATGACCGTCGTCAATTTTTTTAACTATTTTGCTTGCTGATGGATTTTTTGTATCAACAAACTTACCGGTAGTTAAACTATTGTAGGCTTGGTCGCTCTTTAAATTTGGCGCTATACCGCCAGCATGACAACCCGAACACTTATCAACTAAAAACGGTAAAACATCTGTGGCGAACAAAGTCTCACCATCGGGTATATCAAGTTTTACCGGTGCGAGTGTTTCATACTCACACGAAGTTACTGCAAATAATGTGAGTAGTAGCAGTAATGAAAACAGTGTTGTAAATTTTTTCATGGTATAAATTTTTAGGTTTAGTATGAGAATAGAATAAAGGACACAGAAAAAATCTTGTAAACGAGTGTCTGTTTTTATCTTCGTGATTCAATCGCGACAAGATTAATTATATCGGTGCAATTATATAAAAAATAAAGGCTTTAACAAAATGTTAAAGCCTTTTATTGATTGAAATATTAATTAAATACCGGCAGCTGTCAAAGCTTCGATTGAGTTTTTTAATAGAGCTTTAGAATATCTGTAGTTGTGGATACCCAAGCTTGATTCGCGTAAACACAATTGAAAATTAATGAGTGCGGCTAACTGAATGTTTTTCAGCGAAGGGAATGCCGGTTTTGAAGTATTGATATCTTTATTAGCCTGCGACCAAGAACTGGTATTACCTATATTTTTGTATTTTCCATTTGGGTTAAGGGTTGGATCAAAAAAATCTAAATAACCATCGTAATTATTAGTTGTTAAACCAACATAAATATTATTTTCAGCATCGGCTTCGGTATGTAAGATATCGCCTAATTTTGAAGCTAAATCATTCAACAATTGTTTTGTTGTTGCTTTTGCATCAACAACTTTCGATGATGTAGCAGTCAACTTAGCAGCTCCGTGGCATCCTGTGGTGTTGCAACCATTATAATTACCAGCTATCTTAAAAGTATGACCACCGTTATTACCGGTTGAAGCAGCCATGTGGCAATCGCTGCAATTAGCCATTGATGTGTGAGCAGTATTTTCGTAATCTAAGGTGCCATCAATTTCAATACCCCCAACACCTGCAAATATCGCAGCATGTGTGCCATAATGCACACCGGTTCTGTATGCAGGAGTGACTACATTTTTGGTTTTGCTATTGTCGTAAGCAAGTTCGTTAGGAGCAGTTAATAGACCGGCATAATTAACGAAATTACCAGACGAGTCGGTTACTGTACGTGGCTGATGGCATTTTGCACAAAGATTATTGCTGCTCTTTTCCATATTAATAGTTTTTGTTCCGCCCCACATAACCATGCTTACCGCAGCAGTTGTAGCTAAAGGAGCAAATTCTGAAGCACTGTAAGTATTGTGTAGATTTGGGTGGCAAGTGAAGCAACCAATACGTTGTGGCATAAGGTTTTTGGCATCTTTCACCGTGTAATCAAGCGAATACTTTCCTGTAGTAGTACTTTTGGTAAAAGTAGCAGGTGTGTTTTTTGTAACAACATCCATAAATCCATTATGAGCGTGGCAAGGGGCGCAACCTGCACTTGCACCTTCTTCGATTGCTAATTCTGAGCTGTGTTTTGCGTTTTCAAACTCGGCAGCTCTTGCTTCAACTACGGTAGCATTGTGGCATAAGCGGCAAGATTCGCTGGCATCCATACCATCTTTACCGTTTGTGCCGTTAGTACCATTTGTGCCGTTGGTACCATTTGTGCCATCAGCACCTTTAGGACCTGCTGGTCCTTCTGGTCCTTCGCACGACGTAAAAAGAAAAGCTACTGCTACTAAAAATGTAACTGCGCTAAAAAAAATATTACTTCTTTTCATGTTTCGATTAATTTTTGTGTTAAACTTTTAAACGGACTAATCTATGTAAATTTAGATATTATTTCAATTTCACAACCACAATAAAAAAATAAAGAATCTTTATCTCTTATTTTGAAAGTAGCAAATATTTAATATTTCTCAACATTCTGTAATGCTACCGGCTACTTAAATGATTCACGGTAAGTATATGTAGTTAAGTTAGTTATTTGCCTTGGAAAATAACGCTGTGTCAAACAAAAATGCTGTAAATCCTCATCCATATCAAATTACCTCTACTTCAACCAGTTAATTGGTTTAATAGATTTGACCATTGAACAATCAAAGATAAAATTTAATTTGTTATAACACAAATTATTAAATTGATATTTTTGCGCAATTAATCGAATGTTAGTCAATAGCGAGAATGACATATATCAATAAAAGCCATGCTATTTTTCGATAATAGTTATAAGCAATTATTTTTTTTGTTACCTTTACCTCCCAACTAAAACATACAGTGGCGTTAATATATTGAAAATAATAAATAAAACATGAATTACGAAAATCTACAAAAACTTACTGGATGCGGACAATGCAATTTCAGATGCAAAGCGTTCGATTTGCTCAATGAAGATGATTTATCGCTTCTAAATAAAAATAAATCTTGTGTGAATTATAAACCCAAAGAGGTAATCATTAAACAAGGTAGCCCATCGTCGTATATAATTATTTTTTCTAATGGAATTGCCAAAACGTATATCGAAGGACATAATGGACGCAACTTAGTGCTCCAACTGGTCAAATCTACGCAACTTTTAACTTGTGTTGGTTTCTATCTCGATAAAAAACACTATTATTCCATTGCTGCCCTAACAAACGCTTCAGCGTGTTTGATTGATTGGAAAATTGTGAAGCAGTTAATGAAAAACAACGATGCTTTTAGCGATGCTATCAATTACGAAATAGCGCGACAATCAATTTCGGTGGTTCAACGGTTGCAAAGTCTTGCGCTCAAAAACATGCACGGGCGTATAGCGGAGGCTTTACTTTTATTGTCGGAAGAAACTTTTGAATCGCATAAATTTGATATACTGCTATCGCGACAAGAGCTTGCCGATTTTACTGCCCTATCCAAAGAAAGTGTGAGCCGGATAATGAAAGAGTTAAAAGAAGAGAAGATAATTGATTTCAATGGTAATCTGATAGAAATACACAATTATGATTCACTTCGGCGTATCAGCGAAAACGGATAATTGAAATAAGCAACCAAACAACAGCAGGTTTATAACTAATAAGCCAAAGTTTTCTTAATTAATTTTTGTTTGCTTATAGTTTCTTTTTATTTTTGTCGTATGATAAATTTGTGAATACGATTTATTATCGCTGAATATAATGCAAGTTATTTTTTGTCGCACATAAACAAATCGGCACTTGGAAAAGTTAATTGTTATTGAAACCAAAGACACACCCGGCATTGTTTTCGACACCGAAAACAATTTTTACCGAATTACGGGACCCTCATTCCCCGAAAATGCCGTTGTTTTTTATACTCGAGTAATTGAATGGTTAGAAAAAGCGAAGGATGTTTTACGTTGCGAGATGAAAATTGAGCTTTTTTACACCTATATAAATAGTGCTTCAAAGAAGCGTGTTTATGATATTTTGATCCGACTCGAGAGTTTGTACATGCGCAACGACAAAGTTCGTGTGGTGTGGTACTACGACAAATTCGACGAAGACATGTACGATTTAGGTCAGGAATTTGCCGAAATGGTAAACGTTCCTTTTCAATTTGTGGAAGGTGAACCAGCGCCACTCACGCCAGCGGAAGCATAGTCGTCTGTTAGGCGTTTGATAACTACTTATTCATAGATATTGTCATTCAACTATCTACGATACTTGTTTTACACAATTGTGTTTAATTACCTCCTAATTATTGTACCGATGAAAAAAGTACACCTCGTTATACAATTAGCAGTGCTTTTGAGTTTGATGTTTTGCATTGAAATTCAAGCACAAAGTCGTAGAGTTATTGATTTGCCGGATATTTCGGGTTATGTTACGCTTAAGTGCGATTTTCACTTGCATACCATGTTTTCCGATGGCGATGTGTGGCCTGCCTTTCGTATGGAAGAAGCTTGGGTTGAGGGACTTGACGCCATTGCGATAACCGACCACATTGAATATGTGCCTCACAAAGACGATATTAACTTGGATTTCAACCGAAGCTACGAAATTGCAGCAGCTACACCTTATAGCAAACAGGTAATTTGTATCCGCGGTGCCGAAATTACACGCAATATGCCTCCCGGACATCTCAATGCGCTTTTCATTACCGATGCTAACTTACTAAAAACCGAGAATTACTTAGATGCCATCAAAAATGCTGCCCAACAAGGCGCTTTCATATTTTGGAATCACCCGGGTTGGAAAGCACAGCAACCCGACACCACAATTTGGTTTAGCGAACATACCGGTTTATACCAGCAAGGTTTTCTGCGGGGTATCGAAGTAGTGAATAGCAACGAATACTATCCGATTGCTTTGCAATGGGCAAACGAAAAAAAGCTGACTATCTTTGCCAATTCCGATATTCATGCGCCCACCAGTTACGATTATGATTTGCGCGGCAACGAGCATCGCCCAATGAC
>JFJP01020534.1_pt1 | contig 12520 bp, 6 predicted proteins | sample 431651 | NCBI WGS metagenome assembly JFJP01 (sample SAMN02602958, study PRJNA72255) | Microbial mat metagenome, whole genome shotgun sequencing project. | biome: fresh water; feature: sink hole; material: water; isolation source: purple microbial (photo- and chemosynthetic) mats found in... | reverse complement strand
AGCGCTCGAGGGTGGGGTTGAAGTGGAAATGTCGGTAGAGGTAGACCAGCGCGTCGCTGGCCGCGTGATGCGTCACCTGCAGGTTGTGCTTCACGTAGTAGGCCCAGGCGGTGTCCTGACCCCAGTCGAGCAGGCACAATTCGACATAGGCGAAGACGTCGAGTTGGACCGCTTCGGATCCGGCGTTGGTCAAACGCAGATCCCAGATCAGCGCATCCTCGCCCGGCGCGATGAACAGGTCGAGCTCGGCGCTGAGCGTGCCCTTGCGCGCACGGAAGGTGGTGATGCCCGGGCGGTGCTCGGCGGCGAAGGCGTCGAGCGGCGTCTCGACCGGACGCCAGCTTGGCGACCACACCGTGCCGTCGGCCTGGCGGATGTAGATGTAGAATCCCGGACTGTCGGTCGGCAGCTGGTTGAGGCGGTAGCGCGAGATGCGGCTCTTGAGCGGGCTGCGCCACCACGCCAGACCGCCACCGGCCTGGCTGACGAAGGCATGGAGATTGCCGTTGGACAGGTAGTTGATCCACGGCGTCGGCATGGTCGGCGTGGTGAAGACCACGGCGCGGCGGGAGTCATCGAAGTGGTAGCGTGGGTTCATGCGCGGCAGTTTGCCGCCGAGGCACCCGCCCCATGACGGATAATCGCGCAGCCGGACATGCGATTGGCGCAGTTGCGCTTACCTCAGCAGGAGACGCGGTGGTATCCGCTCAGGTGGATGGTGCATGTCCCGTGGAACCCTGGAAACTATTCACGATCGTAAGGTTTCTATGCGGTAACAGCATACACATGACCCGCAGCAGACTCCCCATCCTGGCAGCCATCCTCGCCCTGTGCGGCTGCACCGACAACCGTCCCGCCCTGCGCACGGTCGACCATGTCGACCTCAAGCGCATGGAAGGCACCTGGTACGTCACCCATAACATCCCCTACTGGCTCGAGGAGGGCAAGGTCGCCACCGCCGACGTCTACAAGATCCGGCCCGACGGGCGCATGGACAACACCTACGTCTTCCGCCGCGACAGCTTCGCCGCGCCCGAGGAGAGCTGGCACGGTGTTGCCTGGGTCGAGGACACCGCGAGCAACGCGCACTGGAAGGTCCGCTTCATCTGGCCCTTCTCGGTCGACTACCTGATCATCGACCGGGACCCGGAGTACGCCTGGGTCGCTGTCGGCCATCCCTCGCGCGACTACTTCTGGATCCTCTCGCGCACCCGCCAGCTCGCGCAGCCGACGATCGACGGCATCATGGACCGCGCCGCAGTCCAGGGCTACGACCGCACCCGCTTCGCCGCGGTGCCGCAGCCGCAGGAGTAGCGCCGGGCGACTGCGTGCGCCCGGAGACGAAGTGCTCCGAGCCAGCAGTGACCGGACATCACGTCCGGTCCAGTGCGCCGCCGGACCTGCAATCGATGCGGCTGCGTCCGCTTCAACAGGTGACGCGCTGGTGCCCGCACAGGCGGATGGTGCGCGTTCCACTCGGCAGGACGAGTTCGAGTTCGATCGGCAGATCGCTGTAGCACTCGATCTCGGTGCCGTGGCGATTGGCGCGCTGCATCAGGCCGACCGTTGCTGGTCCGAGTGGCAGGTTGCGTACGCCGCAGCGCTTGCCCGGTTGCGGCGTCCAGCGCAGGCGTCGGCGCGGAGCGTCGGCTTCGAGCCCGAGGATGACCTCCATGAGCAGCGCCACCGGCGGGGTCGCCGTCCAGCAGTAGTCGGGCGCTGCGATGCCACCGGCGGTCGCGGCGTCGGCGGCGTAGTTCTCCCACAGCTTACCGGTGCTGTCGAGGACCTCGGCCATGGCGCGAAGATGGCGGTGGCAGGTCTCGCGCGCCAGTTCGTGATGGCCGGCACGCCAGAAACCCTTGATCGCCGCGACGTTGGTCGGGGCCCACACCGAACCCAGCCAGTAGCGGCCCGACGGTTCGTATGCAGGCGCATCGGCGGCGAGGCTGGGGATGGGATGCTGGCGCCAGAACGAGGCCGGATCCCGCAGGTGCTCCGCCAGGCGGCTGATCCGCTCGGCCGGCACGGCGCCGGCCCACAGCGGCCAGAAACCGGTGACGACCTTGGCCTGGTTGTGCCCGCCGGCCGCCAGCCCGGTGCAATAGAAGCCCTGGCGCGGCTCCCACAGATGCGTGTTCAGAGCGGTGGTGATCGTGGCGTGCTCACTGCGCCAGGCGGCCGCCTCCTCGCCGATCAGGTCGGCGATCTCGGCCAGGGTCTCGGCATGCTGCGCCATCTGCGCGGTCAGGCAGGGATAGCCGCCATTGCCGAGGCTGGGGCTGTTGTCCAGGCCGTTGGCCAGGCCGGTGGTCCAGAATGTCCCGTCGGCGAGGCGGCGGTTGGCGATGAGCCAGCGGTGGTGGGCGCAGGCCGCCGGATAGATCGCGCGCAGGCGGGCGAGGTCGCCGCTCAGCCGGGCGATCGCCAGCTCGGCGACCGCAAGCAGCGGCGGGTTGGGTCCGAAGTCCGGCTCGAAGAGCACGGGAACGCCATCGCGGCGGTCGTGCTCGCGGTGGATGTAGCCGCCGTCGTGCTGGCGCGACCACAGGTTGTCGAGCGGACTGGTGGTCGGCAGATGACGCCAGCCGTAGGCGGTGGCCAGGGCGGTGAACGAGGTGTCCCAGACGAACAGGCTGGTCGCAAAGTTGCTGCCGGTGGCAATGAACGGCCCGGGCAGACCACTCTCCGGCTGGCCAGGCCGCGCCAGGCGCAGCAGCATGCTCCAGGCCTCGTTCCACAGCCGCAGGAGGTGCGCCTCCGACGGATCGACGATCGGTTCGGGCAGTTTGGCGAGCAGGCTCTCGGCGGTCGGCCAGGCCTGGGCACGGTAGCTGCGCTGGGGGGCGAGCCGGCCGAGGGTCTCGTACACCGGCATGGGCACGGTGGCGCTGCCCGCCGTGCCTGCGACGACCAGGGTCGCCTTTCCGGCGATCTCGATCTCGGGCTCGGGCCGGGGGTCGATGCCGGCCTGACGTAGCGGTGGATATGCATCGAGCTTGCCGACTGCGACGTAGATGCGACGCAGACCAGCGCGCAACTCCTCGGGTTCGCTGGCCTCGTGGTGTGGTCCGGGCATCTCGGCGGTGGAGAGCACGAGGTTGGGCAACGCCTGGTCGGCGAGCGAGCGCAGATCGCAGCGCGGCGGGCCGGCCGCCCCGGGGACCGGCCGCACCACCACCTCCTGCCAGGTGACGCCATCGCGGTGGAACTGGCCTGGCGGGAATCGCAGGCCGACGGCCGGAGCGTCGCCCGGATGCGCGGTGATGCGCAGGCTGAGCGCATCGGGAAAACGCTCGGCGACCTTGGCCAGGGTGGCGGCGCGGTTGCGCGAGGGGCAGTGCGCATCGACATAGGCGTCGTGGCGTGGTCGTGACCCGAAGTCGAAGTCCAGTTCGACCGCGCCGGCCCGCACCGGGATGATCAGGGCCGCGCGCAGACAACGCTGGAAGCTGAGCCAGCTCATCGGTTCGTCGAGGCCGAGCAGGCCGTCGCTGGTCAGGCGGAGCGGTCGCGGTGAAGCCACCTCGATGACCAGATAGCCAGCCTGCGCCACGGTGCAGCGTGCGCGATGCCGGCCGCCCGCGGCGAGGATGGGCAGGGCGGTGCCGTCGTTGTCGGTCAGGTCGGGCAGTCCGTTGCGGGACCAGGTAAGGGGCAGATGCGGCATGTCAGGATACTCTCTGTGCGCGGCGATTGCCAAACCCCAGGAGGCTCAGCGCGAGCGCTCGCCCATGCTGGCGTTCCATGCCGCCATCGAGGCGGGATCGGTGCCGCGTGGAATGGCCTGCTGGCCGACTGGACGCACCTCGACGTAGAGCAGCTCGCCCGGAGCCAGGCGCAGCGGCAGTTCGACGGTTCCGTTGACGGCGGACAGCCGTTCGCAGGTCCACGCCGGCTCGGCCATGGCGCGCAGGGCGCGCTCGACGGTCGGTGGCAGGTCGTGCGGTGCGCCCATCGCCAGCCAGCGCTCATAGGCGCTGCCAGCCCCCGGGCCGACCCTGGCGCAGAGCACGAGGTGGTCGCCTGAGGCGGGCACCGGCACGCGCAGCCGGTCATCCCAGGTCTGCGGGTTGCGCTCCTCCAGCAGGCGTTGGTTCCACGCCACGACCTGCACCGCTTCGCCGTCGCGGGTGGCGGCGATCCCGGCGCCGGGCGGGCGTCGATCGGCCAGCTGCGCCGCCAGCCGGCCACCGCGCAACCGGCGCAGGAAGGCGAAGGCGTGGTAGGCGGCCTTGGGGATGCCGTGGATGGTCATCAACCCGTAGGTCATGGAGAAGGCCGAGCGTGGGATGCCGCCTTCGCTGAACACGTCGCTGGCCACCCACCAGCACAGCGTGTCGAGCGTCCCGTCCAGCTCGACGCAGGCGCGCGCCGCCAGGGCTGCGCCGTGCAACTGGTCGTTGGTCGCATTGTTGCACCAGTCGATGCTGGCGGTCGAGGCGCAGCTCATCGCATTCCACTCGGTCCAGTGCACCGGCAGGCCGGGGCGCAGGGCGTGGACCTTGCGCACCGCCTCGGCGATGGTGGCGGCGAAGAAGCCGCCCGGGGCATGCGGGCTGCCTGCGCGGTCCTGGTAATCGACGTACTCGTCCTGGGGATAGAGGTGCGAGCTGACGAAGTCGAGCGGCGTGCCGCTGGCGTCGCAATGGCGGATGAGGTCCTCCAGCCAGTTGGCCTTGGACGAGGCGGGGCCGCCGACGCGCAGGCCGGCATCAACGCGCTTCAGGGCGCGCGCCGAGGCGTCGTAGAGCGCGAAGTAGTCCTCTTTGCTGCCGCTCCAGAAGCCCGAGAGGTTTGGTTCGTTCCACACCTCGAACCACCACGAGCGCACTTCCTCGGAACCGTAGCGGTCGATCAGATGGCGGGCAAAGGCTTCGATCAGTTGCTCCCACTCCGCCATGACCTTGGGCGGGGTGACGTTCATCTTGTACCAGAACATCTGCTGGGTGCCGGAGGCGAGCACCGTCGGCATCGGGTTCAGTTCGACGAAGGGCTTGAGGCCGAGCGCGAGCAGCGCGTCGTAGGCCTGATCGACGAAGCGCCACTGGAACGCCAGCGAACCGTCGGGCTGGCGCAGCACCACCTGCATGTCGTCATCGAAGACGGCATGGAAGCGGCACGAGCGGAAGCCGACATCGCGCTGCAGCTGGGCGAGGTGCGCAAGCAGATCCTGGCGCAGCAGATCAAAGGCTCGGCCGACCGCGATGGCTTTGCGCCACGGTTGGGCATAGGGCAGGCCGGGAGTTGCGGAGAGGTTGATCATGCGTGGTTATCCTGGGCCGATTTCGGCCATCATCCATGGGCCATTGTCATGTCCCGGAGCGTCGCCGAACAGTGCGGTCTTGAGGTGCTGTCCGGCGCCGGGCGGGCGACGGCTGATCGCCGCCTCGAAGAGGATGCGTTGCGCATCGGCGGCGAGGCGTGCGGCGGCCAGCGGGATCAGCGCCCACAGCTCCCAGCCATCCGCGGTCGGCCGGCTGGCCAGCTGCACGCCGTCGATGGGCTGGACGCCTTCGGCGAAGCACAGCGCCTTGGCTGGTTTCCCCGCGCAGGCCGGGATGAGGAAGAGCTGCTGGTTGCCGAGCCGGCCGTCGCTGTCGACGCGCCCGTTGGTGCCAGGCATGGCGGTGAACAGCTCGACCACCGAGCCCTCCCAGGGATGGCCGCCCTGGCTGGGCAGGAGGTCGCGCGAGCTGGCGTGCAGCGCGAGATGCCCGCCGGCGAGCGCGATGCGGATCGCCGCATCGGCGGGATCGGCCTGCAACGGATGCAGCGCGGGCAGCGCAGCCAGCGCGGCAGGAACCTGATCCAGGCTGCACGGCGCGATGCGCGCGATCCGGCCGCGCGGTCGGTCGTTGTACCACAGCGCGGAATCATTGCCGGCACCGCTGGCGCTGACCGTCAACCAGGCGCCGGTGCAGCCGGGGGCAAGGCTGACGCTGGTGTCCAGGCAGGCCCGCCCGCCTGGGGGCAGGCGGAAGGCGAGGCGGTCGGGACCGAGGATGCGGCCGTCCGTGCTGGCGGCGCCGGTCGGCGTGGTCCAGGCCAGGCGGATCTCTCCGCAGGCCTCGGTGAGATCGGCGTTGTCGATGATCACGCATACCGGCGAGGGGACGCTGGCATCGACGAATGGCGAGCGGCTGGCGGTCAGCGGGTCGCCATCGAAGATGTCGGCAGCCACGAAGGCGGCGGAGGTGGTGGGTTCGAGCCGCACCGAGACGGCCGGCGGGGCCGGGCTCGGGCGCAGCGCCGCCGGATCGACCAGGTCGAGCGAAGCCGGCAGCGGCGAAGGCAGGGCCGGTCCGACATCGGCGGCAGAGGCGGGCGCCTGCGCCGGGCTGCGCGCGCCGGGTTGCAGGCGGAGGTCGCCGTTGCGCGCGGCGAGGAAGCCGGGATCACCCTCGTCGACGCCCGGCGGCAGGGCCGGGCGCGGGATCGCTCCGGCGGCTTCGTGCCAGGCCAGATTGCCGGCAAAGCGGCAGCGGCCGGTCTGGCCGAAGAACGGTGCGGTCGAGCCGAGCAGGACGTTGCTGGTGGCGGTGAAAGCGCGCACACGTTCCGGCCGGGCGGTGCCGGCGAGGGCGCCGTGGGCGAAGGCGAGGACGTTGCCATGCACGCGGTTGTCGCGGCCGTAGTGCTGGGTGAACGCGCCGGACAGCGCGCGCAGCACGACGTTGCCCTCGATGGTGAGGAATGAGGAGCCCTCGTCGGGGTAGATGCCGCCACCGCCGTAGCCGTGCGCGGCGACATCCTCGATCCAGTTGCCGCGCACCGCCGTGCCCGGTTGCACGCCGAGCAGGTAGATCGCACCCATGTCCGAAAGCAGGCCCTGGCCGATGTGGCGGATGAGGTTGCCTTCGATGAGGTTGCGCCGTGCCAGGGTCTTGCGGTAGCCCCACGTCCAGCCCACCGAGATGGCGGTGTAGTAGCAGTCCTCGATGCGGTTGCGCAGGACGGCGTTGCCGGCCGCGTCGCCGATCCACACCGCGCAGGCCGAGGGGAAGATGCGGCCGCAGCCACGGATGGTGTTGTGCGCGATCAGCGTCCGGGCCCCGGGCAGGACGTCTTGCGGCAGCGCCTCGCCCTCCCAGTCGGCGGCATCCTCGGGCGCCAGGTGGCGGGTGGCGGCCGTGCCGGTGTCCTCGTTGCGTACGTGCAGGCCTTCGTGGTTGACCTTGATCGCGCCGGCGCCGAGGTCGTGGAAGGCGTTGCCGACGATGCGATTCCCGTGGCTGCCACGGCGTATTTCGAGGGCGTAGCCGCCGAGATGGGCGAAGCGGCAGCCGTAGATCGCGCAGTCTTCGGCGCCGCGCAACTGCACCGCCCCAGGCAGGTGGAACTGCGCCTGGGCCGAGCCGCGGTAGTCGCGCGGATGGGCGTGCTCGGCGTGCAGCAGGTCGAGATGCTCGAGGCGAAGATGGCGGATCTTCTCCCCTCCGTGCGCAGTCGAGCCGCGCAAGCGCACCAGGCTGGTCAGACGTGGCGCGACCACGCAGGTGCGCAGGGGGTCCTCATCCGGCAGCGGCAGATAGGTCAGCCGACCGCTGCGCCGGTCGAGGTACCACTGTCCAGGCGTACCGAGCGCCTCGAAGACGTTTTCGGCGAAGTAGCGCGACCCCTCGCCCTTCTCGTCGACCAGGTCCTTCACCGCCGGATCGGCGAAGCGAAGGGCCCGGCCGACCTCATCGATGCCGTCGAGATGCAGGTGGAGGTCCTGCCAGTAGCGCAGGCTGACCAGCTTCACGTCGTCGGGATTGCGCCACGATGCGCTCAGGTCGCCGGCGGCGAAGCCGGCCGTACCGGCGCGCTGCTGCCGCGGGTCGGCCGGGACGGCGAAGCGGTAGAACGGTTCGTCGGCACGGAAGCGCTGCTCGCCGTCGCGGCACGCCGTCGAGGCGGGCAGCCGGGTGCGCGGCCGGCGCACGCCGCCAACCCACAGCTGCGAGAACCACCACGAACCGTCCGCGAGCTGCGGCAGGTCCAGGGTCCAGGCGGCGAGTCCGGCATGGCTGCCGACCTGCCAGCCGGTCAACCGCCGGCCGCCACTGAGCACGGCGCGCCCGCCGGGGGCGCTGCACCAGGTCACCGGACAGGCGGCGGTGCCCGCATCCTCCGGGGTGAAGTCGATCGGTGCCTGAAGCTCCCATACCCCGGGGGCCAGTTCGACGCGCAGGGGACCATCGAGGCCTGCCCGCAGGTGGGCGCGGACCATGGCCTGGGCATCGGCGAGTGGGGTTCCACTTGGGACCTGGAGGAGGGGCATGGCGGCATGCTACAAAGCGCTGGCGCTGTGCGACGTGGCGCGCGCGCATGCAGCCATGGCAATTGCGCAGCCGGGACGGGCCGGGGCTGTGCGTGAAACCCTGTTGATCCTGCGCAACTGGTGGTTGTGCAAAGCCAGGACCGCAGCCACATTCGCGCCCCATGATCCCGCCCCTGCCCGCCCGCCACGTGCACCTCGACTTCCATACCTCCGAGCACATCCGGGGGGTCGGCTCGCGCTTCGACGCCAAGCGCTTCCAGAAGGCGCTGAAGCTCGGCCGGGTCAACTACATCACCCTGTTCGCCAAGTGCCATCACAGCTGGTGCTACTATCCGACCACGGTCGGCCGGCGCCACCCGCAGCTGCAGAAAAACCTCGACCTGCTCGGCGAGCAGATCGCCGCCTGCCACGCGATCGGCGTGCGCACCGCCGTCTACATCACCGTCGGCTGGTCGGCCAATGACGCCGAGACGCACCCGGAATGGGTGGCGCTCGATCGCGCCGGCAAACCGCAGTGGATGAATCCGCCAGCGAACTTCGAACCGGCGACGCCGCGTCCGCAGGTGTCGTGGAAGTTCCTGTGCATCGCCTCCGCCTACCGCCAGCACGTTCTCGATCTGACCCGCGAGGTGTGCAGCCGTTACCCGCTGCACGGCGTGTTCTACGACATCATGTTCCACGAGCGCAGCTTCTCGCCGGCCGCCGCCGAGCAGATGCGTGCCGCCGGGATCGATCTCGACGATGCCGCCGCGACCCGGCGCTGGCACGAGGGGCAGTGGGAATCGTTCATGCGTGAGTGCAAGGCGGTGATCGCAGAGACCCGTCCCGGGGCTACCGCCTTCTTCAACGGCCGCGCCAATCTCGACAGCGCCGAGGCCTCGCTGCGCGAACAGACCCATCTCGAACTCGAGGACCTGCCGACGGTGTGGGGTGGCTATGACAAGTTCCAGCCGCGCGCCAAGTTCTTCGCCTCGCATCCGGTGACTGCCGACAAGCAGATGATGGCGATGTCGGGCAAGTTCCACACCGCCTGGGGCGAATTCGGCGGCTTCAAGCACGCCGACGCGATCCGCTACGAAGCCGCCAATATGATCGCCTGGGGCGCGCGCTGCTCGTTCGGCGACCAGTTGCATCCTAATGGCGAGATGGACCTGGCGACCTACCGCAACATCGGCGAGGCCTACCGCCACGTCGAGCAGGTCGAGGCCTACGGGCTCGACGGCCGCCCCGCCGCCAACCTCGGGGTGTGGCTGTCCTGCCTGGAACGTGCCGCTCCGACGCCGGTGGCCGGCGTGGTCGGCGGGATGCAGAAGCTCGATCATGATTATGGCATCACCCAGATGCTGCTGGAGAGCCAGACCGACTTCGAGGCTGCCGGCCCATCGTCCGATCTCGGCCGCTACGCCACCATCGTGGTCACCGGCGCGCAGTGTCTCGATGCCACCCAGGCGGCGCGCTTGAGCGCCTGGGTTCGCGCCGGCGGCAACCTGGTGGTGGTGGGCGAGAGCGCGCTGGACGCGAAACGCCAGTCATTCGTCCTCGATGTCGGCGCCACCTATCTGGGTCGCGGCCGCTATGACTGCGACTACACCATCGCCGGGAAGGCTTTGGCCGAGGCCCTGCCCGCCTCGCCCTTCCTCAACTACGACCCGGCGCTGCGCTGCCGTCCCGCCGCCGGCACCACCGTCCTGGCGGCGATCCGCGAGCCGTTGTTCAGCCGCACCGTGGCGACGTACTGCTCGCATCAGAACACCTCCTATGGCGATCAGGACGCCGACCATCCGGCGGCGATCGAGCGCCGGCTTGGCAAAGGCCGCGTCATCTGGCTGGCGCAACCACTCGGCGCGACCTACTACTACCATGGCGCCCGCGTCCACCGTCAGCTCTTCCTCAACGCCCTCGCCCGCGTTCACCGCCGTCCGCTGCTGGAGACCAGTCTGCTCAGCGCCGGCCGCGCCAACGTCGTGCACCAGCCGCAACATCGCCGCTACTGCGTGCACCTGACCTATGGCAGCCCGCAGGCACGCGGGCGCACCAGCGTGATCGAGGATCTGCCGACGCTCACCGCGATCCCGGTCGCGCTGCGCGTGCCGGAAAAGATCCGCTCGGTCAAACTGGTCGTGGCCGGGCGCCGCCTCACCGCCAAGCGCAGCGGCGGGGTGGTGCGCGTCACCGTGCCCAGCCTGAACTGCCACGAGGTGGTGGTGTTCGGCTACTGAGTTCCGCATGACCCTCCGCCTCGTCCCGGCCTGGACCGTTCCGGCCAGCCCCTTCCGCCACACCTTTGCGCCGCTCGCCAACGTCGACCAGTTCCGTTGGCTGGGGCGGGCCGATCAGCGCGAGCAGCTGCGCATGGCGCGCGACGAGCTGGGCGTGCGGCATGTCCGCGCCGTGGCGATGTACTCACCGGAGATGCGCGTGTGGGGCCACGAGCTGCCCGACTGGCGGCTGAAGAACGAGGAGAAGACCAAGAAGGCCAACTGGCAGCTGGTCGACTACCACATCGAAGGGCTGCTCGAACTCGGGCTGAAGCCGATCTACACCACCTGCTTCGTGCCTGACGACTTCACCGACGGCACGACGCGCTGCTGGCCCGACCGCAACAACAGCTGCATGCCCCGCGATCTGCGGCAGTGGGCCGATTTCGTCGCCGGCGGCATCCGCCACCACATCGCGCGCTACGGCCTCGACGAAGTGCGCAGCTGGTACTTCGAATGCTGGAACGAGCCGAACCTGCAGGGCTGCTTCTTCGGCGGCAGTAAGGAAGAGTTCTTCCAGCTGTGGTCGGCGACCTGGCGGGCGGTCAAGTCGGTGCATCCCGACCTGCGCTTCGGCGGCCCCTCGACCGCGCGCGGCGAGTGGATCCCCGAGTTCCTCGACCATGCGGCCAAGGACGGCACCACGCCCGACTACCTGATCACGCACGTCTACAACAACGACAGCGAATCGCAGCCGCTCTCGCCCTTCGACGGGCCGGCCAGCCACAAGGTCAAGGACAGCCCGCACTTCGCCACCGGCGTGGTGCGCGGCCTGCGCAAGACCCTGGATGCGCGCGGCTTCCGCGGCGAGGTGCACTGGAACGAATGGGGCCGCTCGTGGTTCCCGCACGATCCGCTGAAGGAGACCGCGCTCGAGGCGGCTTTCATCGCCAAGACCATGGGCGAGGTGTCGCAGCAGGCCGACGGCTTCGGCTTCTGGAGTTTGTCCGACATCTACGACCAGTGCGGCTACCAGTCCTCCGAGTTCCAGGGCCACTACGGCATGCTCTCGCTGCATGGCCTGCGCAAGCCGGCGTGGAACGCGCATGCCATGCTGCACCGCCTGGGCGACACGCAGGTGACGGTGGCGGGCGGCAACGACCTCGAGAACGCCGTCGCCACGCCCACGGCGTCGGGCGGTTCGGTGCTGGTGTGGCGCTATCCGCAGGCGCCGGACGCCGCCCCCGAGACGCGCAGCGTCGAGATCGCGCTGCCGCCTGGTCACAGCGGGGCGGTGCAACTCTTCCGCATCGGCGCGGCCGAGAACAGCATTGTCGAACGCTGGCGCGCGATGGGTTCGCCGGCCTATCCGACTCCGCGCCAGCTTGCCGACCTCAAGGCCCAGGACCGCCTGCAGCCGGCCCGCGACCTGACTGTGTCGGGCGGCGTGGCGCGCTTCGCGCTGGAACGTCCGGGCGTCGCGCTGCTTGAGATCGGCTGAGGCTGCAGGCCGCTGCCAGGTTCAACGACTGAAATTCCCAGTGGTGTGCAAGCCGGAGAACACCGCCCGGGCGGGTTCCTTGCCGGAGCGGTTGTTCAGCATGACGCCGAGATGCATACGGTCATCGAGCTTGGCGGCGCTGCGGTAGTGGCCCTCGCGGGGCGGATCGGCGTACACATCGACCCGGGCGATGAGTTCCCAGGTCGTCGGCTCGGCCTCCCGGCTGCGCTCGGCCGTCAGGATGCTTCCGCTGCGTGATAGACGCAACCAGACCGGCGTCTGGCCGCCATCGCCCGCCCGGATGGAGCTGGGTACGGCATTGCCCTGACCAGCCCCTGATCCGACCACGGTGCCGTCCGCGCAGACGATGAGATGTTCGGTGATCGGGGCCACGTCATCGCACAGGATCAGGCCTGCCTGCCCGTGGGCGGACAACTCGTCGATGCGCACGCACAGCGAGCCATCCCCGATCAGCGTCTGCCAGGTCTGCGTGCGGCCCTGGATGCGCCACGAGCTGTCCCCGATCACCGGCTGACCACCGCCGACCAGCGTCAG
>JFJP01014110.1_pt1 | contig 12520 bp, 9 predicted proteins | sample 431651 | NCBI WGS metagenome assembly JFJP01 (sample SAMN02602958, study PRJNA72255) | Microbial mat metagenome, whole genome shotgun sequencing project. | biome: fresh water; feature: sink hole; material: water; isolation source: purple microbial (photo- and chemosynthetic) mats found in... | reverse complement strand
GTTACTGATATTACTTTAGCCGATGGAGTAATTACGGAAGAAGAAGAAGCCCTATTAGATAATCTCTTTAATATTTTAGAGATTTCTGAACCTATGGCTAATAATATTATTGATGTGATGTTGATCAAAAATAAGGGATAATAGAATTAGAATTGATTCGGTGGGCCTACCCACCCTAAAAATGGGTAATTACGAATTACGAATAGCCCCCCCAAACCCCCCGGCTTATTGCCTATTGCCTGTTCCCTATTGCCTATTCCCTATTGCCTATTCCCTATTCCCTATTCCCTATTCCCTAAAATGAGATATATCTATAAGCGAATTATTCGTTTTCAAGATACGGATGCTGCGGGGGTGGTTTATTTTGCTAATATTTTGGTAATCTGTCATGAGGCTTATGAAGATTCTCTAGGCAAAGTGGAAATTAATCTTAAAAGTTTTTTTACTAATCCTAATTTTGCGATTCCAATTGTTCATGCAAGTGTGGATTTTAGGTTTCCTTTATTCTGTGGAGATCAAATTTTGATTGAGTCAAATCCTGAAATAATTAATGAAAATTTTTTCAAAATTCAATATAAAATTGGATTAGATAACTCTGATCAATTAATTGCTGAAGCTACAACTAAACATATTTGTATTAATCCTAAAACTCGTCAACGCCAACCTTTACCTCCCGAAATTATTAACTGGTTAGAATAGATAGAAACCGGGTTTCTGAACGAAAGAAACCCGGTTTCTTGGATTGGTTCCGAAACCTGATCAATCAGTAATTTTTGATTGGTTTAAGGACTCTTGAGAATTAAAGTATTGGGGATATTTTTCGACAAAATAGCCATTCAAGAAAGTATTAACGGCGGATAAAATCACGGGGCTTAAAATAAAAGCTAATAAACCCTGTACTTGAAATCCAGGAATAAAAACCGAAGCTAACCAGAAACAGAAACCATTCACAATTAAGGAAAAACCACCTAAACTTAAAATAGTTAGGGGAAGGGATAATGTTGATAAAATTGGTTTAATAAAAGCATTGACTCCACCAATGGTAGCCGCCGCAATTAAAGCCGCCAAAAATGTAGATAAATTTACTCCCGGAACAACTAAGTCAACAACTAATAAACTTAGGGCTGTTGCTAACAAAGTTAATAATGATGCGATCATAATTTCACCTCAGATTGTTTTAAAGTGTATCTTTGTTGACATCAGATGAATCCTCTTTTTTTTCATCAGGTTGGGACTGATTATTAGTAAAGGTTTCAGAAATTGACTTCCAGAGGTCTTGTAAACGCTGTTTAATTTCTTTTTCTTTTTGAGCGATCGCCGTTCCGGTTTCTCCTAATTTAGCTTCAAATTCTTTGCGTTTACCTTCAATTTTTTCGGTATAAATTTCCGGTTCATCTTTGGCTTTTTCATACCAAGATTTTGCTTCATCTAAATAGTCCGTAACCTCCTGATAACGCTGTCCATAGCGTCCGACTAAGTTAGCATTAACAATCGCTAATTGAGCTTTGAGTTGAGCGTAACGTTTCTGCATTAACGTGGCTTCTTCGCTGTTTTTGATGGTTTTAATGGCGGATTCAACGGCAGATTTAACTTGATCTGACTTATTGGTTCCGACTTCTTGAATATCGCTCAAAGCCAAATTAATATTATTTTGTAACTCTTGTTCTTGTTGATCAATTCGAGCTTGAAGTTGTTTCACTTCCGCTTGACTTTTAGCAATAGATTCCTGTTTAGCTTGACTAATTCCATCAATAACTCCTTCAATAGAAGCCGTAACATTTTCTTGAATTTCCTCTCCTTTTCCCTTGACAGTTTCTAAAACTGTTCCGACGACCTGTTTAACTAAATCTCGGATTTCTTGAGAACCGCCTTTAAATTCTGAACCGACTTCTGAGATGGAAGATTTGACAATTTCTCGAATTCTTTCCGCGCGTAATTTACCTTCAGATTGGGCTTTTTCTAAATCCGATGAGAGTTTGTCTTGAATTGGTTCTGACATAGCAATTTACTCAATAATGGGGTGAATTTATCTTCTATGATAACCAAATATTCGCCGTTGTGTAAGTAAAGTTTTCTACACTCTGGATATGGGAATAACCGTATTTTCTGGCTATTAATATACATCCTAAGATAGATGTAATCATAACCTAATTGCGAATTCGATTAGTTAAAGTAGCAACACAAGCGACTAATTCATCGGCTGCAATTGGTTTAGCTAAGTGTACTTGAAATTTGTTGTCGGGGGTGAGGGAATCGTTTATTTCTTCAGGACAAGCTGTTAAGGCGATGACGGGAATAGATGATATTTTTCTAACTTCATCCATAAATATATAAGCATCAGTATCCGGCATCCCAATATCTGAGACTAACACATCTGGGGAAAACTCCTGAATCATCAACAGTCCTTCCTGTGCGGAGCTTGCCGTTCTCACTTCTGCCCCCGCCCTTGTTAATATCGAGGCGACTAAATCCCGAATATCTGCCTCATCATCAATAGCCAAAACTCGCAAACCTGTTAAATTAACCTGATTAGTCACAGTTTTTTGATCTAAAACTGGTTCGATCTCATATCTCATCAATGGTAATTTAACCGTAAAAGTCGCCCCTAAACCTTCTCCTAAACTGTCGGCACTCACCGTCCCCCCATGTAATTCCGTTAGATGTCGGACAATAGCTAACCCCAACCCCAAACCCCCAAATTTGCGAGTATTCGTACCATCCTGTTGACGAAAATAGTCAAAGACATAGGGTAAAAACTGAGGCTTAATTCCTATTCCGGTATCTTTGACTTGAATTTGAACCCGATCTTCTACAGAATCTAAGTGTATATCGACAATCCCCCCGGTGGGAGTAAATTTAATCGCATTAGATAACAGATTCCAGATTACCTGCTGTAAGCGGGTTATATCTCCTAAAACATAGATACAAAACAAAGAAAAAGAAGAATTTTGAGTTACTTCAAGCCTCACCTTAATCCCTTTAGCTGCGGCGGCTAATTTGAAGGTTTCTATAGCCGATGCTATGGTGGTAATTAAATTTACGGGTTCCTGATTTAACACCATTTTTCCCCGTAAAATTCGAGAAATATCTAATAAATCCTCAATCAGTTGGGTTTGTAGTTTAGCATTGCGTTCAATAGTTTCCAATGCACGAGCCGTCCCTTGGGAATCAAATTTGCGAGTTTGTAACAGCTTTGTCCAACCCAAAATCGGATTTAATGGCGATCGCAACTCATGGGATAAAACCGTGAGAAATTCATCTTTGATCCGGTTAGTAACTTCCGCTTGCTCCCTAGCCGCCCGTTCCCGAATTAACAGTTGTTCGCGTTCTTGTTCGGCTAGTTTGCGATCGCTCACATCCAAAAACGCACCAATTACCCCCCGAACTTCCCCCGCCCCATCTCGCAACGGCACCGCCCGACCATAAATAAAACGAACTTCCCCATTTTCAAAGACAAACTCCAATTCCGGTTTCCATAAAGGTTTTCAACTCCTCAGCCCTAGCGGTCGCTTCGGTCTCACTTTGGCGCAGGGCTAATTCTATCCGTTTGTAGTCAGAAATATTAACCACCGCACAAGTCACCCCGATAATTTCATCCTGAGCATTGTGCAAGGGTTCGATGGTTAAATCAAAATAGTATTGCTGTCCCTGGCTGAAAACCGGGACTTCCTCTCTCGTCCCGATACCTGTTTCCAAAACCCGACGTTTGAGTTGAGTCAGTCGAGTTGCTTCCTCCTCGGCGAACAAATCAAAATCAGTGTTACCAATAATCTCCTGATCGGATCGGTTGAGATCGGGATTGTGAACCCAGGTGTAGCGGAGGGTTTGATCCTGATTAAATAAAGTAATCGGTGCACTTTTGAGGGCGACCCGTAATCGTTCTTCACTTTTGAGCAGAGTTGCTTCTGCCTGTTTGCGTTTGGTAATATCTCGCCAATAGACAGCTAAACCCTGGTTATGGGGGTAGACATGAACTTCATACCAGAGGTTGTCTGGAACTGAGCAGGTTTCAAAATGATCAGCCACTTGAGTTTGGATCACCTGGCGCAGTTTTTGCTCGCAATTCAAACCAAATAATTGAGAATAAATCTCCCAAAAATTACACCCCAATAATTCCGCTCGTGTTTTGTGGGAAAGTCGTTCTGAAGCTCCGTTCACATAAGTTAATTGCCACTGATGATCAACAGACAAAAAGCCATCGGTAATACTTTCGAGAATATCAATTACCTGAGCTTTGGTGTTGCTTAATTCCTGTTCCCGAATAGTGGCTTCGGTGCGAAGTCGGGTCATTTCCAAAATCGACTGGACACGGGCCAAAAGTTCCCGGGAAGAAAAGGGTTTAATCAGATAATCGTCAGCTTGGGCTTCTAAACCCTCGATCATGGCGTTTTCTCCAGCCCGGGCCGAAAGCAAAATAATCGGAATCTGCTGAGTAGTGGGATCATGGCGCAGGATTTGCAGGAGTTCAAAACCATTCAATTCCGGCATCATGACATCGGTAATCACTAAATCCGGTTTTTGTTCACGAATTAGCTCTAAGGCAGCTAACCCATTATTCGCCACTTTTACCTGATAATTTTTGCTTAGTAAACGCTGAATATAATTACACATATCAGTATTACTATCTACCACTAAAATCTGTGTTTTGGGAAATATTGGCGGTGGCATTTGTTGAACTTCCACCGCAACTTCTGCTTCCGCACACCAACTATTTACCTCATCTAAATAAGTTGATCTCCTATGGGAAGTGTTCAGCCTAGCTACGGATGCGGGATTTTGCCTAGGATCGACCTGATCCGCAGGTAAATGCGTATAGCCAGAGGGAATAGACACCTTAAAACAACTGCCCTGTCCGGGGACACTGGTGACATCAATCGTGCCTCCGTGTAACTGGATTAATTCTTTGACCAAGGATAAACCAATTCCCGATCCTTCATAGTTTCTACCTCGGATGGATGGGGCGCGATAAAACCGTTCAAACAGACGGGGGATTTCTTTAGCTCTAATCCCAATCCCGGTATCTTGCACATCCAATTCCACACCATCTGTTACCCAGCGCAGGGAAATCAGAATTTGACCTTTGAAGGTAAATTTAAAGGCATTAGAAAGAAGATTCATAACTATTTTTTCCCACATTTCGCGTGCTATATAAATGGGTTCTGGCAGGGGAGGGCAATCTATGATTAACTTGATTTCGGCCTGTTCAATGGTGGAACGAAACATATTCGCCAGTTCCATTGTCAAGGTGGCTAAATCCGTAGGTTCATAGATTGCTTGAATTCGTTCAGCCTCAATACTGGAAAAATCGAGCAGAGTATTAACCAGTTTGAGCAATCGTAAACTATTGCGTTTGGCAACTTGTAATTGTTCTCTTTGAGAGAAGTTGAGGGGGTCTCCACTCAGGAGAATTTCTTCAACGGAACCGAGAATTAAGGTCAATGGGTTGCGAAATTCATGACTAATATTGCTTAAAAAAGCCGTTTTCGCTCGGTTGAGTTCTGCCAAGACTTCCGCCCTTTGCCTTTCGGCTTCGTAGGTTTGAGCATTCGAGAGGTTAGTGTTCACAGGTTTGGCTATTTTACCCTCGATTAACACTTGGGAAAGATGCACCTAATTTTAAAGCAAGTTGGACTTGAGATAAATTCAAGCAATAGCGAGTTTAACGAATTAATTGTACTATCGCTTGTTGATCTTTAGGATTGATAAAATAATCTAAAAATCATTAGTAACTAGATGCAATTTATCAGATATTATGCTGACCTTAGCATCTATCTAAAGATAGACTTATTCTTTTATCTAAAATTCAGAAATATCAACAACTGATAAAAAATGCAGTAGAGATAGATAATTGATCATCTCTACTGCATTTTAGATTTATATTAGGAATCAGGAAATCTGATCAGTGATGGCAATTATATCTAGCTAACTGAAACATCCACAACGGTTTGACCACGACCCATAGAATCAACTTCATTAACTTCAGTCGCCTTCTGGGTTTGTTGGCGACGGTTTAACCCTTCAATCAATAATTGAGACACTTCAGTTACTAAAATTGTAGCAATAATCCCATCATCTAACCATCCGACAATCGGCAGAAAATCAGGAGAAATATCCAGTGGACTCACCAAGTAAATTAAACTTCCTAAAATTACAAACCAGCGATATTTCGTATTCCGTAAAGTCACACGATACCAATTATAAAAAGATTGAATCAAGTTTTTCATTTCACAATTCCAATATTGTCTACCTGTATCTAATATGACCAATTTAACGGCAATCCATAAGTGTAGAAAACCCTCTAGGTTTGTAGGGATTTTTCACCAGAAAAACATGGGAAGGTTGGAAGCATCGTCTCTTCAGAGCGAGGAGGAAAACCGACCCAAGCGGTTTGAACCGCCTAGTGTTTTTGAAAGCCATAAGAATAACCATCCTTTTTATGAATTGATTGACAATATTTATGGCTAATTCCTGTTACCCTTCCATTTTGAGTGGCAATATCAAAACTGCCGGATGCACGGCAAAGAACTCGACCCAAGTAGAAACCTACTTTCTTACCTGCTGTAACGGTAGCGGTGACAATATCGCCAGTCTGAAAGCCTTTGTGAATCTGTATTCGTGAGCGATGCCGTGTAGGAAATCCGTATTTATTTGTCCCACACATTTGACGAGTTCCACGTCCTGTTGCCTTAATCAGAATAGGTTGATTTGTCACTAACGTTAAAGACTCAATTTGCCCAACACAAGAAGCATCTATCCAATGAGTTTTAGGTAAATTCAACCGAGTTCGATTGAACTTCGTCAAACCACCTGAACCCTTTAAAACAGGTAAACCCATTTCTTTCAATTTATTAAATAATGCCCACCGAGTTGAATTAACTGCGGTTGCATCTTTAAGAGGTGATTTTGCTTGCTTCAAAATCCGGTTTAGTAAATCAGGTTTACCCGAAAGAAAATCTCGGATATCTCGATTTCCTTTTTCTTGATTGCAATTATGACAGGCAATGGCAAGGTTGGAAATTCGGTCAGTCCCACCTTTTGATTTCGGGTGAATATGTTCTACCTCAAAGGGGACATTTTCGACTCCACAGTAAGCGCATTTCCTATCCCATTTCTCTAGTAAATACTCCCGAACTTCATACCCGGCAAGTTGTCCTTGTTGGTACTCAATCCCTGATATTTCAGGATTCTCTAGTTTTTGTAAGTCAAATCTGACTAATTCTTGAACGATGGAATCAATTGGGGCGAGTTTGATTAGTTTTCTTACCCAAGTTAGGATAGTTTTAACTCGATGTTGAAGACTAGGAGCTAACCATCCTTCTGAGCGTTTTCGGTTGAGAAATCGAGGTTGACGATATCGGGTATGACGGTTTCTTCTTGAGCGACGCAGTGAGCGACGAGACTCAAGACTTGCTTTAATCCCTTGTCCTCGATGGGTTAATTCTGCACCCCAAACTACTTTTTCGCCTTGAATCAAAGCGATGCCAGTTGTTTTAGAACCCGGATCTAATTTAATAGTCATTGGTTCTGGAGTTTCTTCTACTACCTTTCTCAATATAATTGTGAACGGAAATAATCGAAACACTGCTGCTTTTTTAGCTTTAAGCAACTTCCTTGCTGTTACTGGACGGCAAGGAGATAAAGGTTTTTTATGTTCATCAAGAACGAGAACGTGATTTTGTTTAGACATGGTTTTGTCTCTACTGATTGCTCGTAAAGTTCGCTTCGCCAATGTTATCTAAGATTGTTAGGCTAACCACACTGTTTTACCCCTCGTAAGACTGTTTAATGGTTAACGATAGAGCCACAAACTAGCGTCGCATTCGTGGGTATCTTGACTCAGGTAACGTAGTCAGTTAAGACTTAGGCTGGTCAACTAACTAAAGTTAGAGGCATGAAGCCCCGTCACAGAGAGTGCGGGGTGCTGACCCCAGCTTTTTCCGTAATCCCCCGGTGTTCCCCAGTATAGCTTGTACCTTTGTACCCCAATCAACCTTTAATTTTTGTTGAGCATTTCCCCCATTCCGGGCAATTTCCACCCAACCATGAGAACCCACTAAGGCGACAAAATCACCCAAAGGGACATCCCCATAGGTTTGACCCGCACCAATTAGGTAGGATGAACTAGAAAGGATTTGCTGTTGAGAATTCAAGATTTTTTTAGATTTCTTTTGCTTCTTTTTACTCAATTTTTTGCTTTTCTGATTTTTTTCTTGACTAATAACTACATACCAATTTGTATCAGCTACCGCTTCCCCTGGAATATTTGTGACTAAATTTCCAAAATCATCAATATATTGAATACATCCCTCTATTTGTAAATTATTAACTTGATAGGGCGGTAAAGATAACCTAACTAAAGTTTTGGGATCAATCATAGTTCCCAGTTTTTCTAGGGGAACACCAGAAGCTAAATGAGCACCAACCGAGGCAAAAATATCTCGACCATGAAAGGTTGTACTAGGTTGTTCAGTACGCCAATATTCAGGATGATTTAATTCAACTGCAATGATTTCAGCTACGTTGTTGCGATTGATCGCCTCAATTTCACCAGTTAAAAAAGGTTCTAAAATTCCCGTCAATAATCCATTATCTGGCCCAACTAAATAACTATTTTTAAATTGAATTGCGATCGCCCGTCGTTGGGTTCCTACTTCTGGATCAACTACCGCAATATGAACAGTTTTTTCAGGGAAATAGGGATAGGCATTCAGCAAATTAAATCGCCCCGCAGCAATATTTTGAGGCGGGATATAATGGGTTAAATCAATAATATTAATCTGAGAATTAATTTGATTAATCACCCCTTTCATTACCGCTACATAAACATCTTTTAAACCAAAATCTGTTAAAAGTGTGATAATTTTATGATCTTGTTTCATAATCAATATTATTAATTAATCAGATTCAAAAGGAACAGTTTATAGTTAGAGGGCGAGGATATCTCGCCCCTACGAAAAATTTAGCCTTTGACACATAGAATTTGTTTCAAAGTTGCCACAACTTCAACTAAATCGGATTGTTGTTTCATAACTTCATCAATGGATTTATAAGCACCAGGAATTTCATCAATAATTCCTGTATCTTTGCGGCATTCAACACCTTGGGTTTGTTGAACTAAATCATCCAAAGTAAAGGTTTTTTTAGCTTTAGTTCGAGACATTAAGCGCCCCGCCCCATGGGAACAACTACAATAACTATCATGATTTCCCTTCCCTTTAACGATAAAAGACTTTGCTCCCATTGAACCAGGAATAATCCCATAATCTTGTTCTGCTGCCCGTACAGCACCTTTACGAGTTACATAAACTTCCTCACCAAAATGCAGTTCTTTTTCAGAATAATTATGATGACAATTAACCTCTAATAATGCTTTCGTTGGTTTCCCTCCGGCAACGGCTGTTTCTACAATTCGTTTAAACCGTGCCATCATAATATCGCGGTTAAATTTGGCGTAATGTTGCGCCCATTGTAAATCATTCCAATAGGCTGCAAATTCAGGAGTTCCTGATACAAAATAAGCTAAATCAGGATCGGGAAGTTTAATTTCTGCTAATTTTGCCAGGTTTTTTGCGGTGTCAATATGATTCTGGGCTAACATATTGCCAATATGTCGAGAACCAGAATGTAACATTAACCAAACGTTGTTTTCTGCATCTAAACACAGTTCAATAAAATGATTTCCGCCTCCTAAAGATCCCATTTGTTTAATCGCTTTTGACTCTAGGTTTTGAACCTTAGAATGCAAGTCTTTAAACTCTTGCCATCCTTGCCAATTAGTGACAGCTTTTTCAATATGTTTATTTTGATCAAACCCCACCGGAATTGCTGCTTCAATTTCCTGGCGAATTTTCTTTAGTTTTCCCTCCATTTGTTCCGCAATAAAAGGTAATTTGATCGCACACATTCCGCAATTATGAACAAATACTCCGGCTTTTAAGGCAAAGTTATGATATTCAGGAACAGTTAAGCAATAAACGTCTTCCTGTTCTAATAAAGGAATTATATCAACAACTTTGTGATTGTATCCGTGTTCAAATTTGCGATGGTTATGTAATCCAATGGGACTTTTAACTTGTTGTCCACAAGTTTCGCAAGTATAGAAACGATTAGCAATTTCTTTGCTTTTTTCTCGACCTTTTGAGCTTTTGTTGTAATCAATCAGATATTGTTTTCCTCGTTCTCCATTTTCGGCGACTGATTCTTTAAAATGTTCAGGACAATTGTGCATATACTGAAGGATATTTTTAGTTCCTCGTTCAGCATAATATTGATGTCCTTCTGGTGTTTGGGCTTTAGTTGCTAAAGCTTGTTTTCTTTTTTCTTCAAAATCAGAAGATTGCCAATGAAGATTTTTTTCAATTAATGAACGGTGATAACGAGAATGATCATGATCGCCCATGAATTCTAAATTTTCAGGAGAGTTATCAGATTGATCAAAGTTTTTATGATGAATTACGGTTTTTTGACCTAAGAATTTAGGTACTTTTCCTAACAGTCCAGAACGGGCAATCATCCAATGAGCTTTTTGCCAACGTCCTGAATAATTTTGTTGAAGTAAAGTATAGCCATCTTTGTCAAGACTTGAATAAAATGGCATTAAGGACGTACCCGTTTTTAACTGATTAGCTTCGAGATAACTTCCATCTCGTAACATAAATTGATGATCAGGAGTGCATCGAATTTCTTCCCCATTATCCAAAATGACTTTAACTAAAGGAGCATTTTTTCGGGTTAATTTTGCGATCGCTTCTGCAACAATAATCCGTCCTGTACTGGTACAAGAATATACATAAATGGGTTTTCCTATCGTTGCTAGTTCTTCAATTGGATAGGATTTTCCATCAGCTAATGGAATCAAAGTATCACCCGTAAAGCAACCAATATCAACCCCGACAGCCGCCGGAATAATGGCTTCTTTTGTCGCAATTACAGAACCTACTAATGCCCCTTTTCCTAAGTGAACATCGGGCATTAAAGCAACGTGCTTAAACACAAAGGGCAAAGAAGCGACGTTTTTTGCCATTTTGGTTTCTGCTGAACCTAAATCATGATTCGCCCAAGATAGGACGGGTTTAGGGCTAGAAAGATTTAACGTTTCGTAAGGCATAAGGATTTTATGGGGTATCTAAATATAAATCTATGTCAAGTATATTACAGATGTAATATATTGTCAAGAGGTGTGAGTGAAATAGAAACCGGGTTTCTCAAGTGATCTTAGTTTGATATCATTATCTCTATTAGAAACCCGGTTTCTGACATTTTAAACCTAAATATCCTATGTACCCAACTAATTCTCAAATTGAATTTAAGCAGATTCAGAATATTGATCATCCTGATTTTGAGACTGCGATCGCACTTTATGAACAAACATTCCCATCTCCAGAACGAATTCCTACACCTTGGATACGGGAAGGAATTTTAACTCAAAAAACTCAACTCTGGTTAGGTTATTTTCAACAAGAATTTGCCTTAATGTCAATTTTATATCCCCTTCCTGGTTCCAATTTTATCTTATTAGCTTATTTAGCAACAGTCTCCCATTTGAGAAATATTAAAATCGGTTCTCAATTTTTGAATTATCTGATAGATTTAGTTAAAAAAAAGTCAAAAACCTTAGTGTTAGAAGTTGAACATCCTGATTTTGGAGATGATCGAGAATTAAAGCAGCGTAGAATTTCTTTTTATAAACGGTTGGGTGCAAAAGAATTACAAGATATTATTTATATTTTACCTGCTTTAGATGGAACTAAAACTACAGAAATGATCTTGATGATTATTGATAATAATAATTCAGAAAAGATCCCAAAAACTGTTGTTCAACAGTTAGTTAGAGAGTTATATACAGAAGTTTATCGTCGTCATTCTGATGAACCTATTTTTAATTGGATTGAGGATATTCAGGATGATATTGCTTTGATTTGAACAGGACTTATATAAGTCCTGAAACAGTAGGGATAAAAACCCGGTTTCTCAAAAAAACCGGGTTTTGGGGTGTACCTGATGCAAATTCTACTAATATTTAACGATTCATTTGACGATTAACATTATCAATTTTTTTAACAAAGTAATCCTCTCGATATTTTAACTGTTGTGCTAATGCTAATCCTTGTTGGAAGGCTGCGATCGCAGATTGATAGGCTTTTTGGGATAAATAAATATCTCCTATTTGATCATAAGCATTCATCATGCCATAATAATTATTAGTCTGTTGATTAACTAAAACTTGAGCTTGATAAATATCTAAAGCGGTTTTAATTTGATTTTGAGATCGATAGAGTTTACCCAGTCTTCCTAATGCTTCACTGGCGTTATCAAACTGTTGAATTGAAGTAGCAATACTGTATGCTTCTTGATAGGTTGCTCCCGCTTGTTCAAATTGTCCTAATTTTTCATAATTCCAACCAATACCTAATTTAATTTCTGGAATTGGCAATAAATTTTGCTGAGTTGCATAATATCCAGCCAGTCTTTCTTTAACAGAAATAGCCTTTAAATACTCTCCTATTTGTTCATAAATAAA
>JFJP01039838.1_pt1 | contig 12521 bp, 8 predicted proteins | sample 431651 | NCBI WGS metagenome assembly JFJP01 (sample SAMN02602958, study PRJNA72255) | Microbial mat metagenome, whole genome shotgun sequencing project. | biome: fresh water; feature: sink hole; material: water; isolation source: purple microbial (photo- and chemosynthetic) mats found in... | reverse complement strand
CGAACGAACAATCCCAGGGCATCAACCAGACCAACGAGGGTCTGGCCCAGGTCGACCAGGTCATCCAGGCCAATACCGCCGCCGCCGAAGAAGGCGCTGCGGCAGCCGAGGAACTTTCGTCCCAGGCCGACCAAATGCGCCATCTGGTTTCGAGATTCCGGCTCAAAGGCCAGCAGGAGATTGCGTACGGTCACTCCGCAAAGGCACAACGACCAGTGCAGAGGATTGCCCCGCCGTCTGCACCAAAGGCCGCCTGGGGCGGGCAGTCTTCATAAAATGTCAGTCCCGACGCTGTCACCGCTCTCGATGACAGTGAGTTCGACACGTATTGAACAGAACAGGCGCCAGGAAGATTCCTTTAAGTGGATTATGGCCCTGGCTCTTCAACGGCAGCACGATAGACAAAATATACAATTCAGATACACGCCAGATTTTCAACATCGCACGTCAAAAAAAGGGGAGGGAAGACCGTGAAAAAACTTACATTAGGTCTCAAGTTTGCAATTGGCTTCGGTGTACTGATCGTCATGATGACCTGCGTTGCTGTCTGGTCATTCACCGGCATCAGGGGCATCGTCGGTAATGCCAACCAGGTCATTACCGGTAACAAGTTGCGGGGAGAAATCACCCAGAAAGAGGTCGATCATCTCAACTGGGTAGCAGAGGTAAACGCCTTGCTTACCGACGACAGCGTCACCGAACTGAAGGTTCAGACCGATCCGCACAAATGCGGCTTTGGCCTCTGGTACTACGGCGAAGGACGCCGCCAGGCCGAGGCACTCATCCCCTCACTCAAACCCATCCTTGCAGCCATCGAAGAACCCCACGCCCTTCTACACCAGTCGGCCGTGAAGATCAGCGAGGTATTCAAACCGGCCAATCCCGAGTTGCCTGGCCTGATCGCCTCCCGTATGGTCGACCACCTTAAGTGGGCCGACACCATCCGTGATGCCTTTTTGAAAAACAGCCCGACACTGCAGGTGGAAACTGACCCCGGTCTCTGCGCCCTCGGTAAATGGATGCAGAGCGAACAAGGGCAGGCCGCCTTCAAAAACGGCAGCGCCGAGTTCAAAAAAGCCTGGGAGACCATGGTGGCCAGCCACACAGAGCTGCATCACAGCGCCGAGCCTGTCCTGGCGGCCTATGCCAAACTCGATGTCCAGTCACGCGATCAGGCCAGAGGTCTCTTCCAGACAAAAACCCTGCCTATTCTCGAGGAAACCCTGACCCATCTGAAGGAGTTGCAGACCATCGCCGAAAAGGACATGAGCGGACTGCAGCAGGCCAACGCTATCTTCTCCACCGAAACCCAGGTCAACCTGAAGAAGGTCCAGGAATCGCTCAAACAGATAAACGAAACAGTCACCACAAATGTCATGACCGATGAGGAGATGATCCACGCCGCCCAAGGCACCAATCGCGGGGTCATGATCATCAGCATTATCGCCCTGCTGTTCGGCGTCACGGTTGCCTTATATATGACCCGTTCAATTACCGTGCCGATGAAAAACGCCATGCTGATGCTGACCGAGATCGGCAAAGGCCGCCTCGGCATGCGCTTGAAGATGGACAGGGGCGACGAGATCGGCCAGATGGCCAACACCATGGATCAGTTTGCCGACCATATGCAGGCCGAGATGGTCACCGGTCTTGAGAAACTCGCATCCGGCGATCTTACCTTTACCCCAAACCCGCATGACGAGCAGGATGTCATCGGCAATTCGCTCTCCAAGACGTTCACCGATCTGAACCGCATTGTCAGCGAGATCTCGCTCGCAACCAGCCAGATCGCTTCGGGTTCTGATCAGGTCTCGTCAACCAGCCAGTCGCTGTCCCAGGGCGCAACCGAGCAGGCCGCCTCGATCGAGGAGATTTCCAGCTCGATGACCGAGATTGCCTCCCAGACCAAGACCAACGCTGAAAACGCCGCCGAGGCCAACAGGCTGGCAGCCGTCGCCAAAAGCGATGCCGAGATCGGCAACGGCCAGATGCAGGGGATGCTGCAGGCCATGAACGACATCAGCGAGAGCGGCCGCAATATCTCCAAGATCATCAAGGTCATCGACGAGATCGCCTTCCAGACCAACCTGCTGGCCCTGAACGCCGCAGTCGAGGCGGCACGCGCCGGTCAGCACGGCAAGGGCTTTGCGGTGGTTGCCGAAGAGGTGCGCAACCTGGCCGCCAGAAGCGCCAAAGCGGCGCGAGAGACATCAGAGCTGATTGAGGGTTCGGTGCAGAAGACGGAACGTGGCACTGAAATGGCGGATCTCACCTCGGCATCATTGCAGAAGATTGTTGCAGGCGTCAGCAAGGTCACCGACATCATCGCCGAGATCTCCCATGCCTCGCAGGAGCAATCGCAGGGCATCGGCCAGACCAACGAGGGCCTGGCTCAGGTCGATCAGGTTATCCAGGCCAATACCGCAGCTGCCGAAGAAGGCGCTGCCGCAGCCGAAGAGCTGTCTTCCCAGGCAGATCAGATGCGCCACCTGGTCTCCCGTTTCAAACTCAAAGGCCAGCAGGAGATGTCCTATAGTCCGCCTTCGAAGACAAAACGGCCTTCTCCCAGGCTGGCAGCCCCGTCACAACCCAAAGCAGCCTGGGGCGGGCAGTCCAATCCGGCCACTGTCATTGCTCTTGACGACAGCGAGTTCGGCAAATATTAGCGCCGGGTCAATCCTCCGGGAAACCTCTTCCCGGAGGATTGAGCCTCAAGAAATAAGTGGAAATACAAGGTAACTCTGAAAAATTTCAGCACGTCAATTGCTCAGAAGGAAATACAGGTGGCCCAGGTTCTGCAGACTGCTGAGCCGACTCCCTGCAACTGGCAGAAACACAGGTGTAAACATGGATCTCCGCGAAAAAATAATTGAATCGACCCAGGAGATTTTCTCCACGATGGTGATGATGGAGGTGTCCGTCTCCCCGGAACCCGCCCTGGAAGCGACCGTCCACAATGAGTGTATCACCGGCCTTATCGGCCTGGCCGGAATACATAAAGGGCTCCTGGCGATTCATATGCCCAATAAGGTTGCCTTTGCCGTGACCGGCAGTTTTCTCGGCATGGAAGTGGAGGAGGTCAACGCCGACGTGGAAGACGCCATCGGGGAACTGGCCAATATGCTCGGAGGCAACGTAAAGACCATTCTCTCGGAAAATGGCCGGGATATTAGTCTCTCACTGCCAACAACCATCTCTGGCCAGGAATACAATTTTCAGCAGGCAGACACATCTGCAGAAAAAACCATTATTTCTTTTGACACTGATTCCGGATCGTTTCAGGTTGAGTTGCAGTTTGAAAAATAAACGTCTTTGATCAGGACAAACTGATCTCCCTACCTGATTGGCATCAGCGTAAGACGAACACTCGCCTGACGGAGAAAAAATGGAAATTTTTGTGGCACGCCAGCCCATACTGAATGAGCATAAAAAACTCTTTGCGTATGAGCTCCTCTATCGTGGGACTGATGACGGCAGACTCGCCAGTGATGAGAAGATGACTGCCAGCCTTTTGTCAGCCACCTTTCTGACCGAGGGACTTGATGTCATCAGCGGCTCGAAACCCTGCTTCATAAACTTTACCGAAGAACTCCTGCTGAAAGGGATTCCCTCATCCTTTCCGGGTACCAAGATCGTTGTCGAAATCCTTGAAACTGTCTCTCCGACGGCGGATATTCTCAAAGCCTGTCAGAGCCTGCGAGAAGAAGGATACACCATTGCCCTTGATGATTTTGTCTACGACAAGAAGCTGGAACCGCTGATTGTTCTTGCCGATATTATCAAGATTGATTTCCGCCTTTCACCGATTGATGAGATCCGTCGGACCTTGTTCAAACTCGCGCATTTTCCGGTGAAGTTTCTGGCTGAAAAAGTTGAGACCTATGAAGAGTTCGATCTGGCGAGCAAACTCGGTTTCAAATATTTCCAGGGTCATTTCTTTTGCAAACCAGAAGTTTTCCGGATCCGTGAACTGGAATCCGTCAAAGCAAGCCTGATTGCGCTCTTGGCCGAAGTGACCAAGAAGAGCACATCCACTGAACGCCTGGAGCAGATTATCGGCAAAGATGTCGCCTTGAGCTATAAGTTGCTCAGATACATCAACTCTTCCTATTTCTACAGGATAAACTCTATCGATTCCGTCCGGCATGCCATTGTTTTTCTAGGTGAAATAGAAATCAAGCGATTTATTCTGCTGGTCATAATATCTGAGATTGCCACCGATAAACCAGGAGTGTTGGTCAAACTGGCTTTTATTCGAGCACGCTTTTGTGAACTGCTGGCGGAGAATAGCAGGTATCAGAAGATGTCGGCCGAGATCTTTCTCCTCGGTCTTCTCTCCCTGCTTGATGCGATGCTCGATATACAGATGCGGACAGTGCTTGCCCAACTTCCACTTACCGATGTTTTGAAACACGCTTTAGTCGACCGCACAGGACCTATGGCTCCGTTTCTCAATGCGGTGACTGCTTATGAACAGCATGACAGAAATGCCTGTATTACCGCCCTTGATGAGATTGGCGTTGATAAGAAGCTGGTTCAACAGATGTATTTTGACTCCCTGGCTTTTGCTGACGCCCTCTCGAATTTTTAATGCGCCGACAATGGTGAATGCTCGCGAGTCAATCAATGAAGGTATCGCTGCTTTTGAAAAATAAATGACGTACAAATAGTCCACCGTTATTGATGGAGGTGAAAAACTATGGGAAATGAAATCCTGTTGGAAAGCGGCACGAACGAAGTCGAAATTCTTGAATTTTTCCTCGGTGAACAAGGTTTTGGCATCAATATCGCCAAGATCGCTCAGATATTACCTTTCGAGCGCAGCAAGCTTACGGTCGTGCCGCATAGCAGTCCCGCCTTCATGGGCGCTCTGCTCTGGCAGGGGCAGACAATCCCGCTGATTGATCTCAAGTCTTTTCTCCATCTGCCGTCTCTGGCCATCGAACACCCGATTGTCCTGGTCACCGAATTCAACGGGGTGAAAAACGGTTTTCTGACCGATGGGGTCAACCGCATTCACCGGGTCAGCTGGGGGGCCATCTCGCCGATGGGTGCGCTGCTCGACCGCTATTCTTCGGCATGCACCGGATCCATCCATATCGAGGACAAGGATATCATGCTGATCGATTTTGAATTCATCATCGCCAGCATCAATCCTGAAACAAGTATTTCGCACAAGCACATGAACCAGCAGGTAGAAACGGGTCGCGAGGACAAATGGATCATCTTCGTCGAGGACTCCGCCTTTATCCGGAACACCATCGCCTCACAACTGAAGAAATGCGGTTTCGCCCAGGTGGATGTCTTTGAAAACGGTCTCGACGCCTGCAACCACATCCGGAATCTTGCAGAAAAGACGGTGAAAGATGGCGCCGACATTCTCTCGGCCCTGTCGCTGGTTGTCACCGATATTGAAATGCCCAAGATGGACGGTCTGGCCCTGTGCAAATTCATCAAGAAAGAACTGCGACTCGAAACCGTGCCGGTCATCCTCTTCAGTTCGCTGATCAATGAACAGATGTCCCTGAAATGCCAGGAAGTAGGAGCCAATGCCTTTCTGACCAAGCCCCGGGTGGACGAACTCGTTGTGCTTATGGACAGGTTGTTGGGAATATCAAAGGATTAGACGCAGCGGGATAGTGTATGAGAAACAGGACGCAGACCTGGCCAAATCCGTCAGAGAGCCCTCACCTCAAGAAAAGATGTTTCCTCGCAATCTTGTATATGGCGTATTGCCTGCTGGCCGCCTTCGCCGTCTTCCTGACGGCCAGGCAGATACAGGCTCAGGAACCGCCTTCCGCCCAGGCCAGGGTTCTCAGGTCTGCAAGTGAACTCGATTATCCACCATTCGCCCTGGTCGCTGCTGATGGCAGCGCCGATGGCTTTTCTGTCGATCTGCTGAAGGCGGTAGTCAAGGCGGCAGGCCTGGAAATCAATTTCACCGTCGGCCCCTGGGACGACATCAAAGAACAACTCACCCGCCGGCAGCTCGATGTTCTGCCTCTCGTCTCCTACTCGCCTGAACGTGATACAGTCTATGATTTTACGGCTCCCTATCTACGCATGCATGGTACGGTGTTTGTGCGCAAGGGTGAAACAACTATCCGCAGTTTAGCCGATCTCAAAAACAAGGAAGTGCTCGTCATGCGTGGCGACACCGCCCATGAATACGCCATCAAGACAGGGCTCTCGGACAGACTGATCCTGACGGAGGATTACGGGAAGGCCATGCAGCTCCTGACGTCCGGCCGGCATGATGCGGTTCTGATGCAACAGCTTGTCGGTCTCATGCTTTTAAAAAAGCTCGGCATCAGCAACATTGAGCCACTGCAGAAAATTCCCGAAACGGATCTGAAGGTACACAGGGAGTCCCTACAGGGGTTTGAGCAGAAATTCTGTTTCGCGGTGCAGGAAGGCGACCACGAACTGCTCGCCCGTCTTAACGAGGGGCTGGCCATCGTTTACGCAGACGGCACCTACGAGACCCTGTATAAGAAATGGTTTGCCCCGATACTGCCGAATCCCGCGATTTCTCTTGGCCAGATGATAATCAGGATGCTCTTTGTCATGGTGCCCCTGCTGCTCTTGATGGCCGGAATCGGCATCTGGTACCTGAGACGTGAGGTTGCCCGAAAATCCGCCAGTTTCGAGCAGTCGCAGCAAAAATTCAGAAATTTCATGAATTCGGCGACGGACGGCTTTCTGCTCTACGATACCGACCTGCACCTTATCGAGATCAACGACCAGGCGCTCAAACTCCTGCCGTTCAAGGCCACCAGGCAGCAACTGCTCGGCACCCTGCTCTTTGTTACCGAACCCGGCACGGATTCGGCGCGCGTACTGGCCTTCCGCAGGGTTCTGAAGACAGGTGATCCTTGCTGCCTGGAGGAGGACTACTCCTCTGCCGTCTCCGGTCCGCTGTATGTATCGATAACAATATTTCCGGTACCCGATGGCATCGGCGTAATTCTGCGAAATATCACCGAGCGCAAGATCACAGTCGAAAATCTGCGTAAAAAGGAAGAGGAAATTCGCCTTCTCCTCGATCATACCGTCGAGGCGATCTATGGCTGTGATCTGGACGGCTGTTGCACCTTTGCCAATTCCGCCTGTATCAGGATGCTGGGTTATGACAGTTCGAACGAAATGATTGGCCTCAACATGCACATCCTCGCCCATCATACTTTTCCAGATGGCAAGCCCTATCCTGAAGATTTCTGCGAAATCACCAAGGCGTTCAAGGAGCACCGGATATCGCACTGCGACACGGAAGTTTTCTGGCGCAAGGACGGATCTTCCTTCCCGGTTGAATACTGGTCGCATCCCGTGCATCAATGGGAGGCCGTCCGGGGCTGCGTCGTCACCTTCGTGGATATTTCCGAGCGGAAAATGGCAGAAGAAGAGCGGCAGAAACTGGAAATGAAGCTGCAGCAGTCCTTCAAAATGGAGGCCATCGGCACCCTGGCCGGAGGTATCGCCCACGATTTCAATAATATTCTCGGGGCAATTCTGGGGTACACGGAAATGGCCAAGGACGAATCAGATCCCCGATCCATGGCTTTCAAAAATCTCCGGGAGGTTCTCAAGGCGGGCCAGAGGGCCAAGGATCTGGTCCGCCGCATCCTCGCCTTCAGCCGTCAGACCTCGGCCAGTGAATTTCAATATCTGGGACCCGGTTCAGTCATCCTCGAGGTGGAAAAAATGCTCCGGCCATCCATCCCTTCCTCGATTGAAATCCGCCTGAAACTTGCCCCTTCAGAGATGCTCATCTTTGCCGACCCCACCCAGATTCACCAGATTCTGATGAACCTCTGCACCAATGCCTTCCATGCCATGGAAGAAAATGGCGGCGTCATGGAGATATCCCTTTCCGAGACTTCCCTGACAGCCGACGAGGTTGCGCATGAACCCGGGCTCGAGGCAGGCCTGTTCTTCAACCTGACGGTGCGTGATACAGGCCAGGGAATCCACCCGGATATCCAGCTGAAAATTTTCGACCCGTTCTTCACCACCAAAGAAGTCGGCAAAGGGACCGGCATGGGTCTCTCGATGGTCCATGGCATCGTCAAGAATCACGGGGGATATATCACCGTTGACAGCACACCCGGCATTGGTACGGCTTTCCATGTATTTCTACCGGCAGTGGAGCGCGAACTCGCCAAGGAAGACACGCACCATGAAGATCTGCCGATGGGAACCGAGAAAATCCTCTTTGTCGACGACGAGAAAATGCTGGTTGAAATGGCCAGGTCCCTGCTTGGCAAACTCGGCTATACCGTTACCGCCTTCAACAGCAGCCTCGAAGCCCTCGAATCCTTCCAGCAGCAGCCTGATTACTTCGATCTGGTCATCACCGACCAAACGATGCCCGGCATGACCGGGGCGGAGATGGCCAGGAGGATGCTGCAAATCAGGGCTGATATACCGATCATTGTCTGCACCGGCTACAGCTCGGTGCTTTCCGAGAAAAAGGCCAAGGCCATCGGCATCCAAGAGTTCGTCATCAAACCGATGCTGAAAAAGGATATTGCGCCGCTGATCCGTAAAGTGCTTGCCGGAAAGGGAGGATAAGCAGAGAGATGGTTAATTCTTACTGTCAGTATGTTAGACTTTTATCCTTTTAGACTGTAGTCTTTTATCAGGAAAAAAAATCTGGCTGAGGATTTGTGCAGCAATCCTAACAGAATACAGAGTTACAGAGCAAACACCTGCGCACCAACCGAGGGGAAAATGGCTGAGATATTACTAATCGACGATGATGAAAGTTTCCGGGGAATGCTTGCCAGACTGCTGACCCGCGCCGGGCACACCGTAGAGACCTGCGGAGACGGCAAAAAAGGCGTGGAGATCTTTCGCAAGAAGCCTGATTATCTGGTGATAACCGACCTGATCATGCCCGACCAGGAAGGAATCGAGACCATCATCCAGCTGCGCCGGGAATTTCCTGGCGTACAAATTATTGCCATGTCGGGCGGTGGCCGGGTATCGCCGAATATCTACCTTGACTCGGCCGCCAGCCTCGGAGCGAAAAGGATCTTTACCAAACCCTTTGACACCGAAGAATTTCTGGCGGCTGTGCAGGAATTGACGGAGTAAGGATGTTCCGCACACAGTAGTTCTGCAAAGGAATCTGTGAATTGACAGGGGCTCGTGGCATCACTGCCTGCGCCAATTGATCGACATTGACTCTTCGCCGCATGGCAGCAACACTCAACTCAACCAACAATTATGAACACAATATCAATACACTGGACACCAGATCTGGCTGTCGGCATCACAGAAATTGACGACCAGCACCGGCAGCTTTTTTCTCTGCTGGCCGATTTTTACACCAACCTGCAAAAAGGGGCCGGCAGGGATGTCCTGGCAAAGATGCTGGAGGATCTGATGACCTATGCCGGACAACATTTCATCGCCGAAGAGGCCTATCTCAAGGACCACCCCGATCTGGCCCAACACCGCCAGCAGCATTACAGCTTCATCAAGCAGATGAACCAGTATGAGCGGGACTATCTGCACGGAAATATTTCTCTTTCCGTTGATATGGTCAAGTATGTCACGAACTGGCTGCAAGGGCATATTTCCGGCACTGACAAAGAGTTTTTCTCCAGCATGCAGTCCAAGGCAGAATAGTCCTAGACCTCGGCAGGGAACAAGATACGGACGATACATCGAGGAAACGCTCAGCCAGACAGCGTGAATACATTACTGACGACACGCCCGTTCAGTTGCAAAGGTACATGGATGAACCAATACCGAATTTTTCCCATCGTCTCTCTGATCCTCTCCATTGTTTTCTGCCTGAACTGCGGCAGTAAGGCCGTGGCTGCCGAGCAAACATCAACCATCAAAATCGGCGTGCTGGCTCGAAGAGGCCAGGCAGCCTGCCTTCAGGAGTGGTCGCCTACCGCCAGATATCTCGCTGAAAACATCCCTGGCATTGCTTTCAACATCGTCCCCCTCACCTTCCAGGAGATTCCGCCGGCGATTAAAAACGCCCAGGTCGATTTCGTCATCACCAATCCCTATCTCTATGTCGAACTGCAGAATCTGTACGGCGTCAGCCGCATGGTGACAATGAAGAGGTTGACACCGCAGGGTCACACCGGTCTCTTCGGCGGCGTCATCTTCTGCCGGGCGAATCGTCGGGACATCTCCTCACTTACGGATCTTAAAGGCAAATCCTTCGCGGCTGTCGAGGAAACCTCATTTGGCGGCTGGATTGCTGCCTGGCGTGAATTCAAGAGGCTCGGCATCAACCCTTTCAGTGACTTTTCAACCTTGAAATTCGGCGGTACCCATGACGATGTGGTCAAGGCCGTCCAGAACGAGGAGAGCGACGCTGGCACGATCGCTGCGCCGATTCTTGAGCAGATGATCGCCGAAGGCAGAATCAAGCCGGATTCGTTCAGGATACTCAACGCTACAGAGGCGGTCGATTTTCCTTACGCCCTCAGCACCCGTCTGTATCCTGAATGGCCCTTTGCCAGGCTCAGGCACACCCGGGATGATATCGCCGAAAAAGTTGCTATCCAACTGCTTGGCATGCCGGTAGACAGTCCGGCCGCAAAGGTATCAGGGAACGCCGGCTGGACTGTGCCTTTCGATTACGCTGAGGTCGAGGCTTGTCTGAAGGAGTTACAGCTCGGCATATACAAAGACTATGGCCGGATCACCTTCAGACAACTGCGTACCGATTATCTCTGGCATTCGCTGAGCGTCATCGCCGTTATGATCCTTCTGAGTGGCCTGCTGCTTTATTCTCTGGGCCTTAACAGGAGATTGCGGGCATCCGAAGCCAGCCTGCAGAACGAGATGCAAGGCCACCAGCAGACCAATGAAGAGCTGGCCTGCAGCAACGAATCCTTACGCCAGTCGCAGCAGCAGCTGGCGGATATCATCGATTTTCTCCCCGACGCCACCTTCGTTATCAATAACGACGGACAGATCATCGCCTGGAACAAGGCCATAGAGGAGATGACCAAAGTCAACAAAGAGACCATGCTCGACCAGGGCGACTACGCCTATGCCGTGCCATTTTATAACGAGAGACGCAGACTGCTCATCGACTTTCTCGACACCGACGAGAAGGAACTGGCAAAAACCTATCTCAATGTGGCCCGCAAGGAACGCACGCTGTATGCCGAGACCTTTGCGCCATCGTTGTATGAGGGCAAAGGGGCCTATGTCTGGTCAACCGGCGCCCCACTCCTCGATGCCCACGGCAGAAGAGTAGGCGCCATAGAATCGATCCGTGATATCAGCGCCCAGAAACAGAGCGAGGCCGAGCGGGATCGCCTGAAATCCCAGCTTCTCCAAGCCCAGAAAATGGAAGCTATCGGCACCCTGGCGGGAGGTATTGCTCACGATTTCAACAATATTCTCGGGGCACTGCTCGGTTATGCCGAGATGGCCAAAGAGGACAGCCCTGCCGAATCCCGCATTGCTTCGGATCTCGAGCAGGTGATCAAGGCAGGTCTCAGAGCGAAGGACCTGGTCAAGCAGATCCTCGCCTTCAGCAGACAGGACAAGGCTGAGCGGGTGCCGCTGCAGCCTGCCGCCATTATCAGGGAAGCCGTCAAGCTGCTGCGTCCCTCACTGCCTTCCACCATCGACATCAGGCAGGATGTCGATCCGGAAGCCGGGACGGTTCTCGCCGATCCGATCCAACTGCACCAGGTGCTGGTCAACCTCTGCACCAACGCCTACCACGCCATGGAAAAGACCGGCGGCGTCCTGACCATTACGCTGAAAAAAATCGATCTGAGCCGGGAGGATCTCAACCGTGAGCCACAGATCCAACCTGGTGGCTTTGTCCAGTTGTCGATCAGCGATACCGGTAGTGGCATGTCTGCGGAACTGCAGGCCAGAATATTCGATCCCTACTTCACCACCAAGGAACAGGGCAAGGGCACCGGTATGGGCCTTGCCATCGTCCACGGCATCGTCATGAGCTACGGCGGCTATGTCTCCTGTTACAGCGAACCCGGCAAAGGTACCGTCTTCCATGTCTTCCTGCCAACCGTGGCCTGCGACCCGAAGACAGAGGCGACAACTGCCGAGGTCACACCCGTCGGCCATGAGCACATCCTCTTTGTCGATGACGAGAAGATATTAGCCGAGATGGCGAGAACAATGCTGGAGCGACTTGGCTATACAATAACAGTAAAGAACAGCAGCCTCGATGCCCTCGCCACCTTCCAGAACCAGCCCGATCAATTCGATATTATCATCACCGATCAGACCATGCCAGGCATGACCGGGGTCGAACTTGCCCAGCGACTGCTGCAGATCCGGCCTGAACTGCCGATCATCCTTTGCACCGGTTTCAGCAATCTGGTGTCAAAAGAGGAGGCACAGGCCCTGGGCATCCGGGAATTCGCCATGAAGCCGCTGACTAAAAGAGATATTGCCGGCCTCATCAGAAAGGTGCTGGATGGTGGCGGCACCGTCATTTAAGATGAACCTGGAAATATCTGCAGTAGGGTTCGCTCCGCGCACCAATGATGGTGCGCGGAGCG
>JFJP01035255.1_pt1 | contig 12523 bp, 10 predicted proteins | sample 431651 | NCBI WGS metagenome assembly JFJP01 (sample SAMN02602958, study PRJNA72255) | Microbial mat metagenome, whole genome shotgun sequencing project. | biome: fresh water; feature: sink hole; material: water; isolation source: purple microbial (photo- and chemosynthetic) mats found in... | reverse complement strand
CCGGCAAGCTCGTGGTCATCACGGGGGCCACCTCGGGTGTCGGTTACCATACTGCGCGGAAGTACGCATCCATGGGCGCGCGTCTTATTCTGATCAACCGGAACCAGGAAAAATCCGAACGTGTCCGCAGGGAACTCGCCGATGACTTCGGCGCCGCGGTGGAGTGCCTGAACGCGGACCTGGCCGTCCTCGCTGACATACAAAAGGCGGGGCGCGCTCTTGCGGAGCTGGAAGCGCCTATCGACGTGCTCATCCATAACGCGGGTCTCCACCTTACAACACGCATGGAGACAGCCGACGGCTTCGAGATGAATTTTGCCCTGCACCATCTGGCCCCTTTCATCATGATGAACATGCTCATGCCTAAAATGGCGCGCGACGGAAAGGGCAGGATCATCTTCGTCGGCTCGGAAGCGTACCGTTTTGCGGTATGGGGCCTTGACCTGGATGATCTGCAGTGGGAGCGCAGGAAATACTCAGGCATCAAGGGATACGGGGCAGGCAAGCTGGCTCAGCTTTTATCGATGCACCGCATGGCCAAGGATCTGGGCCAATACGGCGTGACCATCAACGCAATGCATCCGGGCATGGTACGTACCGAAACAGGCAAGGACAACGGCAGGCTCTATCAGTGGTATAAAAAATATATTATCGACAAGAATTCGGCATCCCCGGAAATATCAGCCGAGGCGCTTTATTACCTTGGGGTATCAGGCGAGGTAGCGCGGGCGAGCGGCACTTTCTTCCATCTGACGACAGAGGAAGAACTTGCGCCCCCGGCGGTGGACCTGGAGGCCGCGGAGGCACTTTGGGCGAGGACCATGGAACTGCTGCGCCGGAAAGGTATTAAGCTGTGATTCATAAGGATGTGATAGTGGTCGGCGGCGGCATTGCAGGTCTCACCGCCGCCCTGAGCCTGGCGCACAAGGGCAGAGACGTGCTTCTTCTGGAGAAAAACGAGCACTGCGGCGGGCTCATGAGTACGTTCGTGCGGGACGGCTTCCGATTCGAAGGCGGCGCAAGGGCGCTGGTGAACGCCGGTCTCGTGAAACCCCTGATCAAAGAATTCGGGCTTGATATCGAGGTACTGCCCAACCCTATTACCCTGGGAGTCGAGGACAGGATACTCGCCATAGAAGGGGAAAAAAGCCTGTACGTCTATGCCGACCTGCTCAAGACTCTGTACCCGGGGAGCGGGGACGAGGTTGACAGGATCATCCAGGCTATCCACGCCATCATAGAAGACATGAAGGTTCTCTATGGCGTCGACAATCCCCTGTTCACCAGGAAGAAAAAAAACGTGCTCACGCTGGCGCCTTCAGTCATCGCCTGGACCTTCAAATTCTTCAGGACGATGTACAGGATATCCAGGATGGATACGCCGTTCGAGGAGTACCTGGACGCGATTTCGTCCAATCAATCGCTTAAGGATATCATAGGCCAGCATTTTTTCAGGAAGACGCCGGTGTTTTTTGCCCTGAGTTATTTCGCGCTCTATAATGACTATATATATCCAAAGGGAGGCGTGGGCGCCTTCATCGGAACCATGGTCGACGCGATACACAAGCGCGGAGGCGAGGTGCGCGTAAATACCCGCATCTCAGGCATCGATCCCCACGCGAAGATCATCAGGGACGCCGCGGGAACCGAGTACCATTACAACAAGATGATCTGGGCAGGCGACCTCAAGACTCTCTACTCCATAAGCACCGATACCGGCCTGGTAGAGAAGGACCGCGCCGCATCCACGCGGAACAAGGTACGTGTACTGGGGCAAAAAGGCGCCGAGTCGGTGTTCTCCGTATTCCTGGCCGTCGATCTGCCACCCGGAGCGTTCGGGAAAATCTCCAGCGGACACGTGTTTTACACGCCGGACCGGCAAGGGCTCGGCGCCATCCATACCGCCGAGCTCCAGGACTTGCTCCAGGGCTGGGACATGGTCGGGAAAGAGGAAGTATACGCTTGGCTGCGCAGGTTCTGCCGGTACAATACCTTCGAGATATCGATCCCCGCCCTGCGCGATCCCGACGCGGCCCCGGCGGGCAAGACGGGCATCATACTGAGCGCGTTGTTCGACTATGAACTGACCCGGAGGATCCGGGCGTCAGGCTGGTATGACGAATTCAAGAAACGCGTCGAAGCCGAGTTCATCCGGACAATAACGGAGAGCATCTACCCGGACATCAAGGACAGGATACTGTTCAGCTTCTCGGCCTCGCCTGCTTCGATACATGAACGGACTGAAAGCTCGGAGGGTTCCATCGTCGGGTGGTCCTTCGAGGGCGACATACCCGTGGTGACGAGCATGTTCCGCATGGCGGATTCCGTAAAAACTTCGCTCCCCGACGTATTCGCCGCGGGGAAGTGGGTGTACAGCCCGGCCGGCGGTCCCACCGCGATCATGACAGGCAGGATCGCCGCCAGGCAATGCCTGAAGGGCTAGAGGCCAGACGGAAGTACCTTCGATCTTTGAGTGATGCATGCCAAGGGACAAGCATCTGGAGGCTCCGGCGCGCATGCACAATACTGATCCTGAATCATAGGGTAACGCGAACGCGGAGTGTCCGCAGCCGGTTCCCGCAAAGGAGTGTGCATGAAAAAGTCAAACCTGGTCCGCCTCATCGTACTCGTCTTTGCCCTGGTTCCCATGGCAGCCTTTGCCCAGGACGCAAAGAAGCTGATTTCCGAGGCAAGCGCCGCCTTCGAAGCCGCCAATTATTCTGCGGCCATCGAGAAATTCAACGCGGCCCTGCCCTTGCTGCCTGACCGCGCCTCCGACATACGCGAGGCGCTGGCGGAATGCCACCTTATGCGGGGCAATGTATACTTCGGCAAGGGTGACTACCAGACCGCTATCGCGGACTATTCCAAGGGCCTGGAATACGGTCCGGACTGGGATTCTTTCTTCTACAACCGGGGCTTGTCCAAGTACAACCTCGCCGATTATCAGGGATCCTTGCCGGACTTTGCCGAGGCGATCAGGCTCGGTGCCGCCGAGAAAGTCGCGGCCTACGAATATCGGGGCAAGGCCTTCTTCGCGCTAAAGGAATACGACAAGGCGATCGCCGAGTTCACTACCGCGATCGAGACCGAGCCGGGGCAGTACGCCCCATGGGTCGGCCGTGGCGAGACCAGATACAGGATGAAGGATTACACGGCGGGTCTCGCGGACCTCGACAAAGCCATCGGACTCAATCCGAAGAGCCCCTCCGCCAGACTCGTCCGGGCGCGGATAAAAACATCGCTCAAAGATACGGACGGGGCAATCACCGACTACGGCGAAGCTATCGCCAGCAAGCCGGGGTACGCCGATGCGCTCCGGGAGCGCGCGGCGCTTCATCGGGAAAAGAAGGACTACGAGGGAGAAGCTTCTGACTATCTGGCTCTGTTCGCATCGAAGCCGGATGAAAAACAGAAACTCCTCTCGACCGCGTACACAGCGTTCACCAACGCCGGGGATGCCCGACTTGCCAAGGGCGAGTACCGTGAGGCAGCCGCACGATACTCCTCAGCCATCGCGCTGATGCCTGGTTCGGGTCCCATCCTGGAAAAGAGGGCCGAAGCCCGTGCCAAGGCCGGCGACCACGACGGGGCGATAGAAGACTACACCGCGGCGGCGGCAGCCCAGCCCGCACAGGCCAAACGTCTCGACCCGCTCGTCTCGGCCCAGTACGAGGAACGGGGAGCAGACCGCTCCGCCGCCGGCAACTATTCCGGCGCCGCGGCCGACTACGCGAAGGCTGCGCTCCAGCGTGATGGTGGACTGACTGCCCTCCACCTCGCCGCGATGCGTGGCGACGCCAGGCTCCTGTCGGCGATGCTCAAGTCGGGTACGCCGCCGAACGTCAAGGACGCGGACGGGGCGACCGCACTTATGCACGCGGTCAGCGTTGGAAGCCTCGAAGCGGTCAAAGCCCTGGTCTCGGGAAAGGCCGACCCCAGGGAGGACGGCATACTCTGGGCTGACCGCAAGGATAAACAATACTACGGATCGGTACTCTGCACGGCTGCCGGATCCAACGCCGCATCGCTCGAACTAGTGCGTTACCTCGTCGAGGACCTGAAGCTCGACGTGAACCAGGGATCCCTGATAGCGGGCAAACCGGGCCGGAGCGAACTGGTCCCGGCATTCTGGGCCAGTGCCCGGGGCAGTTACGAGAAATTCGAATACCTGGTTAAGAAAGGCGCCAACCCGAACGCGAGCATGGAGGGCTCGAGCCTTCTCAAGTACAGCCTCACCGGCGTCAACAAGGACGAGCGTTTCCCTATGCTGCTCCTCGACAGAAAAGCCGTGGTCGACAAGACTGACGCGTCGCTGCTCGCGGGCGCCGCCAGCAAAGGTTTCCTGAAGGTGCTGAAGCGCCTCCTCGATGCCGGTATACCCGCTGGAGCCCGGGTGCCTGACGGCGGCTTCGCCCTGCTTTTTGCCGCGAACGCGGGGCAGGTAGAAGCGGCCGAACTCCTTATCAAACGGGGTGCGGATGTCAACGCCTCCATGCCCAACGGAGCGACATCCCTCCACTTCGCCGCGCAGATGGGGCATACCGAGGTGGTGAAGCTTCTCGTCGCAAGCAAAGCCAGCCTTGACGGCAAAGCCAGATTCCAGCAGGGCGGGCGGGAATACGTGTTGAGCGCCCTCGAGCTGGCACAGGCAACTGGCCAGGCCAAGGTAGTCGAAATCCTCAGGGAGTCTGGGGCAAAGTAAGCTCTCCGAGCTCAAAGCTCACAGGCTGCTGTAATACCCCCAGCAGCCTGTCTGTTATCCTGAACTCTACCAAGCTCACTTCCATAGGTAACGGTGGAAGTTCCGAGGATCAGCAAAATCAATGACGGCGGGTTGGGGAAAGCGTGTGGTCGCCAGGTTGGTTTCCGGAGATGTTCCCAACTTGCCAAACAGTATCAGGTACACAGAAGCATCAGTACCGGCACCATCGGTCGTACCGGTAACCACGATTGCATCCAGGTCCTGTGCGGATACAGCCAAGGCCGCGAGGGCGAACACGGCCAGGACGCACAAGCGCCTGAAATCCATGGTCGACTTACTCACACCGGGAAACGGCGCGAATCATGCATACGCTCGATTCAAGTATATCCCGTGCTCCCTGATGTGCAGGCGAGCAGCGCGAACGTGTAGATCACGCCCTGAGCACGGCCCGGACAAAACGCAGCGAGTTCCGTGAAGCCTGCGGAAGGAAGGCTTCGAAATCAGGGACTGCTTTTCCGTCGGCCCTGTCGGAGATGGTGCGGACAAGGAGGAACGGTATCCCGTTCACCGTCGCCGTAAGGCCGACACTGGCGCCTTCCATTTCCACGGCATCACCCTCGAGTTCGTCGGAAAGATAGCGGTACGAAGACAGGGCTTTGCCGGTGATGAACTGGTCGCCGGTGAGGATGCGTCCGACGATCGTTTTTCCGTTTTCAGGAATACAGGACGCAGCGACGGCCACGAGTGCCGGATCGCAGCTCAGTATGCGGTACGGCGAATACGGTATCTCCCCACGCCTGAAACCGAGGGGAGTCGCATCCATGTCGTGCTGGGCGCAGTCCCTGGCAACGAGTACATCCCCGATTTCAAGCTTTGCCGAGATGCCTCCGGCCAAGCCGGTGAACACGATTGCTACCGGCGAGTACACATCGATGAGCCGCTGGGTAAGCAGCGCTGACATCGTCTTTCCTACACCGGATTTTGCGACTACCACTTCACGGTCTTCCAGCGCGCCGCGGTGTATGGTAAAACCCGCCCAACTCTCGTCCGAACGGCCTTCAAGAGCCCCCAGCAACTCCGTGATCTCTCCGTCCATTGCTCCGAGCAGCGCAACCATCGAGTGTCCTCCCATCCGGCAGCAACCCTACTTGAACGAGAACGCCCCGGACTCGTCGAAGCTCAGCGGCACCGGTTCCTTGCGGATCTCGTCGGGCAGCTTGAGCGCGGCCTTGCCTTTTACGGAGAATGAGCCTTTCTTGTCGGTAAACAGGGCTTTGAGGTTCCTGGACAGCCGTTTGGAGCTGAACTCGTTTGTCACCGTGACCAGGGTCCTGCCGGCTTCCCTGACCACCTTGGAACTCTTGCCCAGAACCAGGCTTTCACCGTTGACGAACAGTTCGTAGTCGAGCGCATCGAATGACAGCGCGCCCTTGCCAGCGTGAAGCTCACCGATATGGGAACATCGAGTTCCGCCGGATCGATGACGGGTTCGGCAGGTTTCCTGCCGGCGAGCACGTCCTTGTATACACCAAGGGCTTTTCCGGGCGGCACCTTGGAGCCGGCCTTGACGACGGCCTTGCCCACCTGCTCGGCGCTCGGCGGCGTAACGGTGAACGCGGTAATGGCAAGCCTCGGCTTTATCGCCGGGATCTTCTTCGACAGCTTGTACTTGAAGCTGATGTCTTTTGGCAGGCCAGGCATCGTCGGCAGCGGTATGACGAGTACGCCGTCTATGACGGTATCAAGCCATTCCTTGGCCGCATAGTCCTTGACCAGTTTGATGATCGCGTCGTAGGCGAGCGTCACGGTGAAGGTGCTCGATTTCTCGCCTTTCGCGCTTACGGTGAAGCCGCCCTTGTCGGCGACGCTGAACACCTTGGAACCTTCGACAGAAAAATCGAGTTTCATCCCGGAAAAACTCAGTTTGACCGGGTAAGGATTCTTGACGGACAGTTCAAAGAGGAAGGTTACGTCCCGGAGGCTTATCGCCTCGACCTGGAAGCGCTTGATTTCGGCTGTGGGTTTGGGCGCGTCCAGGGCTCCCACGGCAGCCGCGCACACGGCCAATATGATCACTGTGCATATCCGTTTCATCGATGTTCCTCCATGAATGGTACGAGTATCGTTAAAATACCCCAAAGTTGCCAGATCGAGGCAGCGCATGGATCATCGATCCCGCGGCACCAGAATCAACTGGCTCAAACGGTACCCGACGGTCCGCTCCGTTTCGGTTTGAATAGCATCACCTTGCGGAACAGTTCAGCCTGGCCCGTAAAATAGAGAATCAGCTTCCGCTGCATGGTAAGCACCACCAGCAGGAAGGCGAAGATGAAAAACCCCAGCACGACAGGGTCCCAGGGTACATTTAAAAACCTGACAGCCAGCAGATACACAAGCGGAAGCGCGAAGGTAGTCACGGCCGCACAAACGGCGACATAGCCCGTGATGGCGAGTGTGGCAAGAAAAACACCCAGGCAAAACGGCGCGAGTATCGGGTAGGCGGCGGTGATGGCTCCGGCGGCAGTGCCGAATCCTTTTCCGCCCTTGAAGCCGGCGAACACTGGCTTGATATGTCCGAAGACAGCAGCGAGCGTGGCCGCGATGAACAGCACTGAATCCGGCACCGGCGGGGATTGGAGTATGGACAGGCGGGTAAGGAAGGCTACCGCGGCGTACCCCTTCGCAATATCTATCAGGGCGACGATGCTGCCCGCTTTCCAGCCAAGGACACGGAAGGAGTTGGTCGCCCCCGTGTTTCCACTTCCCTGGGTGCGGATGTCGATGCCCCGGACAAGCCGCCCGGCGATTATTCCGGTAGGAAACGAGCCGACAAGGTAGCTGGCTGCGATAATGACGAACAGGTCAAGCATGGGTCACTCCTTGGATCAAACCGTAACCTTTTTGGGGGGGAGCAGGAAAAAGACACTCGTCCGGCGCTTGTATTCCTGGTATGCGGGCTTGTCGCCATGCCTGCTGTCGGCGCTTTTTTCCAGCAGGGGTATGCCGGAAACAAACAGCAGAAGCACGGTGATGAAAACCGGACCAAATATCGTCAGCAGGAGCAAACCCTTCAGGTTTGGCAGCGCGAACAGGAATATTCCCCACCAGAGCAGTGTCTCGCCGAAATAATTGGGGTGGCGTGAATACTTCCAGAGTCCGCTCTGTATCCAGAGATCCTTGTGTTCTGCCTTGTTCCTGAACGCGTATTTCTGCGCGTCGCTCACCGCCTCGATGGCGAATCCCGCGAGCCAGAGAACGGCGCCCAACACCGTGACCAGCGAAGGAGCAGCTATGGAGTCCAGACTCAGCAGTGTTGTTACAGGAAGCAATATCGCCCAGACGGCGATGGCCTGCAGCACCCAGAAAGCGAGGAATTTAAGGAAATCGCCGCGCTTGTCGTCAAAGCGCGCATCCTTGCCTATCTTGAGAATCCGCGTGAGCAGATAGGCTCCCAGACGGGCCGCCCACACGACGACAAAGGCCGTCACAAGGATCTGGCCAGGCAGGAAGGCCTTGTTGGCAAAGAGCTGCCAGAGCACAAGGCTGGCAAATCCCAGGCTGTAGGACAGGTCCGTGACCTTGTCTGTCTTGAAGCTCGAGGCAAAAGCAAAGAAGAATCCCTGGATGATAAAACTCATCAGCAATGTACCTACGACATTGTATTGATCAAATTCAAAAAACATACACAATCCTCCCGCCAGGCACGATGCAATGTCAAAAGCATGGCTACAATGAATATACGAAGATTATTACAAGAAAGCTTCAATTCTGACTTTGGTTTAGGTAGATTGAAAACCAAGAGTACAACCAGTGAGGAGCATCGGAGATATGCAGCGCTACGAACTCGATTCAATTTCCCTCTATGACGCCTTCGCATCCGGAGGCAGCGAGATCATCAGGAGAAGGGAAGAAATAAACAAGATCAATGTGTTTCCCGTCGCCGATGGCGACACGGGGACCAATCTGGCCATGACGGTAAGCTCCTTTATGGAGAATACCTCACCTCTGGCGACCGCGGGAAAAACCATGCAGTCGATGGCCGACGCGGCGCTCTCCGGAGCCAGGGGCAATTCAGGCATAATCTTTGCGCAGTTTTTCGCCGGGCTCAGCGAGACTATCAAGGACGCGGTGACCATATCGAGCGAGGTATTCGTCGAAGCCGCGAAGAACGCGGAGAAGCGTGCCCGGGAGGCGATTCTGGTTCCCGTCGAAGGCACCATCCTGACGGTGATGAAAGACTGGGTTAGGCTTCTGGAGGAGCACGCGCACCTGAAGGATTTCGGCTTGATGTTCCAGGGCACCCTCAAGGGAACAAAAAAATCACTGGACAATACGCCTAACCTGCTCCCGATCCTGAAAAAGGAACACGTTGTCGACGCCGGCGCAGAAGGTTTTTTTTACTTCCTCGGTGGTATCACCAAGTACCTGGTATCGGGCAAGCGCGGGTCGGGCCACGAGCCCACGGCGTCCGCGATGGAATCAGGCGCTTCGGTGCACGGGGGCGAGTACCCGCTCTACCGATACTGTACCGAGGTGCTGATCCGGGGAAATGACCTCGACCTTGGGACGATCAAACAGATGGCCTCGGGGCTCGGCGACAGCGCCATCGTGGCGGGCGGACCGGCCAGGGTACGGGTCCATGTACATACGGACGCGCCTGCGAGAGCCATCGGGGAGCTGTCCTCGCAGGGGACAGTGCAGGAGCAGAAGGTCGACGACATGCTCAGGGAGTACGAAGTCAGCCACTCGCGCAAGTACCCGATTGCCCTGGTCAGCGATTCGGTATGCGACCTGCCGGCGAGCCTCATCGACAAATACCAGATCCACATCGTGCCTATGAACATACTCGCCGGAGACGAGCAGTATCTGGACGGCCTGACGATAACGAATGAACGCATTTTCGAACTGATGGAGGGGAAAGGCAGCTACCCGACAACGTCCCAGCCCGGTCCCGCCGTCTTCAGGAAACTCTATTCGTGGTTGTCGACGTATTACGATTCGATCATCGCCATTCACGTCTCCGGAAAGCTGTCCGGCACCCTTGGAGCGAGCAGGCTCGAGGCTGGAAAGTTCGCCGGCAAACGGATCTCCGTCATCGATTCCCGGCACGACTCGGGCTCGCAGGCTCTTATCGTCCTGCGCGCCGCCGAACTGATCGCCGAAGGCAGGAGCCACGACGAGGTGGTGGAAGCGGTCGAAGCCTTCATCCCCAAGGCCCGCATCTACGTCAGCGTCCCCAACCTCAAGTACATGGTCAAAGGAGGCCGGGTCAGCCCGATGAAGGGTGCGATGGCGACGCTGCTCAACCTCAAGCCGATCGTGTCACTGGACGAGGAAGGAGCCTCCCTGCTGTATGGCAAGGCGTTCTCGACGAAGAGGAACCTGCAGAAAATCCTGGGTCTGGTCAGGGATTTCATAGGGGGCGAAAGCCTGCGCCATTACGCTCTGGTGCACGCAGGATGCCTGGAAAGAGCCAGGGATTTCGGTAAAAGCCTGGAAGATCTGACAGGGCAGAAGCCGCTCTTTATTCAGGAGATATCCCCAATCATCGCGCTCAACGCGGGGAAGGGTACTATTGCTGTCGTCGTGATGAAGGAATAGGGTCAGAAACCAGCGGCTCTCCTGCCGGGCAGGGGAGCCGCCGTGCCATACGGAATTACCAGGTCTGGGGCATCAGCTTGATGTCGGCGGGCTTGTAACCACGTGCTTCGAGCTTCCCGAGGATGCAGGCGTAATCCTCGTCGGACAGGAAGGGCTCCCTCGCCATGATCCAGACGTATTTGAAGTTGTTCGTGCCTATGACCGTATAGCGGTAGTCATCGGCCAGGTCGATGATCAGGTAGGGAAGCCTGAGCGGCCAGAGCGGCTGGACTTCCCACTCGGTGTTGCTTTCCTTGTCCATGATCCAGCCCTTCTGGTGCATGACGGTTTTCTTGCCGTCCGGGCTGTCTTTGTAAAAAACATACTCGACCCGGATATTCCCCTTGGCGTCAATGCTGTACGTTTCGATTCCGTTGACCGCATTCTTCTCGAAGGCGCTGGGCAACAGTGCGATGACGTACCACGGCCCCAGGAACTTGTCGATATCCATACGCTCGACGACCTTCTGGAACGGCGGCTTCCTCGATTGGGCGTACACACCGGACAAAGCCGCAAGCACCACAATGACTGCGAGTACAACTCGTTTCATAATCTCTCCTTGGAACATGGATTCAGGATTCGCCGGTAAGTTCTACAGAGCTCCGGGGCAAACCCGGCACGGCGGGAACTTCAAGTTTTAAAAACCTTCCATCCGTCTTACGCAGCCAGAAATGCGATGTGAAGAGGAAGGCAGGGACTCCGTGAACAGTGAGCGAGTATTTGACCGATGCAACCGTATTACCCATGATGCGTATCGGTTCCTCTTCCAGGCGTGTGAACTTGAACTCGGTCGGCTTGAGGGTTTTCCTGTCGATAGTCCAGAAACTCGCCGATGCCGTCCCTGCCGCGTACAATTCCTCGTAGGAAATCTCGTGAAGCTGGTACCAGTTCATGGTGCCGATATCGTGGGTCCTGTCGTAACTCTTGCCCTTGTAGGTGCCGCTCACACGAACCCTGGATCCATTCCGCTGTGCCTTGATATACGTGTCTTCGGAAGCGTACCGGCGCTCCCATTCCAGGGTCGAACGCTTGCCGTCCATCACCAGGCTGTCGTATTCCCCTACGCTGGTGGTCAGCACCGCTGAAAATCCAGTACCCGTCGCCTTGACCGACTCGTTAAACAGGACCGTATCGTTTCCGACACGCCATGCAAGGGTCGTATCAAGCGCAAAGATGGCTGGAGTCATGCACGAAAGTACGATTGCCGGCACAAGCAACTTCAATCCGGATTTAAACACGACAAACCTCCGCAGATTCTTACACGAATATCTTGCTATCTGGAGGTCATAGTCAATTAAATGCTTGTTGCCGGCTGACAGGGGCTTACAGCAAGCCCGCGGTCATGCTTTCTGCGCGTGCGGCAAGTTCCTTTCGGCCATGGATCGGGGCAAGGCTGCCGGCGGCATCGACGTGGACCTCGACGCCGCGCATCGCCGCGATCCTGGCCGCGTGGACCAGGAAGGGCGTCCAGTCGACCCAGTGCACCGACCTGTCGGGAGACGGGTACGGCGGCGGCGTACGGTAGGTAACGGCAAGGGCAGAGACGGGTGCGGCTGCATCGATCGCGGACTGGAAGAACGCCGGGCGGAACGGCAGCACGCCGGGTCCGAAGCTGGTGTCCCCCTCGGGAAAAACGACGACGGCACCCCCGTCCCTAAGCCGGGAGGAGACAGCATCGACAGCCGCGGGCAGGCCCGATGACGGGCCGCGGGGCACCAGCACCGTACCGAAGCGCCGCATCAGATAATCGACCAGCGGCCAGCCGCGCGCGTAGGCGACCGGAGAAGTGCCGGTCGCCGCGCCTACCGCCAGGCCGTCCAGCCATGAAACATGGTTGGCGACGAACAACACGGCGCCCCGCGGCGCATCCAGACGCGTCCTCAGGCGAATACCCAGGGCAGCCAGGACGAGCGCATAACAGCACCTGCGGTAGCAGGCTGCCCGCTCCCCGACGCCGCCGGGGTCGAAAGCCAGGGATACAACGGAGGTGGCGGCGGCTATCAGGCACAACGCTCCGCACACCGCCGGAATGCGGATGGATGCGCGCAGGACTTCGGCGGGGCCCAATGTCACTGCTTTGTCGCGACCGGGTTCCTCGGACCAGGGCGGGCCGAAGCGCCGCCGGCCGCTTGGTCTGGCCGGCGGACTCTGCGTTACGGAAGGCCTGCCGGCCGGCTC
>JFJP01034111.1_pt1 | contig 12523 bp, 10 predicted proteins | sample 431651 | NCBI WGS metagenome assembly JFJP01 (sample SAMN02602958, study PRJNA72255) | Microbial mat metagenome, whole genome shotgun sequencing project. | biome: fresh water; feature: sink hole; material: water; isolation source: purple microbial (photo- and chemosynthetic) mats found in... | reverse complement strand
CCGTAGTCACTGGCCAGGGTTCCAGAAAACTTCATGATTCCCACAGGCAGCGACTTTACGGTGATATCGGTGGTCAGAATATTGATCAGCATGAATTCATTCCATACGCCTGCGACGTTCAGAATGGAAAGGGTGATGGCCACCGGTTTTGTCATGGGGAAGATGATCTTCCAGAAGACCTCCAGGAAGGTCGCACCTTCCAGCCGCGCGGATTCTACCAACGAGTCGGGAACTCCTTTGATGAACTCGGTGCCCAGGTACACCCCCATGGGTAGGCCGATGCCGATGTAGGGAATGAGAACCCCCAGATGCGTGTTATACAGGTTCAGGGTGTTCATCATGATAAACAGCGGAATCATAATGGATTGCAGTGTCAGCAGAATTCCCACAATGAACGAGCCGTACAGCACTGTTTTGAACCGGTTCTGCAGCTTGGCAAAGGCGAAGGCGGCCATCATGGCCAGCACAACAATAGCGACGGTCGATCCGATGGTGTAAAACAGGCTGTTGAGGAACAACTTGTCGAAGTTGCCGATCTGCCACGCCCCCACGTAGTTGGCCAGGGTGGCGATGTTGGGCAGACCCATGGCGTTGGTCTGAAACTCGATGGTGGTCTTGAAGGAGTTCATGAACAACCACAGAAGCGGGTAAATGGTCATCAGTCCGAACAGAATCAAAGTGAGGTAAAGGACAGTTTTTCCAATTATGAGTCCAAAGGTCTTCATGGTCACTCCTCCTTTCCGCCGAACTTGCGCTCGACCCATTGGGTGATGGCGATCAGGGCGAAGCTCAGCACCACCATAAAGGTCGAAATGGCATTGGCCAGGCCGTAGTCCGGGGCTCCCCGGAAGGCGTTGTCGTACATGTACAGCGCCAGCACCGAGGTACGGTGGGCAGGCCCGCCGCTGGTCATGGCGAAAATCAGGTCGAAGGACTTCAGCGATCCTGAAATCGCCAGAATGGCGCTGGTGACAATCACCCCTGAAAGGGCGGGTAGAATGATACGCCGCAGAACTTGAAACTCGTTGGCACCGTCGATGCGGGCCGCTTCGATGATCGAGGCGTCGATACGCTGCAGATTGGCCAGAAAGATGATGAGGTAGGTGCCGGTGTACATCCACAACAGAACGAACAGAACCGGAAACATCGCCAGGTTGGGGTCGTTCATCAGGTTGTTTTCCCAACCGGGGATAAACTGCCGCATCATGGCGGTAATCGGGCCGGCGATGGGCGAAAAAATGGTCTGCCAGAGAATTCCGACGACAATGGTCGAAATGATGACGGGAATGTAGAGGATGGTCTGCCAGAAGCCTGTGAAGACCACCAGTTTTCGGTACAAAACGTAGGCGAGAATAAACCCGAGGGGGATCTGTCCCAGCACGGAAATAGCGACAATGGCAAAGTTGTTCTGCAGCGCCATCCAGAAGTACTCGTCACCGAACATCCGGGTGTAGTGCTTGAACCACACCAGGTCCATCTTGGTATCAGCGCTGAACAGCTGGCCGCTGGTGTAGTTGGTCAGACTCAGCCAGATGGTGACCAGAGTCGGAAAGGCCATTACGAACAGATAGATGAGAACGGCCGGCAGGGCCAAGACCCAAAATGCCGTACGTTCCTCTCCCTTTTTGGTCAATATTGTCGCCACGGGGACCTCCTCGGGAATTCTGTGGAAAAAAAAGGCCGACCCGAAGGCCGGCCTTTTGGAAGATTACATCGAAGCCTTCCAATCGTCGAAGGCTTTTTGAACCTTGGCAGCCAGGGCTTCGGGGGTGGTCTTGCCCAACCCGATTTCCTGCAGGCCGATGTTCAGAGGTGTGAAGACTTTGGGGTCCAGCACACCGTCAAGCACGTAGGAACCCTTGGTGGTGGCGTAGAACGCACCGCGGCTCACCGAGAGGGGTTCCAGCTTGTCGCTGGTCACATCGGTGCGTGACGGGAACGAAGCACCCGATTCCAGGCGGATGAGCTGAACTTCTGCGCTCTGCAGGGCCTTGATCACTTCGATGGCAGCCTTTTCCTTAGCCGAACCAGCTTCTACGGTAGAGCTGATACCAAAGCCTGTGCCAACCACGATCGAGGTGCCAGGAGCGTCGGACTTTTCACCGGGCATGGTCGGGAACACAGTGAACAGAATGTTCTTCTGATCTTCGGGGCTGATCAAAGCGGTCTTGGTCGCGGGGTCGGTCAGGAACGCTCCGGCTCTCCAGTCTCCGTCAATGTAATAGGCGGCTTTTCCGGCAGCGAACAGGCCGGGGACTTCACCGTAGCCTGTCTGAAGAGAGGTCTTCGAAAGCACGCCGTCGGCGTAGAGGGTCTGAATGAACTTCAGGGAATCCACGAAGGGCTGGTCGGTGAACTTGGCGTTGCCGGCAACCACAGCGTCGATAAATTCGTTGCCGGCGATGCGGCCCACAACGGTCGAGAAGAGGCAGGACTGCATGACCCAGTCATCTTTGTTGGCCATCAGGACCACTTCGAGACCGGCAGCCTTCAGCTTGGGGGCCTGGGCCTTCAGTTCTTCATAGGTGGTGGCGGGGGTCAGTCCCAACTTGTCCAAAACGGGCTTGTTGACGTAAAACACGTGCGTGGCGGTGACACCGTTGGGCAGTTCGGCCAGGTAGCCGGCGGCTTGCGCCTTGGGGTCGATGGCTCCGGGGGCAAAAGCCTTCAGGTATTCTTCGCCCAGAAGAGGGGTCAGGTCCTTCACCAGCTTCTTGCTGTGCAGGGTACCGGAGCGGCCAGAGGGCCACATGTACAGAATGTCGGGCATTTTTCCCGAAGCGGCGTACGCCTCGGTCTTCTGATGGAAGGGCTCATTGAACAGCTCTTCAATCTTGAGGTCGGCAATACCCTTGGTCTTTTCCTTCACAAGGTCCCAGGACTTGACTTCGTTGGCGTAACCGGGGGCACTGGCATCGACATAATAGAGAACAGAAAGCTCAACTTTGCCGCCGCTGGCGCTACCAGCCTGGCAAGAGGCCAGAGTGAAAGCCGCCACAAGGGCCAAGGACAGACCAAGAATGGTCAGGGAGTGCTTCTTCATGAACACATCCTCCTAAGGTTTGTTGATCCCCCACAATGGGAATCTAGATTGAGACTATACCCACCATAGAGACCTGTCAATAGGTTGTTTGAATAAATCAACTAATTGACGAAGAGATGCTTTACAAGAAACCGATGTTGTTTTAGGATAGTTGGTAACATCAATCAACCATCATGGAATCCGGGAGGCCGCATGGATGTCCGTCAGACAATGAACCGCTTGACCCTGCGCCAGAAAATCGCTCAGACCTTTCTTCAGTATTATCAGGGTTACGAAGACCTCCCTGAACGTCTCGTTGCCCTCAATCAAAAGGGAGAGCTGGGAAATCTGCTGTTCTTTTCCGGTGCCAACGTCCGCGATCTGGAGCAGCTCCATACCATGACCGTCCAAATTCAGTCGCATGCTCCCCAAAGCCCGCACGGGCTTCCCTATCTGATTTCCATTGATCAGGAAGGGGGGCAGTTGACGGCCATCCACCGGGGAACCACAATGTTTCCCGGCAACATGGCGCTGGGGCTTGCCAACGATGCCGCACTCGCTCAAGCCCAAGGGCATCATGTGGGTAAAGAACTGCGCTACGCCGGCATCAATTTGTGCTATGCCCCTGTTTTGGATGTCGCCTACGACCGCCGTTTTGGTGTTCCCATTGTTGACAACCGTATGTACTCAAGCCTCCCTGAAGTGGTTGCCGAAATGGGCAAGGGGTTTATCCGAGGCCTGCGAGCAGAAGGCATTTCGGCCTGCGGCAAGCATTTTCCGGGCATGCGGCTGACCCAGGAAGACACCCACTTTCAGTGCGACAGCCATCCCGGCGACCTGAAGCGGCTGGTCGAGGTCGAACTGCTGCCGTTTCGACAAGCGATAGAAGACGGCTTGGACGTGTTGATGACCCACCATGGCGTATTCCCCGCCGTCGATGGGGATTACCCTGCCTCCGTCTCAAAGAAATGGATGGACTACTTGCGCTTCGAACTTGGCTTTCAGGGTTTGGTGGTCACCGATGATCTGATTATGGGAGCCATCCGCAGCCAATACGGCGACGCGGAGTCGGTGATCCTGGCGTTGAATGCCGGTGCCGACCTGTTGATGCATACCGCGCTATCGGACACCTATGTCGACATCATTGAAAAAGCGGTTGCCGAGGGTCGGGTTTCTGTCGCCCGCATCGACGAAGCCTGCCATCGTGTGCTGACCCACAAGGCAAAGTATTGTACCGAAATCCCTTCTGTTCCCGCTTTTGCCAAGAAGGACGGCGATGCGGTTGCCCGTAAGATCGCCCAGAAAGCGCTTTGGTGTACCAAGGGTGATCCGGGGCTTTTTCCGCTGAAACTCGTCCCCGATCGTCAGGTGGGCATCATTTTCGCCAATCCTGCCCGGTTGGTGATGAGCGATGCCATCAACCTCTATGATCCCCTCTCGTTGAAGCAGACCCTGCATCGCCTCACGGGGCACCCGTTGGTGAAGGAAGCCTTTCTTCCCTGGCGGCCCACCCATATGGAGCAGGTTTCGGCCGGCGATATCGCCTTTATCACGGATTTCTGTCTGTTCACCACCGTAAACGCCTATGCCTTTGAAGAGCAGATCGAGACCTTGAAGTATACCCGCCAGATTTGTCCCGACAAAATCATTGTAGGAATTGCCACACGCAGCCCCGATGACGCCCCTCTGCTGGCACCGTACTGTGATGCGGTCATTGTCACGGGTGGCCTTTCACAGGTAACACTCGATGCCTTGGTGGAGGGACTCTTTATTACCGGCTTCCCAGCTCCAGAATCAGCTCCACCTCGCCCAGAGAGAGTTTGGTAGCGCGGCTGATTTCTTCCTTCGCCCAACCTTGACGGGCCAGCTTGAGTACGGTCTGTCTGAGTTCCGCATCGGCAGTCCGCCCGCCCTTAGGGGCCGGTGTGGCTGCTGCCTTGGTAATGGTGGCCAGGGTCTGAACCTGTTCTTCGGCCGCTTCCTTGGTTTCGGTCAGTCTGGTTTCCACACCGGCTATCCATTCTCTGGCCTTTTCCATGCGGCCGATCCGACCTTCGACATCTTGCAGAATATGGTCCAGCTGGGTCAGCCGTTCCACAGCGCGGTCGGCCTCGTCCTTGCCCTGCGAAAGAACCTTCAACCGCTTGCGGGCGTCTTCCACCTCGGGATTGACCGCCTTGAGTTCGGCGTCCAGACCGCGTACGGCCTTCTCGATCTTTTCCAGAAGGGCGAAATTGCGGTCCACACCGTCGGTAGTCGAGTCCAGCACTTCCCGCCGTTTCTCCAGACGCTCGTACCGGACTTCAATGTCCTTGGAGTAGTCTTCGAGTTTTCGGATACGCAGCTGGATATCCTGCAGCAGATCGTGGCTGGACGTGACCTGCTCGAGCCGCACTTCCATCGCCTGGCTGAGGCTGAGAATGCGCTGGAAGTCCGAGTCCATCAGATCGATACGCTTCTTTTCTGCAGTGAAACGGGCTGCCTTGTCGCTGGTTTCGTCGCCCAGCTTCTTGATCCTGGCAACGGCAGTTTCAATCTCAAAGAGGTCCTTGCGTTGCACCTCGATCCGGGCCAGGTCCCCCTTGAGGTCTTCGATCGATTCCTGAAGATCCTGTTTAAGACTGTCGGCCCGCTCGAACACCTTGGTCTGGTTGATAAAGTTCTTCTGCCGCTTCTCAATCTCTTCCAGGCTGCTGTTGAGCAGGCTGGCCTGGTCCTCGATCTTGCCAAACAGCTTTTTCTGCATGGCTTCGGCTTTTTCTTTTGTGTCGGTTACCGAGGCGCGGTAGTCGCGCACCTTGTTCTCGATATCGTTGACGAGTTCCCGGTTCTTCTTCTGGAAGTCCTGGCTCATCGCCTCGTACTCGCGGTCGAAAGCCTCGGTGGCAGCCTGGCTGCGCGACCTGAGCGACGACTCGAGCTCCTCCACGGCAACCTTGATCTGGGTCATGTCGTTGCGCAGGTTGATCCTGTCTTCGGCCGAGCGGGTAATGAGCTCTTCCTTCTGGAGACTGAACTCGTCCGACAAAGCACCGATCCGCTCTGACAAAGCCGCCTTGAAGGCCCGGTACTGCTCTCCCAGGTCGGCTTCCAGCTCCTTGAACCGCTGAGCAAACTTGGTTTGCCACTGTCCGAAATCAGCTTGAGCGCCTTCGATCCCCACCTGGTATTCGCCCTTGAACTGGGCCAAGTCGTCATTGAGGGTTCGGATTCGGGCTTCCAGGTCGCGCTCCAGGCGGGTCAGGGACTCACCGGCTGTCAATTCGGCCCGGGCCCTATCCTGCTCGAACCGGCTTTCCAAGGCTTTTTCCAAATCGCCCAGTTCCTCTACCAACCGGGTACGGGTCTGCTCCACTTCGTCCCGATAAGTGCGTACCGAAGCGCCTGTGGCTTCTTGTGCCTCGTGGATCTGCCGCTCCAGGCGGTCCAGCTGTTGGAAAGATGCGTTCTGCAGTTCCTGAATTCTGACTTTGAGCCCTTCGGTTACGGTTCGTTCCGCTTCGCCCCGGTCACGGTCTGCCGCCAGCTTGAGGTCTTCCAGTTGGGTCTTCAAGCCGCTTTGCCAATCTTCCAGTGACTGACTGATCGAGGCATTTCGCTTTTGCAGATCTTCAAAGAACTCTTCTTCAAAGCCCTGCAGCTTTTCACTGACGTTGTCGTAAGCGCGGGACTTGAGCTCTTCCAGATCTTTATCGAGCCGAACCATGGACGCCTGGCTGGCCTCGATTTTGCGCTCGAGCAGTGCCTGCTCTTCTTGACGGCGCTGGTTCATTGCTTCATCAAAGGCGGCAAAATCGCGCTGGATGCGGTCTGCCACCCGTTCCATTGCTTGTCGAAGATTCTGGTCGAGGGTGAGAAGATCCTTCTCGGCCTCTTCCATTTTGCCGTAACGATAGGCAAATCCCGTTTCATAATCCTTGAGACGAGCGTCGAGCGACTCCAGGGTTCGCTGTTCGGTTTCCTGGGTTTCTTTTCGGGCGGTGGTGATAAACTGGCGAATTTCTTCTACCAATCCCTGCGCCGTCTGACGGTCGGCTTCCAGAGACTTCTGCAATTCGCTTCGCAGGGTTTCGGCTTCGGACACGGCCTGCTGACGAACAGAGGTGACCTTGAGCTCCAGATCTGATTTGAGCTGGGCTGTCATGCCCAGAAGCTGAGCCTGCTCATTTTGAAAGTCCTGCCGCAACTGCGCTGCCGCGTCTTTCAAGGTCTCTTGAAGCACCTTCATCTCGTCCTGGGTTCTGGCCTGAACCACCTGGGTTTCTTGGCGCACGGTAGCCAGCAGCTCGTTGAGCGTCGTTGATCCGTTAGCCACTTTCTGATCCACTTCGGCCATCTCGCCCTGAAGAGCGTTGATGGCTGCTCGAACGCCTGCTTCACGGGCGGTGAAATCATTCAGAAGCCGGATTTCTGATTCTTTGGCCTGGGTCTCGATTCTTTCCTCGAGCTTGACGAATACCAACGACGACAGATCATCGGCCTGCCTGGCCGTTTCACGGAACGCTGCTTCGGCTTCCTGCAGAATCACCTGGGCTTTGGCATCGAGGGTCGCTGCGGTTTCAAAGGACGTTGCGAGCTGCTTTTCTTCTGAATCCTGAACAAACCGCTGGATTCGGCCTTCGGCCTCTTCGATGGAGGTCTGCAATCCTCCCACCTGGTTTTGCGCCACGCGGAGCTGCTGGACGTAGGTCAGGGTTTCCCGCTCAAACACTTCCAGAGCATTCTTTCTGATTGTCTCAAGATCTTTCTGGTTGATGTCCGTGAATTCCTGCCGGATCTGGACAAACGCCTCTTCCAGAGCTGACATCTGGTCACCCGCCGACTTGATCCTCTGTGAAACCCGGTCGACGAAGGTAGTTTCTTCTTTGAGGCGGTTGATGTTGGTGTCGACTCTGTCCGTCTGGGCTTCAAGTTCGCCCATGGACTGGGCGTATCTGTCCAGCCTCGACTGCATGCTCTCGATTTCGGGGATGCGTGTCAGCAGGTTTGACTCTACGCCTTGAATCCGCCGGAGAATTTCTGCGGCTGTCTTGTCATGAACTTTCAGAATCGTCTCGAAATCTTTGACCGTGGCAGTGCGTTCTTCAACAAAGGTATTCAGGTCGTGGCGTACCGTTTCAGCGTACTTGCGGATTTTCTCCAAGGACCGGTTGTTTTTATCGAGCTGGCGGAAGATCAGCAGCATGACCGCCATGACACCGAGTATAATGAGGTCGCTGAAGTCGAAACTCAGCATGGAACCCTCCCAGGTAGTCCATTGTACTCCGGATCATCTAGCTGGCGAAAGACAAAATCTCTCAACTGCGGGTAGCGCACAAACGAAAAAACAGCGCGGCTGTTCACCGGTGGCGAGCCCGTCAGGTGGGCACAGGGCATACCAGCCGAAAAAGCACCCAAAACGTCATAAGTGTACGAGTTTCCTACGTACAGGATTTCTGACGGGAGCATTCCGAGACGGTTGGCAAGAACCTGAAAGGCCTGGGGGTGGGGCTTGAGGTAACCGGTTTCCTCCGATGAGAACGCGCAGTCCCAGGGGCCTTCCAACCCCAGATCTTCCAAACGGTGACGGATGGGAAAATCTGACAAAACACCAACTTTCAGTCCCGCCTTGCGAAATTCACCGATGCATTCGTTCAAACCTTCAAAGGGACGGAGTTTACGGAAGGTTTTATACCAGTGAGTATACACTCTTCCTTCGATCAGCGCGTAGGCCCGTTCGGGGCTGATGTGTAGGTAAGAAGCCACCAAACGGGCTTGAACACGATGAAAATCGTCGCTGAGATCGGGTTTGTCGCGCAGCTCGATCCGGGCCCGTTCCAAGGTCTTGAGCAGACGAAGATTGGTGAGGGCCAAGCCGAGGGAATGGAGGTACATCGATGCGTTGGGATAGAGGGTTCCATCCACGTCGAAGGCAACAGCTCTCAGGGGCACGCGACCATCCTTTGGGAATCCCTTTTTGGCCCAAACCTTCCCACAGTTTACAAAAAAAAGCAATCCTAATATACTCGCCGTTCATGAAGCAGTTCGACGCTGAAATTCTGGAAAACCGTGAATTGGCCGAGGATTACTACCAGATGTTCCTCTCCTGGCCCGAAGATGTGCGGGTGCCTTTTCCAGGTCAGGTGGTTTCCCTCAATGTCGACCGCGGCATCACCCCTTATTTGAGACGTCCGTTTGCTTTGGCTTCTTTTCAGCGGGAGTCCAGAATTGCCTCGATCATCTACCATGTCAGAGGGCCTGCCACCGAACGGATGGCTCTGAAAAAGCCCGGTGATGTGATTGATACCCTTGGTCCCCGCGGGTTTTATTTTCAGCTGGGTCTGGAACGCAACCCTCTGATGGTGGGTGGCGGCATCGGTACTGGTCCCATGGTTTTTGCCGCCAACTGGCTGGCTGCCAAGGGCTTTACTCCCCGCCTTGTTTTGGGCTACCGATCCGAATCGCTGGTTCCCAAACTCGATCTTTCTCCCTTGGTCCGGCAGACGGTCTGTACCGACGACGGTACGTTCGGTTTTCATGGCACCACGGTTGATTTTCTCAATTCCCTCACCAGCGAAGACCGTGTTGACGCGTTTGTTTGGGCCTGTGGTCCCAACGCCATGCTCAAGGCCGTCCACTTTTGGGCGCAACCTCTGGGTATTCCCTGCAAAGTCAGCCTGGAAGAAGTCATGGCCTGCGGAGTCGGGGCCTGCGTCGGCTGCACGGTTGCCACCACCGATGAGCGAAAAATGGTCCGTGTCTGCACCGAAGGTCCCGTTTTTTCCTCGGAGGTGATTGCATGGACCTAAGCCTTTCACTCCGAAAATTGATTCTGTCCAACCCTGTGGGTGTCGCTTCAGGGACGTTCGGCTACGCCAAGGAGTACGAGAATCTGGTGGATTTCAGCCGGATCGGTGCCGTTTACACCAAGGCAATCACTCCGGAACCCCGTATCGGAAATCCCTCTCCCCGCCTGGTGGAGACTCCGGCAGGCATGCTGAATTCCATTGGTCTGGCTAACGTCGGCGTTCAGGCGTTTTTGACCGACAAACTGCCTTTTCTCCGCAAAATTCCCTCGTCGGTGATTGTCAATGTCGCCGGGGCTGTCGATTCTGACTACGAGCAGGTAGTGGAAATTCTCGACAGTGTCGACGGCGTCGACGGTTTTGAAATCAATGTCAGCTGCCCCAATGTGAAGCATGGAGGATTGGCTTTGGGCACCGACCCCAAGCTGGTGGCAGCGATTACCCGCAGCCTTCGGGCACGGACAAGCAAGCCCCTGATTCTCAAACTTTCGCCCAACGTCACCGATATCGGCAGCATGGCCGAAGCGGCTGAAGCTGAAGGTGCCGATGCGGTCAGCTGCATCAATACCCTCATCGGCATGGTCATCGATCTGAAAACAAAAAAACCGGTTCTGCCCTTCGGTACCGGCGGTCTTTCCGGTCCCGCCATTTTGCCGGTGGCCGTGGCTGCCGTCTACAAGGTCAGCCGCCGGGTCAAAATTCCTGTTATCGGCATCGGCGGCATCACCAGGTGGCAGGACGCCGTCCAGCATCTGCTGGCCGGAGCTTCGGCTGTACAGGTGGGATGCGGCACCTTTGCCAACCCGAAACTTGCCCAAGAAGTCTACGATGGTCTTCTGGCCTGGGCCTGGGAAGAGGGAATCCAGAGCATAGCTGACTTTCATGCCCTTGACTCTTGAAGGGAAACGGCCACGGGCCTTGGTCACCGGGGCGGCCAAACGGCTTGGGGCGGCTTTTGCCCTCGATTTAGCCCGCCGGGGTTGGGATCTGTGGCTTCACTACCATACTTCCGAAGAAGATGCCCGCGCCCTGGCCGCGAAAATTGGGGATTTGGGCCGCCGCGCCAGGCTGGTTCAGGCTGATCTCTCCTTGTCTGGCGGGGTCGAGGCGCTTGCTGAACGTCTCGAGGAGTCTCCGCCGCTCTTAATTGTCCACTCGGCTTCGGTTTGGAATCAGGATACTCTTGTTGACGCTGCCGCTGAAACCTGGGAATCCAGCCACCGTCTTCATGTCTGGACTGCCGTGGTGCTGGCCCGTGCTCTGGCCCGCTGGTCGGCCGAGGGCAGGGGGGAGGGCCATCTGGTGACGCTGCTAGACAGCCGCCTCCGGGACCAAGATCCCCAGCATTTCAGCTATGCCTTCGCCAAACGCGAGCTGGCCCAGCTCACCCGTTACCTGGCCGCCGAACTGGCGCCGGGAGTCCGGGTCAACGGCCTGGCACCCGGGTTGATCCTGAAGGCCGGTCTAGCCTCCACTCCCTTGGCACGCAACGGCAGGCCGGCGGACCTGGTCCGTGCGCTGAGGTACCTCACAGACAACCGGTTTGTCACCGGCCAGATTCTGGCCGTCGACGGCGGCAGACACCCGAAGGGAGACCTCTTTGGCTCCCTCTGACCGTTGCTTTGACTGCATCCGACTTTCCCATTGGTCCGTCCAGGCCGCTATCGGCGCCTATGATCACGAGAAGCTCGGGTCGCAGGAGCTGATTCTCGACCTGCGCCTCTGGGGGGATTTCCGCCAGGCCGCCGCCTCCGACCGCCTGGAAGACGCCCTGGACTACGCCGTGTTGAGAACCCGTCTAGAGTCCTGGTTGGCGGATCGGCGCTGGCAGCTTCTGGAGGCCTTTGGCGAGGACTTCTGCCGGCAGGCCCTGGATCATCCCTTGGTTCAAAAGGTCGAACTCACCGTCGACAAGCCCGCCGCCCAGGCCCCGGCTCTCGTTAGCTACACCTTGACCAGGGAAAAATGACTCATTGGGTCAAAAAGATCCTTACAAATTCACTCTTCTATAAAAAGTGTCGTTATGACTCAATAGTGTCAAAATAGCTCTACCTAATCCATTCCTCCCCTTGACTATCTAACACATTTTTGGCACGCTTTCTGCTATACCTCTTGTATGAATCACAGGAGGTTCACCATGAACGCATACACTTTTTTGAAAGAACTGGACAGTCTGTCCGATGGCCTGTTGAATCCCGCTTCCACCCCCAGGGTCGACGTCGTCGAAACCAAGGAGCACTATGAGCTGATCGCGGAACTCCCGGGCTTCAGCAAGGACGAAGTGACCGTACAGGTCAAAGACGGTGTTCTTGCGCTGACCGCCATCCAAGGCGAAGCCAAGCCTGCCCCCGAAGCCGAAGAAACCCGCTGGTTGCTCCGCGAACGCCGGCAGGTAGCCTTTGAACGCTCTTTCCGGTTGCCCCGCGATGTGGACGGCGAGTCCATTGAAGCCGCTTTCCGCAATGGACTGCTGGTTCTCACCCTTCCCAAGAAGGAAGAGTCCAAGCCCCGCGTCGTGACCATCAAGGCTGCCTAACCAAGGCTAAGCATTCCCGGGAGGGGGGGCTCTATGCTAACCTCCTCCCATGAATGTCGAACGTGTCGAACAGCTGGTACGCGAACTATTGGTGGAACTGGGTGAGGATCCTGACCGCGAAGGTCTGCAGAGGACTCCCCAGCGGGTGGCCAAAAGCTGGGAATTTCTCACCCGCGGGTA
>JFJP01039836.1_pt1 | contig 12524 bp, 8 predicted proteins | sample 431651 | NCBI WGS metagenome assembly JFJP01 (sample SAMN02602958, study PRJNA72255) | Microbial mat metagenome, whole genome shotgun sequencing project. | biome: fresh water; feature: sink hole; material: water; isolation source: purple microbial (photo- and chemosynthetic) mats found in... | reverse complement strand
GGGAATCGCCATACACCCCGGGAATGGTTTATTGCTCCTTTAGATATAATCGAACAAGCAGTTCATTTAATTATTTCAGGAGAAATTGTGAAATATAGTTACGATGGAAAGAATGAAGAGATAATTGAGAGATAAAACTTCAACTGTTTAAATTCTAAATTTTGAACAAAATAATTATAATGAATAAAATAACAGGTATTACATTAATGATTTATGCACCAATAATTTTTATTACTTGGTAATGAGGTTTTCGCCAATGTAAAACCTTAAGAAATAAATCAGAAATTAGTCAATCCCTCACAATCTCGTAATTGCACCGAATTGTAATAAAATAATACCTTTATAGCTTTACTACACAATGTAATTTGAAGACTTATTTTTCGTATTTTTTCAGCTCCGTTTTTCAGTCTCGCAGACTCAGAAAAATTTAATTGAAATAATTTGGCTTTCTTCTATATATTGCTAAAATTGTAAATACTTATATTAGCCTACCAATCAAAATTTTCACTATTTTTGGAAAATATTTGAAGTTTATGCACAACTTGTCATTCATTATTTATTCGGAAACTCGCGTTGAGCCCTATTGTAACATACACATCCTCCCAAATAAAGATTGAAAAATGATAGAGAATTTTATTAGTAAAATAAGAAATGATTTAAAAGAAAGTCAAATTGACTGGATAGTTATCATTGCTTTTATTCCAATATCATTTATCACATTTTTTTTTCATGAATTTGGGCATTGGACATTTGGAGAACTTTTCGGGAATGAGATGACACTCAGTTTAAACAATTCATCTCCTCAAAACGGATATTTTATTGATGAATCAAGTGCTTTGTGGTCTGCAATTGGCGGTCCGGTTTTTACGATACTTCAAGGATTAATATTTCTTACGCTTACCTGGTTAACAAAATCAATTTATGCATTTTCCATTACTTTTTTTGCCGTATTTTCAAGATTCTTCTCTATTGTTTTAGGAGGAATTAATCTGCAAGATGAAGCAAGGATTGCTTCCATGTTGGATTTGAATAAGTATTTAGTTGCAGGCATAGTACTCACAATAATATTCCTGATTTTATGGAGAAGCATTAAGATTTTGAAACTAAATAGTAAGGCAATTGGATATTTTACCGTTTTGGGAGTTGTAGCAATATTGATTGTAATTGGCGTAAATGAATTATTAATTACAAAATAGAAGAACAAAGAAGCATAACTCGCGGTATAAAATAAAAAAATAAAGTCCGGAGTGTCTTGATAAATGATTCCGTTTCGATTGTTCAACAGTCTGCTTCAAGAGAAAAATATTCAGCACTGAATGAAAAAGAGAGAATGTCTGACAAACACAGTCGAAAAACTTTTTGGGAAGGAGTTGAGTGAACAGGGTTTATTTTTCAGTAATGGCTAATTCAAAACTACAGATAAAGAAAGAATAAAACGCTCAAAAATGAAAAAAAAATTTATATGTATGATAGTGTTGAGTTTGTCTGTGAATGCATTGTACGCAGGCGATTCAATTGATAGGGTTGATAGAAACATTGAGATAACCAAACTGACTGATAAAACATATCTTATTCAGTCCTCTTATTCTTGCAATGGCTATTTAGATTGCAACCATTTATTAATAAAGGATAGTAATGACATGGTATTGGTAAATACTCCAGCCAGAGACTCGCTGACTATTATTATACTTAATTGCATTGAGAAGAAGTTCAAAAGCAAAGTAACCAAATTAATTGTATCGCATTTTCACGATGATAGCTCAGGAGGATTAAAAGAAACAAGCAAGCGTGGAATCATATCATATGGTTTAGACAAAACAAGAGAATTGATAAAATCCGAAAACAAAAATATTGACAATGTATTCAGGGATTCATTGAGAATTAAATTACAAACAATTAAAATAGATATATTTTATTTGGGAGCAGGTCATTCAATAGACAATATCGTAACCTGGATACCAAGTGAGAAGATTTTGTTTGGTGGTTGTTTATTGAAATCATTAAAAGCATCTGATAAAGGGAATATTAAGGATGCTGATTTAGTAGCTTGGCCGGTTACAGTTCAAAAAGTAAAAGATAGGTTTAGGAATGCAAAGATTGTTATTCCGGGACATTCTTCAATAGGAAATGCTTCAATATTTGACCATACGATAAGAATTGTGAAATAAAATAATAACTTGAGATTTCACCTCTTATGTTCATTGGATGTAAAAATAACTCATTTTTGGTTTGCTTAACAATGCTACCAGATGAGGCTAATAAGAAATATTTAAAAGACACTATTAATTATGGAAAATTACTTGACCAGGAAAATTGACTATTTACTACCCGATATAACAAATACTTGTGACGAATTACCTTTATGGTCTTCACCATTTGGATTATTGCTCCTTGATAACTTCCCAATTGGAGCGTATTCAAATTATCTTGATATTGGTTGTGCAACGGGTTTTCCGTTATTAGAAATTGCACAAAGACTTGGAAGTAAATGTAATTCTGTTGGAATTGACCCTTGGACAGAAGCGGTTAAAAGAGCTAAAGCAAAAATTGACACTTTAAAACTTGAAAACATTACTGTTATCGAAAGCGATGCTTCAGTCATATCATTTCCAAACGACCATTTTGATTTAATTACCTCTAACTTAGGAATAAACAATTTCGAGAATCCGAATAAAGTTTTATCTGAATGTCACAGAGTATTGAAAACAAATGCATCGTTGTGTTTGACAACTAATTTGACAGGCACATTTTCTGAATTTTATGAAGTGTATAATAAAACAATCCTCGAACTCAGTTTTGAAAAATACTTAGCTCAATTTAATGAACATGTAAACCATAGAGGTACAGAAGAATCAGTCAAAGAACTACTAGACTCGAATGGCTTCAAAATTAAGACTGAGGTAAAATCAATTTATAAAATGAGGTTCTTGAATGGTACAACATTTTTAAATCACGCATTCATTATTCTTGGGTTCATTAATTCGTGGAGAAATATGTTTGAAGAGACTGATAAACAAACTTTTTTTGAAACATTTGAAAGAAATTTGAATAGATTATCAGAAACTAAAGGAGAATTAAAACTGACAATCCCAATGTTGTATCTTGAATGTTCAAAAAAATAGAAAAAAATCAGTCCGAAATACTTGGGCTTCTTGTGTTCATAACGAAGCAACCCCGATAAAAGAATCAGGGTAAACAACAAAGTTTCGGTTGAACTAAATTTCCATTGCAGTTTTTTGATTCAACGAGCTTGGAGAAAGAGTTAATATGTATAGGATAAAAAGGCAGATTTTTAAATTCCACTTCAGTTTGAAAGTATAAATCATATCGGTTAAGTGAAGTACATTCGGCTTCAACCGGCTTATTCCAAGCTCTTTTCCGTCTTCGACATTTTTGAGTTTCGTTTATTACAACTAAATTTAATTGAAATAATCTCAACTATGCTAACCTACCAATCGAAATTTTTACTATTTTTGAAAATTGAAGTTTTTGTGCAGACTCATGTTGGAAGCAATGGTTGTTTGTGTAAGAGAATCAATTACAAATGCTATGCTTTTAGAAGTTGGTATTGCCATCTTTAGCAAGCTAAAGTCTGCAAGTAAATTCCAACAGTATACCGAACAATTAAACAAATATAAATGTTGTTTACCAATAGTTTTTCAATTGATGCCAAGGGATATTTGGGCTATCACGACTTGAAAAGTATAATTTCTAAGTCAAAATTAAAAAAAAGGTATTCCGGGTTTAATATTGCTCTGTTAATTGTGTTTTGGCGTTTGTTTTATAATGCATCAAACCGCTTCAAGGGTTGAACGATTTTCTTGGATGCCAAACTACAGCTATTTTCAGACTGTAGAATGTTTCTTAATTTGGATATTTTACAATTTACACAACGCTGCATCAACTGAAGAAAATTACATAAAATCAAAGAAGTTAATCACTAATTTTATATGAATGATGGAAAAAAGATATCTACATTACCTGTTTTCTTTAAGCATTTTGTTAATTTTTAATGCTTGTTCTAAACCATTACCATGGCCTGAGTCTCCGCTTTACGACTTTTCGAAATACGAGAATGAGAAAGCGAATGTTTTGAGCATTGATTCAATAAAAAAACAACTTGTTGGCCATTATGCCCATTACGATGTAGTATCATACAAAGATACTACAACGCAATCACCGATGTTCACCTTTGTTATTTCCTATGGTTTTACTGACTTTTACCTTGATAATGAAGGTAATTTAATGCAATCGCATAAATTTCTCTATGCTTCGCATAAAATAAATCAAAAAAATATTAGCTCTAAATTCAACGAAAAGGCTGTACAAGCCATTAAGCCTCAGGATCAGAAAGTGGAGATAAGTATGAAAGATGGCAAATGGCATATTTTACGTCCTCCTACCCCATCATTGTTAGGCATTACAGGCGACCCCTCGAAACCACTTTCAAGAAATCGGAAAGATCCTAATTTAAATGATCCTGATGGCGATGGAAAACCAGGTGTGACCGTTAATATAAGTATTTCAAATATTATCAAAGGAGAAATTTACATTACCCGAAGAGAAATTTTCACCCATTATCTTATGTTGAATAACGATAGAACTTTAACAGGATATGTGAAAGATGATTCGGAACAATTTGTAGTTGGTGCATCGTTGAAAATATTGGATCAAGCTTCAAATAACAGTCAACATCCGGCTAAAGGAATGAATCCTGTAATATTGGTACCCATAAGCGATGATATTAATACCCTGGAGAAATTAATGAAAATACGGGATGATATTTTCCCGAAAGAACCCTCATTTATGTCAAATTAATACCAATTTTTATTGCTAACTCAATTATCATAATTTGAATTTTTCTTATATATCAAACAATTAAATATGGATAACAATTTAGTTTCTATTCCTGATATTTTTACAATCGAGACTGTTGATCAAATAAAAGAGTTATGGTCAAAAACCTACAATAACTCAGGTAAACCTGATTGGTCGCATATTATTCCTTATTATGCTAAGGACATGGAATTCAGGGATTCTATTCAATATATTAAAGGGATAGAAGAATTTACTGCAATGACAGAACGTTTATCAACCCGATCGAACGACCTGAAAATGCGCGTTGTTAATGCCATAAAAGATGGGGATTTAATTTTTGTTGAATGGGAAATGACTATCATTTTCAAAAACCGACCAAGCTCAATAATGTATGGAGCAAGCCGGTTGACTATAAACGAGGCAGGAAAAATTGTTTATCAAAGAGATTATTACGACCTATGGGGTGATATTTTTGACAATATCCCGCGTTTTAACAAAATGTACAGAAAGTTTATGCATCGCAAATTTGGTTGAAAAGAATATGATTCTGATCATCAGAAACGAGCAAAAACAGGAAAGGCGAATTACTCAAATGGCCTTTTAAAAAGAATAATTTGTACAAATGAAACAAGCACCATGGCAAAAAATAAAAATTTTTCAAAGTATTTCAAACAGTACGAAGTTTCTCATATAATAGCAATGATTAAAAATGGGGGAAAAGATCCTCTTATCTGCTCTCATCGTTTTGAAAACAAACTGGTTGTAATTAGCGGAACTACATCGGGGATAGGAAAACATACTGCAATGAAATATGCTTCGATGGGCGCAGACCTGATTTGTATAAATCGTAACGAGGAAAAAACGATTGAACAAAAAACTGAGTTTGAGTCAATCTACCCCGTAAAGTACGATTATTTGATTGCCGATTTAAGCAAGTTAAAAGATATAAACGCTACTGCAGACCAGCTTTCGAAAATGGAAAGGCCCATTGATGTGATTATTCATAATGCGGGATTGACCTTATCGAAACAGCAATTGACAGCCGAAGGCTTTGACTTAATTTTTGTTGTAAATTATCTCTCTTCATTTATAATCAATTATAAATTGATGGAGAAACTTAAAAATCAACCCTGTGCGCGAATTGTTATGAATAATTCAGAAGGACATCGATTTGTACCATGGGGTATTAATTTAGATGATTTGCATTGGAAAAAAAGCCGATATACCGGATTGAAAGCTTATGGTTCAGCAAAGCTCGCACAACTACTTTCGATGCACATTTTTAAAGAAAAATTTGCCGGTTCAAATGTTACCATCAACTCCATGCATCCGGGAGCTGTAGAATCTGATACAGGCAAAGACAATGGCCGTTTATACAAGTGGTACAAAAAAAATGTATTGGAAAAAATGCTTAGACCTACCGACATTGCTGCTGAAGCACTTTATTATTTAGGTGTATCAGAAAATCTTGAAGGCATTACCGGTAAGTTCTTTAGTTTAACCACCGAAGAAATTCCTTCGCCACCAGCCTGGGACATTGATGAAGCCAGAAAACTATGGGATGTGAGTTTAAAGCTTAGCAACTTAAACGAAAGCTGATATTTAAAGTGCAAAAAAAAATAAACATTCATTTTTATACCGTAATAGTTGCAGGTAGATTGGCTAGCTTAACTTCTTTTGGTTAGTATGCGCGGTACTAACAGATATATCTGATTTTAATTATCAACCGCTCCCACGCGAAAAATCGCATGGGAGTTAAGTAATTATTTGAATTATAGCTCAAACACCTCTCCTACTTCAGGTATTTCAACATTGGTATATCCTTCAGTCAAAAGTTGATTTCGATAAGATTCCTGCACTGAATATTCGCCATGTACCAGAAATGTTTTTTTGACCTCAGCTTTATTCTGACAACTCAGAAATGAAATCATTTCCTTGTAATCGCCATGACCGGAAAAAGCCTCAATTCTGGTGATATGTGCATTAACTTCATGCATTTCGCCAAATATTGAAATAAAACGCAGTCCGGGCTCTTGTATGCGGGCACCTAAAGAAGATGGAGAACAATATCCAACCATTAAAATTGTATTGCGCCAGTTAGATATATTATTGGCAATGTGATGTTTAACGCGACCTGCTTCGGCCATACCCGACGAAGAAATTATAATACAAGGATTTTCATGTTCGTTAAGTGCTTTCGATTCATCAACATTTTTGATGTAACGCAATGAATTAAAACCAAAAGGATCAGGATCTGTTTTCAGCACTTTTTTAACATCATCATTCATATTCTCAACATGCATTCTGTAAACATCAGTGGCATTGACACTTAAAGGACTATCAACAAATATTTCAATTTTTGGTAATCGACCCTGATTATAAAGATTATTGAGTACAAAAACTATTTCCTGCGTTCTACCAATCGAAAAGGATGGAATAATGAGTTTTCCACCTTTACGAACACATGTTTCTTCTACAATATTAAACAAAGCTTCTTCACTTTCAGTTTCACTTGCATGAAGGCGGTTGCCATAAGTCGATTCGGTTATCAGATAATCACATTGTGGAAATGCTGAGGGAGCTCTCAAAATTCGGTTATGCGGACGACCAATATCGCCTGTGTAGGCAAGTCTTTTTTTCTGTCCATTTTCGATTATTTCGAGGTTAACAACTGCACTGCCCAACATGTGTCCGGTGTTCGTAAATTTCACATTAATTTTTTCATTTACATTAAACCGCCTATCGTAACCTATACCTATAAAAAGTTTCATGCAATTTTCTACATCTTCCTCGGTATAAAGCGGATCAATTGGTTTCAGACCTTGTTTGGTTCTTTTTTTATTGAACCATTTAACATCCAGTTCCTGTATATGAGCACTATCAGCCAACATAATGGAACATAAATCGCGTGTGGCATTGGTGCAAATTATTGAACCTCTGAAACCGAGACGGTACATGTAGGGAATTAAACCCGTATGATCAATATGTGCGTGCGAAAGTATTAAATGATTAATTTCGGAAGGTTCAAAATTAAGATTGCGGTTGAGTGCGTCTGTTTCAAGACCTTTACCCTGAAACATTCCGCAATCCAACAGAATTTTTTTGCCATCATCGGTTATTATTAGATGTTTACTTCCGGTAACTTCGCGTGCTGCACCTATAAATTTGACTTTCATTGCTTTATGTATTTGGTTATTTAAATTTAAATTTTTTTCCAAAACTATATAATTCGTACTGAATAAACTAATTAATATACAACTATTTTGTTTTATGGTTAATTTTTTAATTGAAATTAAAAAATGCATTATTTTTCGATATTAATACATATATAAGTAACTGATATTATGCACTTTATTATTATTTGTCTAAATTTTGCAATCTCTACATTGCAAAATGAAAAATATTTTGTATTTTTGCGGAAAATTTCGTGCATGGAAGCGTTTTATAAAACACACACCTATTTAGTTGAACACGTTCACTCGCCGGTACGTCGGATGTTGATGGACGAGATAGACTGGACTCACCGCCTGATAGGAATAAAGGGCAGTCGTGGTGTAGGAAAGACGACGTTTTTGCTCCAATATGCAAAAGAAAATTTTGGCACCGACCGAAGTTGTTTATACATTAATTTCAATAATTTTTATTTTACACAACATACACTTGTAGAATTTGTTACCGAGTTTTGTAACAACGGAGGCAAAACCCTATTAATTGACCAAACTTTTAAATACGAAAACTGGTCGAAAGAATTACGGGAATGTTACGATCGATTCCCTGAACTACATATCGTTTTTTCGGGTTCATCGGTTATGAGGCTTATTGATAATAATACTGATATTCAAGATATTGTTGTTTCGTATAATCTAAGGGGCTTTTCTTTTCGTGAATTTTTGAATCTTGAAACCGGAAATACATTCAAATCACATACACTGGATGAAATAATTCAGAATCATGTGTATATTGCAAAAGAAATATGTAAGTCAGTTAATCCATTGGATTACTTCGGGGCTTTTCTGAATCATGGATTTTATCCTTTTTATCTGGAGGACAGAAATTTTTCAGAAAATCTGTTGAAAACCATGAACATGATGCTCGAAGTGGATATATTATTAATCAAACAAATTGAATTAAAATATTTATCAAAAATAAGAAAACTGCTTTATATTTTAATGCAAAATGCACCTGCAGGACCAAATGTAAGCCAGTTAAGTACCGAAATAGAAACATCGCGTGCCACTATAATGAACTACATTAAATACTTACAAGATGCACGTTTGATTAATTTACTTTATTCAGTAGGAGAATCGTTTCCCAAAAAACCGAAACAAATTTTCGTACAAAACACAAATTTGATACATGTTTTAGTTCCAGAACAAAATGATCATGATGCAGAATGTAAGACTTTTTTTTACAATGCATTACATGCTAAACACAAAGTAAATATCAGTAAATATCAGAATGATTTTTGTATTGATGGAAAATTCCATTTCAAATGCGAAAATTGGTCTCAACATAAAAACAGTACTAAAACCTATTATACAGTGGATAACATTGAAATAGGCACAAAAAACGAAATACCTTTGTGGTTGTTTGGGTTTTTGTATTAGACTTAAGAGCCAAGAACAAAGATCCAAGACATTAGACAATAAACAAAAATAAAAAAAAACAATCAATAATAACTTGCTTCTGTCCCCTACGGGGGTTAGGGGTTTAATAAAATTCAAAATGGCTAAGACAAAAAAATTTTTAACCTGTGATGGAAATCAGGCTGCTGCGCATATAGCTTATATGTTCAGTGAAGTAGCTGCAATATATCCTATCACACCATCGTCGACTATGGCAGAATATGTGGACGAATGGGCGGCAACAGGTCGTAAAAACATGTTTGGTGAAAAGGTTCAGGTACAGGAAATGCAATCGGAAGGTGGAGCAGCTGCAGCAATGCATGGTTCATTACAAGCCGGAGCACTTACTTCTACTTTTACAGCCTCACAGGGTTTATTACTTATGGTTCCTAACATGTATAAAGTTGCCGGAGAGTTACTACCCGGTGTTTACCATGTTTCAGCGCGTGCATTGGCATCACATGCTTTATCAATTTTTGGAGATCATCAAGACGTTATGGCTGTGCGTCAAACTGGTTGTGCTATGTTTGCAACAGGTTCGGTTCAGGAAGTTATGGATTTAGCTGCTATTGCTCACCTTGCTTCTATCAAGTCACGCGTTCCGTTTGTACATTTCTTCGATGGTTTCCGTACTTCGCACGAAATTCAGAAAATTGAAGAAATTGATCAGGATGCTGTAATAGGTTTACTTGATCAGGAAGCATTAAAAGAATTTCGCGATCGTGCATTGAATCCTGAGCATCCGGTAGTTCGCGGAACAGCTCAAAATCCTGACATTTACTTTCAGGCCCGCGAAGCTTGTAATCCATTCTACGATGCAATTCCGGGAATTGTTGAAGAATATCTTGGTAAATTAGGCGAAATAACCGGACGTAAATATGGTTTATTCGATTATTACGGAGCTCCGGATGCCGACCGTGTAGTGGTGGCCATGGGCTCATCAACCGAAGCAATTCGTGAAGGTATTGATTACCTGACTGCTAAAGGCGAAAAAGTAGGTTTGATTTCAGTTCACCTATATCGTCCGTTCTCAGCCAAACATTTCCTTTCGGTACTTCCAAAAACTGCAAAACGCGTTTGTGTACTTGACCGTACCAAAGAACCGGGTGCAGGTGGCGAACCATTATACCTTGATGTAAAAGATGTATTGTATGGTACCGAAAATCAACCTTTAGTAGTTGGTGGTCGTTATGGGTTATCTTCAAAAGACTTCACTCCTGCTCAGGTATTGTCAGTTTATCAAAACCTAGGTTTACCTTCACCACGCAATGGTTTTACAGTAGGTATTGTTGACGACATCACATTTACTTCACTTCCAATGGGCGAAGAAATCCCTATGGGTGGCGAAGGAACTTATGAAGCAAAATTCTACGGTTTAGGTGCTGATGGTACAGTTGGTGCTAACAAAAACTCTATTAAAATTATTGGTGATAACACCGATAAATACTCACAAGCATATTTTGCTTACGATTCGAAAAAATCGGGTGGTTTCACTTGTTCTCACCTTCGTTTTGGAAATACGCCTATCCGTTCTACTTATTTGGTAACTACACCTGACTTTGTAGCATGCCACGTGCAGGCTTATTTAAGATTATACGATGTAACAAAAGGTTTGAAGAAAAATGGAACATTCCTGTTGAATACAATCTGGAGTGCCGAAGAAGTTAAAAACAATCTTCCTACCCATGTAAAAAAATACCTTGCTACCAATAATATCACTTTGTATATTATTGATGCAACCAATATAGCGCAGGAAATTGGTTTAGGTAATCGTACCAATACCATTTTGCAATCGGCATTCTTTAAAATCACCAACGTAATACCTTACGAATTGGCAGTTGATAAAATGAAATATGCCATTGTAAAATCTTATGGTAATAAAGGTGAAAAGGTTATCAACATGAACTATGCAGCTGTTGACCGCGGTGGCGAATACTCTATAGTGGATATTCCTGCTGAGTGGGCAAATTTACTCGACGACGATGCTGTAATTGGTGCTGATGTTCCAGACTTTATAAAAAACATCGTTATTCCTGTAAATGCACAAGCTGGTGATAATATCCCTGTATCAGCATTCAAAGGACGCGAAGACGGAACCTGGGATCAGGGAACAACCAAATTTGAAAAACGTGGTGTAGCTTCCAATGTACCTGTGTGGGATATGAATAACTGTATCCAATGTAACCAGTGTGCTTATGTTTGTCCTCACGCTGCTATTCGTCCGTTTGTATTAGATGCCAATGAGCTTGCTAATGCTCCATTTGCTGACCAAACACTGAAAGCCAATGGTAAACAATTCGCCGAAATGGGCTACCGTATTCAGGTTGATGTGCTCGATTGTATGGGTTGTGATAATTGTGCCGAAGTATGTCCGGGTAACAAAAATGGAAAAGCGCTCAAAATGGTGCCAATCGAAACACAATACGAAAATCAGACCAACTGGGAATTCTGTGTTGACAATGTGAAAACAAAACAACATTTAGTAGATGTAAAAGCAAATGTTAAAAATTCACAGCTTGCAACTCCATTGTTTGAGTTCTCGGGTGCATGTGCAGGTTGTGGTGAAACTCCTTATGTAAAATTGGTTACGCAGTTGTTTGGCGACCGTCAAATGGTTTCAAACGCAACAGGTTGTAGCTCTATTTATTCAGCTTCAGCCCCTTCTACTCCCTATACAACCAACGACGAAGGTCGTGGACCGGCATGGGCAAACTCATTATTCGAAGACAATGCAGAATTTGGTTTGGGTATGGTTTTCGCTTACGATAATATGCGTGAACGTTTGGTACGTTTGATGAATGAAGCTATAGCTGAAAACTGCTGTTCGGACGAATTGAAAGGTTTATTTACTGAATGGATAGAATTTAAAAATGATGCTGATAAATCGAAAGAATTAGCTGCTAAAATTACACCACTTGTAAACGAAAAGAAATGCGATAAATGTCTTCAGATTGCTGAATTGACCCAATATTTAATCAAACAATCGCAATGGATTATCGGAGGTGATGGTTGGGCTTATGATATCGGTTTCGGAGGATTGGATCACGTAATTGCTTCAGGTAAAAACGTAAACATTTTGGT
>JFJP01030584.1_pt1 | contig 12524 bp, 11 predicted proteins | sample 431651 | NCBI WGS metagenome assembly JFJP01 (sample SAMN02602958, study PRJNA72255) | Microbial mat metagenome, whole genome shotgun sequencing project. | biome: fresh water; feature: sink hole; material: water; isolation source: purple microbial (photo- and chemosynthetic) mats found in... | reverse complement strand
TCCCAAGGGCATCAAGGTCACTTCCCAGCAAGAAGCGATTGAAGCGGCCAAGCAAATCAGCCCTAGCGGCCCATGGGTAGTTAAAGCTCAGGTCCATGCCGGCGGTCGCGGCAAGGCCGGCGGTGTCAAGTTCGTTCGCACCATTCAGGACGTTGAAGCACAGGCTGGTCGGCTGCTCGGCTCCACTCTGCACACCCACCAAACGGGACCGGAAGGCGTCAAAGTTCACCAACTGCTGATCCAAGACGGCGTGGACATTGCCAAGGAATATTATCTGAGCTGTCTGGTGGATCGCAGTACGAAGCGCGTCATTCTCATCGGTTCGTCCGAAGGCGGTATGGATATCGAAGAAGTCGCCGCCAAGACCCCGGAAAAGATTTTGACCCTGACCATCGACCCCATCGCCGGCTTCCAACCCTATCAGGCTCGCGACCTAGGCTTCAAGATGGGCATGGGCAAGAAGGAAGTCGATCAACTGGTCAAGGTGGTGGGCGGCGTTTACAACCTGTTCGTCCAGAAAGATTGCAGCATGGTCGAAATCAACCCGCTGATCGTGACCACGGACGGCCAGGTGATGGCGCTGGACGCCAAGGTCAGTGTGGACGATAACGCGACCTATCGGCACAAAGATACCGCTGAAATGCGTGATCCCACTCAGGAAGACGAGCGTGAGCATATCGCCCACGAGATCGGCCTGAACTACGTCGCGCTGGATGGCAACATCGGCTGCATGGTCAATGGTGCCGGACTGGCCATGGCGACCATGGATGTCTGCCAATTGCATGGTGGCGAACCGGCCAATTTCCTCGATGTCGGCGGCGGCGCGACGGCGGATCGGGTCTCCCGCGCCTTCAAGCTGATTCTATCCTCCTCGAAGGTCAAGGCGATTCTGGTCAACATCTTCGGCGGCATCGTTCGCTGCGACACCATCGCTGAAGGCATTATCACCGCGGTGAAGGAAGTCGGTCTGACATTACCGGTCGTCGTGCGCCTGCAGGGCACCAACGTGGAAGCGGGCCGCGAGATGCTGGCCAAGTCCGGCATGAACATCATGGCCGCTGACGATCTCACCGACGCCGCCAAGATGGCGGTCGCCGCCGCTGCGAAGTAATCCGGCGCGCCTTCGGTTTCCACGATTAGAGAGAGTTAAGACGACATGAGCATTCTGATTAATAAAGACACCAAGGTGATCTGCCAGGGCTTCACCGGCTCGCAGGGGACATTCCACGCGGAACAGGCGATTGCCTACGGCACCAACCTGGTCGGCGGCATCAGCCCCGGCAAGGGCGGTACGACCCATCTCGGTAAGCCGGTGTTTAATACCGTGTATGAAGCCGTTGCTGCGACGGGTGCCAACGCCACCATGATCTACGTCCCGGCTCCATTCGCCGGTGATGCGATTCTGGAAGCGGCTGACGCCGGCATTAAGGTCATCGCCTGCATTACCGAAGGCATTCCGGTCATGGACATGCTGAAGGTCAAGGCGGTGCTGATGAGCCACTATCCTGACGTCTACCTGATTGGCCCGAACTGCCCCGGCGTGATCACCCCCGGCGCTTGCAAAATGGGGATCATGCCCGGCCACATCCACCTGCCCGGCAAGATCGGCATCGTCTCCCGCTCCGGCACGCTGACTTACGAGGCGGTCTATCAGACCACTCAGGCCGGTCTGGGTCAGAGCACCTGCGTCGGCATCGGCGGCGACCCGATTCATGGCATGAGCTTTGTCGATGTGCTGAAGCTGTTCAAGGATGACCCACAGACCGAAGGCATTGTGATGGTCGGCGAAATCGGCGGTTCCGCTGAAGAAGAAGGCGCTGCGTTCATCAAAGCCCACATCACCAAGCCAGTGGTGGCCTATATTGCTGGCGTCACCGCGCCTCCGGGCAAGCGCATGGGTCATGCCGGTGCCATCATCATGGGCGGCAAAGGCACGGCGGCGGACAAGTTCGCGGCGCTGGAAGCGGCGGGTGCCACGATCGTTCGTTCTCCAGCGGATATCGGCGCAGCGATGAAGGGTTTCTTTAAATAATAGCCGTCGCTGATTGATTCAGCGCGGGATGCAATAGCGACGGTCTATTGTGTCCCGCGCTTTTTTATGTCGTGGATTTTAATAGGGAGCATCCACTATTGAGGGATAAAAGTGGCTTACTATCCATCGGCTAACCTCTATGGAACGGTGACGACCGGTAGTGTGTGGCGGTTCCTGAAACTCCAAGACGGCGATCTTTATATCGACAGACAGGAATATTTTGTCGATAACCTGCCAAATTTGTTGGGTATTCTAATGGAGATTATCAAAAAAAATGACTGATACCCCCTCCCCTTTCCGAGTCGTCATGGCTCAACTGGATTTCCTGGTTGGCGATGTCGTCGGCAACGTCGATAAAATCATCACGGCGGCGGTGGAAGCCCGCGACCGGTTGCGGGCAGATTTAATTGTGTTCCCGGAATTAACGATGACCGGCTATCCCCCGGAAGATCTATTATTGCGTCCGAGCTTCATCCGCCAGATTGATCCAGCATTACAACGGCTATGCGGCGAAATTCAGGGTATCGCTGCGGTCATTGGCTGTCCGTTGTCAACACCAGAAGGGTTACGCAATGCGGCCGTCGTGGTGAATCAGGGTGAAATTCAGGCTTGTTATTTTAAGCAATGGCTACCCAATTACAGTGTGTTTGACGAGAAACGTTATTTTGTCCCCGGCGAGGACGCGGTAGTGGTAGATATTGCCGGGGTGCGCGTGGGCATCACCATTTGTGAGGATGTCTGGCTACCGGGGCCGGTGGCGCAGGCAGCTCAGGCGGGGGCGCAGTTGCTGGTCAACCTTAATGCCTCTCCCTATCATGCCGGTAAGGGTGAACAACGTTTGACGGCGCTTCAGCATCGAGTGCGCGAAGGCCACATCCCGATTGTTTATGTGAACCTGGTGGGCGGTCAGGACGAATTGGTCTTTGATGGGGGTTCGTTGGTCGTTGATGCGACGGGAACCTTGACGCAACGGGCACCTTTTTTCATCGAGGGGCTGTATCCCATCGATTTCCAGATTTCCGCCCAAGGCGCAATACCGGTTCCCGGTGAAGTGGTTAGCGAACCGGGCGTCGAGGAAGGCATTTATCAAGCGCTGGTTCTGGGCGTGCGGGATTATGTCAACAAGAACGGCTTCCCTGGCGTCGTACTCGGGCTGTCCGGGGGCATTGACTCGGCGCTGACCCTGGCGATTGCCGTCGATGCGCTGGGGCCAGATCGCGTTGAAGCCCTGTTGATGCCGTCGCGTTATACCGCCGACATGAGCAATACCGATGCGGAACAGGAGGCTCAGGCGCTGGGCGTGAAGTATGACCTCATGCCGATTGAACCAGCGTTTCGGGCGTTCCTGGAGATTCTGCAACCGGTGCTGGCCGGTCGGCCACCGGATACGACGGAGGAAAATTTGCAGGCGCGGTGTCGGGGCGTGTTGCTGATGGCGGCGTCCAACAAAACCGGCAACATGGTGCTGACGACGGGGAACAAGAGCGAGACGGCGGTTGGTTATTCCACGCTGTATGGCGACATGGCCGGTGGTTTCGCCCCGATCAAGGATGTGCTGAAAACCATGGTGTACCGGATCGCCGCGTGGCGCAACCGGAAGTCCCCGGTCATTCCACAACGGGTGTTTGACCGTCCGCCCTCCGCGGAACTACGGCCTGATCAGACCGACCAAGACAGTTTGCCGCCTTATGAGGTACTGGATGCGATCCTGCACGGTTATGTGGAAGAGGATCGCTCGGTCGAGGAACTAGTCGCCGCCGGTTTTGACCCCGCCGTCGTGGAGCGGATTGCCCGACTGGTCATTTTGAACGAATACAAACGTCGGCAAGCCGCGCCGGGAGTGCGGATTACCCCACGCGCGTTCGGGCGGGATCGGCGCTATCCGATTACTTCGGGGTTTCGGCGTTAAGGTACGGCTGCATTTCCTGCAATAACGCTTTGAACAATTTTGGATTACCGGCGACGATGTGGCCGGATTTCATAAAGTCGTTGCCGCCGCCAAAATCGCTGACCAACCCGCCGGCTTCCTGCACAATCAAGGCTCCAGCGGCGATATCCCAGGGCTTCAGGCTCATCTCCCAGAAACCGTCCAGCCGTCCAGAGGCGACATAGGACAGATCCAGCGAAGCGGCACCCGCCCGGCGAATTTCCACGCACCGGCCAAACAGGCTATTAAAAAAGCTCAGATAGGCTAGCTGGTGCTGGGGATGACGGAAAGGAAAACCGGTGCCGAGCAGCGCGTTTTCCAACGTGTTGATCCCACTGACCCGGATGCGCCGATCGTTGACCTGGGCACCTTGGCCGCGTGAAGCGACGAACAGTTCCTGACGAATCGGATCATAGACCAGCCCTGCTTCTAGCCGGTTTTTGTGGCGGAAGCCAATGGAAATCGCGAAATGGGGAATGCCGTGCAGGAAGTTGGTGGTGCCATCCAGGGGGTCGATCACCCACTCGAATTCATCCTGGCCGGACTGCTCGCCGCTCTCCTCAGCGAGAATGCCGTGATTGGGGTAGGTCTTGCGCAGGATCTGGATGATCTCCTGTTCGGCCAGCACGTCCGCTTCGCTGACGAAGTCGTTGAGTCTTTTTTCGGTAACGGTCAACCGTTCAAGTTGATCGAAGTGACGGAGCAGGATGCGGCCCGCGCTCAGGGCGGCGCGCTTGGCGATAGTCAGGACTGGGTGCATGGCGGATCAGATCGTTAGGAAAGAACAGAGCGTCCGGGTCATCCGGTGCGGGACGCCATCATAGCAGAATCGCATCCGGATGCTTCCCAAACGAGCCGAGCCAGCTTACCACCTATCAGTTTTCGGCTAAACTACACAAATCGAGTTTAACCAAGATCGGGAGGGGATGATGGGAACGGTACAACAGTTGGCGACCACCATTGAAGAGGGGTTACCAGCGGCGCTGCCGACCCTGCGCAAGACAGTGTTGAGAAAGTTGGCGTTAGCGGTCGGGGCGCTCCTGGAAGCACAAACCCCGAATACGGTGGAGTTGGCGAACGTTTTGCCGCTGGAGACGGAACGGCAGGATATGCGCGAGCAGTAGCTGCGCCGACTGTCAAAGAATCCGTTACGGTCGAGTGCCGAGGTAGCTGGAGCCGTGGGCGCATCAAGCCTTGGCAGCGGCAGGTGCGCAGGGAGAGACGCTGATTCTGAGCATGGATCAAACGGATGTGGGGGATCGGTTTGCGATCTTGATGATCAGCCTCGGGGTGGGGGATCGGGCATTACCCTTGGCGTGGACGGTGGAAGCGGATACCGCGAATCTGGGCTTTGAGACCCAGAAAATCCTGTTGGAGCGGGTGCGGGCGTGGCTCCCCGCCGAAGCCGAGGTCTTGCTGTCGGCCGATCGCTTCTATCCCTCGGTGGAGTTATTCACCGGGCTCCATGCCCAACCCGGTTGGCATGATCGGTTACGGCTAAAAGGGAATCTGAATGTCGACCAGGTGTTTGGCGACATGGTGACGACGGGCGAACTGGCAGCGGGGCAGACCGAGCGTTATTTGCCGAATGTCCGGCTCTTCAATCACGAGGTGCCCACGAATTTGGCGATTTGGCATGAAGGCGGGCATCCAGAACCCTGGATGATCGCCATGAATGATCTCCCGAGTCGGACTACGGTGCGGGATGACGCCAGTCGCTGGGGCATCGAGCCGATGTTTTCCGACTTCAAAAGTCGCGGATTTCAGTGGGAAGATACCCCGTTACGCGCCGCGTATCGCCGGCATCGGTTGCTGGTGATCATGGCTCTGGCTCTGTATGGGTGTATGCGCGTCAGTCCAGAGGAAGCCCGCGATCACCCGACGCCGTTGGAAAAAAAACCAAGAGCAAACGGATCCCGATCATCGGCTCTTTAAAAAACTGGACGCGCATTGGAAAGGCGACTCCAAATGGAACAACCCTTACCCTCCTTCTACCGCATTTGCCCCGTGATGAGGAACTGATAGGTGGTAAGCCCCAGTCGGTTCCCGGGTCGTCGCCCTGCTCGCCAGTGTCATCGATACCTGCCGTCTGCGGGGGCATGCCCCTTGGCGCTACTTGGCATCCGCCATCGCCGACCGCCGGGCGGGACGCCCCCTAGCTCCTCTACCCCAGCCGGGGAAGTGAACGACTACACTTTTACAGGTAATAAGTCTTCAGGGGCGGAAATCCGTTGAATTCAACGGAACTATAGGAAGCGGTATAAGCACCGGTGGACAGCCAGTAAATCCGGTCACCGATTTCCAGTGATAGCGGAAGCTCATACTTGAAATGCTCATAGATAATATCCAGGCTGTCACAGGTTGGACCTGCCAGGATCACATCGCCGACTTCACCAGTTTTCTCCGTATAAATAGGATATTTAATCGACTCATCAACGGTTTCCATCAGACCATTGAAAATACCCACATCCGTATACAGCCAGCGTTTTAAATCAGTCCTGGATTTTTTGGAAATCAGCACAACTTCGCTGACCAGGATGCCCGCATCACCCGTCAAGCCGCGCCCTGGCTCCAGATAGATTTGCGGGATAGTATCGCCAAAGTGCAAACCAAGGTAACGGTTAATTTCCTCGGCATAGACGGAAAGCGGGTTAGATTTAATCAGATAATCGGCAGGAAAACCGCCGCCCATATTTATGGCCTGCAGATGAATATTCTGTTTGGCCATCTGCTCAAATAACCCTTTTACCTGCTCAATGGCCGCATCCCAGGCCGGGATTTCACGCTGCTGCGAACCGACGTGAAATGAAATGCCATAGGGTTCCAGTCCCAGGTTGGCAGCCAGTGTGACGAGTTCGACCAGCATTCGCGGCTGGCAGCCAAATTTCCGTGATAGCGGCCAATCCGAATCCGAGGTGACTGCATCCATCAGCAGTCGAAAGAATATCCGTGAACCGGGCGCTTCTTTAGCGAGCTGGCGAATGTCCGCTTCACTGTCACTAGCGAACAGTCTGACGCCTTTCTCGTAAGCTTCACGAACGTGTTTAGCCTTCTTGATGGTATTGCCAAAGCTGACGCGATCAGGGGAAATACCCAGATCAAGCACTTGGTTCAGTTCATAAATCGAAGCAATATCGAAATACGAGCCAAGGTCTCTCAGTAAAGCCAATATTTCTGTGCCGGGACTGGCTTTGACAGCGTAGTAAATTTTCGCCTGTGGAAAATTTGTGTGGAATGCGGCAAATTTATCCCGAACCCGATCAAGGAGCATGACCAGAAAAGGCGTCTCTTGCTGTGCAGAGAATTCCAGGATGTTTTTCCACTCATCAGGGGAATAATAATTGCGATACATCGAAAGTTTCCGCGATTGATCAGACAGGAAATTCCCTCCTTGAAGCAGGAGGGAAAGCTTGCAACGGTGGGTATCGCTACTTTCGGGGTGCCAAAGCGATCATTGGATTAGCGGCCGAGATGGTGACGGTTGCTGTCGATTCCGCGAGTTCCGTCTCCAGCCCCCTGACCGTGCCATCGAAGGATTCGGCACTGCCGGGCTGGATTTCCTTGACATCCGTCGGCAGACCCATCTGATCGAGAAGGGCAATAAACGGTTCGGGGTCCAACTCCTCAACATTGACCATAGTCTTCGGATCCCAAAGCCCCTGGGCAACCAGCATGGCGGCCGCAATCGGAGGAACACCAGCGGTGTAGCTGATGCCTTGCGACTCGACTTCTTCAAAGCACTGGTGATGATCCGATACCTGATAAATGAACACTTCTCGCGCTTTCCCGTCTTTCCAGCCTTTGACGAAATTGCCAATACAGGTCTTGCCGGTATAACCGGGCGCCAGGGTTTGTGGATCGGGCAGCAACGCTTTTACGACCTTGAGCGGTACAACTTCCTGACCGGTAGTCAGCGTGACGGGAAGATGCGACAGGAACCCCAGAGTGCGCAATACAGTGAAGACATTGATGTAATGATCGCCGAAGCCCATCCAGAACCGAATACTGTTCGCATCGATATTTTTCGACAGTGAATGCAATTCATCATGGCCGTTGAGATAAATCGGGCAGGAACCGGCAACCGGGAAATTATAAGTACGTTTAACCGAATGCGTTGGATACTCTTGCCATTGGCGGTCAATCCAGGTCCAAACCTTGATAAATTCACGGAAGTTAATTTCCGGATCAAAGTTAGTGGCGAAGTATTTACCATGGCTTCCGGCATTGACGTCAAGAATATCAATCGTATCGATCTTGTCGAAATAACGCTTCACGGCCAGCGCACAATACGCATTGACCACACCGGGATCAAATCCGGCACCGAGAATAGCGGTCAGTCCTTTCTCGGCACAACGATCTTTACGCTGCCACTCATAATTGGCGTACCAGGGAGGAGTTTCACAGACTTTGTCCGGATCTTCATGAATTGCCGTGTCGATATACACCGCACCGGTTTCCAGGCAGGCTTCCAGAACTGACATATTGATAAACGCATTGCCGAGATTGATCACAATCTGCGACTGCGTTTCATTAATCAACTTCACGGTAGCGGGAATATCAAGCGCATCAATTTGTCGGGAATAAAGCTTTTTTGCAGAATCCTTGAGATGCCCTTTGCGATGAACGCTGGCAATAATCTGATCGCATTTTTCCTGCGTTCTTGAAGCAATGCAAATATCGCCCAGCACATCATTATGCATAGCGGCTTTGTGGGCAGCGACATGGGCAACGCCGCCAGCGCCAATGATTAATAGGTTGCTTTTCATCAAGAGACCTCTGAATTATGAAAGACTGCACTTAAAATCTTTATAACCGAATTTTTGGACGATTTCCACTGTACCATCCAGTCGGCGCACGACAATAGCCGGCATGGCGATACCGTTAAACCAGTTCTTTTTGACCATCGTGTAACCCGCAGTATCAGCAATGCGGACTTCACTACCGATTTTTAATGGGGTTTTCAGCCGATACTCGCCGAATACATCACCGGCCAGACAGGTTCGACCAGCAATCATAACATGATGATTCCCGGGTTCTGGAAAGCTGATGCCCGGATTCGTGTGATAAATCAGATGATCCAGTGTATGGGCTTCGACCGAAGCATCGATGATAGCGATGTTAATGTCATTATGAACAATGTCCAGAACCGTTGTGACCAGTTCAGCGCAACCGGTAATCGTGGCTTCGCCAGGCTCCAGATAAACCTGAATACTGAATTTTTCACTGAAATCTTTTAATTTTTTACAAAATTGATCGAGTGGATAGCCGTCCTTGGTAAAGAACAGACCACCGCCAAAGCTAACCCATTCCATCTTTTCCAGAAGATCCCCGTAATTTTGGCCGATCAGGTCAATAGAATTGGACAGATTTTCAAAATCATCATTTTCACAGTTAAAATGAAACATAACGCCACTGAGGAGTGGCACAATTTTTGTAACTTCTTTTTTGTCTGAAACCCCAAGCCTCGAATATTTCCTGGCCGGATCAGCGAGGTCAAAATGTGAATAACTGATGCCTGGATTGATGCGCAATCCCAGTTTCATGGAACCCATATTTTCATGATAAGTCATGAATTGCGAAATTGAATTAAAAATAATTTTATCAGCAAATTTTTTGACCGATTTAACCTCTTTTTCAGAAAAAGCGACGCTATAGGCATGAACCTCCTTGCCAAATTTTTCATAACCCAATCGAGCTTCAAACAGCGAACTACTGGTCGTTCCATCCAGATATTTCCGCATCAGGTCAAAGACACTCCAGGTTGAAAAGCATTTTAGCGCCAGTACTGACTTTGCGCCTGAGGCTTCACGCACCTGTTGAATGATTTTGAGATTTTTTTCCAGCTTGTTTTCGTCTATCAGATAGTAAGGCGTGGTGAGTTCAGCCATTGGAAATCTCGTGGAATAATTGTAAGTATTCACCGCCCCCTTTGCTAAAGGGGGGACTCATCACTCTCCGGCCAGCGCATCCTGAACCAGCACGTCCATTTTAACATGCCGAACGTCCTTGCCTTTCACCAGATAAATAATGTATTCGGCAATGTTCTTGGAATGATCGCCAATCCGTTCCAAGGCTTTAATAATGAAGATCACGCTAATCGCATGGCCGATGGTGCGCGGGTCTTCCATCATGTAGGTGATGAGACGTCGCAATGCGGACTGGAATTCCTGATCGAGCTCATCATCACCCTGGGCAACCTCAACCGCTTTTTCCACATCCAGTCGCGCCAGTGCATCCAGGCAGCCATGCAGCATATTGGCCGCCAGCTTGGACATGGGTTGCACATCGCGCAGCAGTTTGGCATTGGGGGGACTGCCCGCACCATCATAGGTTTTAACGGTCATGCGGGCGATTTTTTCCGCTTCATCGCCGATCCTTTCCAGATCAGTAACGATCTTGGACAGCGACATAATCAGTCGCAAATCGCCACCTAGCGGCTGACGCAGAGCAATCATGCTCACGCTGTCTTCATCGACCTTAACCTGCAACCCGTTGATGATCTGGTCACGAGCGATGACTTCGCGGGCGGCATTGATATCTTCGTTATCCAATGCCTTGATGGCGTTTTGAATCTGATCTTCGACCAGTCCACCCATTTCCTGCACCAGATTGCGCAGATTGGCGAGTTGTACATCAAACTGCTTGACCGTATGGGCATCGTGACTGATAGCCATGGATGAATACTCCAATTGGAATGTACAGTGAGTCAGCCAAAGCGGCCAGTGATATAGTCTTCAGTGAGCTTATGCTTGGGATTGGTAAAAATTTGATCCGTTTCACCAATTTCAATCAAATCACCCAAGTGGAAATAGGCCGTGCGCTGGGAAACCCGCGCTGCTTGCTGCATGGAGTGAGTGACGATCACAATGGTGTAATTTTCCCGCAATTCGTCAATCAGTTCTTCGATTTTAGCCGTGGCAATGGGATCGAGTGCTGAACAAGGTTCATCCATGAGAATCACTTCGGGATTAACTGCGATCGCCCGCGCAATACACAACCGTTGCTGCTGGCCGCCAGACAAACTAGTGCCCGGTTCATTCATACGCTTATCGACTTCCTTGAGAAGGCCAGCCCGTTCCAGACTGGCACGCACCAGCTCATCCATCTCCACTTTGTTGTTCACCATACCATGAATGCGCGGCCCATAAGCGACATTTTCATAGATGGATTTAGGAAAGGGATTGGGTTTTTGGAATACCATACCGATCCGTGCCCGCAGTTGCACGACATCAATGTTTTTGTCGTAAATATCCTCACTTTCCAGTTGGATTTTGCCGGTAATCCGGCAAATGGGGATGGTATCGTTCATCCGGTTCAGGCAACGCAAAAAAGTTGATTTACCACAACCGGAAGGGCCAATAAAAGCAATGACCTCATTAGCGCCAATATCAAGACTGACGTGCTTGATGGCATGTTTTTCAGCGTAATAAACATTGACATCACGGCAAACCATCTTGGGATTGTCCACCGTGATTTTTCCAACTGTTTGCCGATGATCATAATCGGTAATCTGTGCGCTGGATAGTGCGCTTTGCCGAGTTTCAGAATTCGCCAGGTTGTTATCCAGGCTCGCTTTGACTTCGATGGTCGTTGTGCTCATGTGAAATAATCCTCGGGGATTTCAGGAGATCTTACCAGCGGCGCTCGAAGCGCTTGCGCAGAACAATTGCCAGGCCATTCATAACGATCATGAACGCCAGCAATACCATAATAGCCGCCGAGGTGCGTTCGACAAAAGCGCGTTCCGGCAGGTCAGACCAAAGGTAAATTTGCACTGGCAGCACTGTGGCCGGATCGGTCAAACCCTTTGGCACGTCAACAATGAACGCCACCATACCGATCATCAGCAGTGGTGCGGATTCGCCCAGCGCGCGCGCCATACCGATGATCGAGCCAGTCAACATACCGGGCATCGCCAGCGGCAGGACGTGGTGGCCAACCATCTGCAATTTTGAGGCACCAATACCGAGCGCGGCTTCGCGGATCGATGGCGGCACCGAGGTCAATGCAGCGCGACCAGCAATAATAATCACAGGTAGCGTCATCAAACTCAGAACCAGTCCGCCGACCAAGGGGGCAGAGCGCGGCAGGCCGAAGAAGTTGATGAACACCGCCAGGCCGAGCAGTCCGAAGACGATGGACGGAACCGCCGCCAGGTTGTTGATATTGACTTCGATCAAATCCGTCCAGCGGTTCTTCGGGGCGAATTCTTCCAGATACACGGCGGTCGCCACGCCAATCGGGAACGACAACAGGAACGTCACCAGCAGGGTGTAGAACGAACCCATCAGTGCGCCCCGAATACCCGCCTGTTCCGGTTCGCGTGAATCGCCACTGCCAAAGAGAATCGCGTTGAACTGCTTTTCGATCTGGCCGGCAGCCAGCAAGCGATCAACCCAGTCGATTTGGTTGTCTTTGATCGGTCGTTGCGTTTCGTCGATTGAGCGGTCGATGTTGCCCTTGACCAGCGTATCGACATTAGCACTGGCCAGCAGCCAGAGCTCCTGTTCGGTACCGATCAGCTCCGGATTCTGGAGCACCCGTTTTTGCAGTTCCAGCGCCCCG
>JFJP01018898.1_pt1 | contig 12524 bp, 13 predicted proteins | sample 431651 | NCBI WGS metagenome assembly JFJP01 (sample SAMN02602958, study PRJNA72255) | Microbial mat metagenome, whole genome shotgun sequencing project. | biome: fresh water; feature: sink hole; material: water; isolation source: purple microbial (photo- and chemosynthetic) mats found in... | reverse complement strand
CCCAGTCTGCCTTTCGCCCGAAAGATATATAGTCATTGCTATTCATTGATAACACTTGGTGCTAGGCGGGAGGGATATTCGGAATCGAAGGTTCTGTAATCACGTTCTTGCTATCCTCGCCCTTTATCAGTAGAGTGCCGCGTTCGAGAATAAGATTACGATGAGGAAAAATACCAAGCCATGCATACGCTGATATCCTGGACAATCAAGCTGCCCGACGAGGGCGTTAAGCGCGAAACCCGCGTTCACGTCTCTCAACGCCAGCTTAAATGGCAATTCAAACGGTCGGATCAGGAGAAATGGGACTATGACAGCCCGCCCTTGGCGGAGGACTGGGATATGCTTGAGGACATCCTGAAACGCCGCGGCGGGCGCGGCAATTCGATCAACATGCTAAACGCGGTCAAGACCCTGCGCATAAAGGCAACGACATAATGACATCAACCGATACTGCCGAAACGGAAATCCTCGAATTCCATGCCGCCACCATTCCCGGCACGGAAAAGGCACTGTGCGACGAGCTGCGTGAACTCGGGTTCGCCAGCGTTCGCCTCAACCGCGGCGGTATCCCCTTCCGCGGAACCTGGCACGACGGCAGGCGGGCCTGCTTGCAAAGCCGTATTGCCCAGCGAATCCAGGTCCTTGTGAACCGTTTCCCAGCCCCGACCCAGGAGGCCTTGTACGCAGGCATACGGCAATTTGACTGGTCCCGGTTTGTTTCCTACCGACAGACCCTGGCCGTATCGGCGGTCTGTCACGGCAGCGCCATCAACCACAGCGGATTTGCCGCCCTGAAGGTCAAGGACGCTATCGTCGACCAGGTACGCGAGCGCACGCAGCGCCGTCCGGATGTCGACCGCGAGGATGCCGATGTGCGCGTCTTCGTCCATCTCGCGAATGACAAAGCCGCCGTCTATCTGGATTTATCTGGCGAGCCGCTGCACCGCCGCGGCTACCGCAAGACCGCAGGCGAGGCACCCCTGCGAGAAACCCTTGCCGCCGCCATACTACGACTTTCGCAGTGGGACCGCCAATCCCCGCTGATCGATCCGATGTGCGGTTCCGGCACCCTGGCCATCGAGGCGGCCATGTGGTCAGCCAACATCGCTCCCGGCCTGCTGCGCGAACGGTTCGGGTTCGAGCGCTGGGCGGATTTCGACGATACCCATGCCGATTCCATGCGGGCTCTGCGCGGCCGGCTCCGTAGCGACGCCAGCGGACAATGCGCCCGCATCACGGCCAGCGATTGCGACGAGGAGGTCTTGGAACTCGCCCGCACCAATGCCCGTGCCGCCGGTGTCAAACCCGCCTTCAAATGCAGATCCGTCCTGGACACGCCCCCTTCGGGCGACATCGGAACCCTCATCACCAACCCACCCTATGGCGTCCGCCTGGATAAGGATCCCCTCTTCAGTCGGCAACTGGGGTCGGTCATCACCCGGCTGCACGGGTGGCGCGCAGGGCTGTTGGCCGGGTCTCCTGATTACCGCCGGGATATCGCCTGCAAACCGCGGTTCAGTGTTCCCCTGAAGAATGGCGATCTGGATTGTGAATTTCTTGTGTATGATATCGAATAGGAAGTCTCCATGGCACTAATCAGTTTACGCGATGTCAGTATCGCCTTTGGCGGTGATCCCCTTCTCGATGCCGTATCCCTGCATATCGAACAGGGCGATCGAGCCTGTCTTGTCGGCCGCAACGGCAGTGGTAAATCAACGCTCCTACGCCTGCTTTCCGGGGAGATCGAGCCCGACAAGGGCGAGATCCTGCGGGCAGCTGGAATCCGCGTGGCTTACCTGCCACAGGAAGTACCCACCCATCTGAGCGGTACCGTCCGGCAGATTGTCGAGAGCGGCGATACCCGTCACGTCCATACCGAACGCTGGGAACATGAACATGCCGCCGAACAGGCCATGACACGGCTGGGCATCGATCCAGACGCCCGGTTCGAGGCGCTTTCCGGCGGGCTCAAGCGCCGCACACTGCTGGCGCGCGCCCTCGTCTGCGAGCCTGATGTCCTGTTGCTTGACGAGCCGACCAACCATCTGGATATCGCCGCGATCGAATGGCTGGAGGGGTTTCTCCTGCGCCAGAACATCACCCTGCTGTTCATCACCCATGATCGAGCCTTCCTGCGGAGACTGGCCAACCGCATCCTGGATCTTGACCGGGGACAGCTTAATGGATGGGACTGCGGCTACGATCTTTTCCTGCAACGCAAACAGCAATTGCTGGAGGACGAAGAGGCCGTCTGGGAGAAAAAAGGCAAGCGCCTGACCCAGGAGGAGATCTGGATCCGCAAGGGGATCAAGGCCCGGCGTACCCGCGACGAGGGACGGGTACGCGCCCTGCTGGCCCTCCGGGCAGAGTTCAGCAAGCGCCGGTTTGAAGTCGGCACCAGCCGGGTGCAGTTGCAGGCGTCCGCACCCTCCGGCCAACTGGTCATCAAGGCCGAGAACGTAACCGTCGGCTATCCCGGACAGCCCCCCTTGATCCGCGACCTGAACCTGCGCATCCTGCGGGGTGAACGCATCGGCATCATCGGATCCAACGGCGTCGGCAAAACCACCTTGCTGAAACTGATCACCGGCGCGATAGCGCCCCAATCGGGCACCGTCACCCTGGGAACGCGCCTTGACATTGCCTATTTCGACCAGATGCGCACCGCGCTCGACGGCGAAAAGTCGATTGTCGAGAACGTCGCTGGCGATGGTGACACCGTGGAGGTTGGCGGCGTCAGCCGTCATGTCTACGGCTATCTGCAAGACTTCCTGTTCACCCCGGCGCGCGCCCGCTGCCCAGTGAAGGTGCTCTCGGGCGGAGAACGTAACCGGCTTCTGCTGGCGATGCTGTTCATGCAGCCCTGCAACCTACTGATCATGGATGAACCCACCAACGACCTGGATATCGAGACGCTGGACCTGCTGGAGGAACAATTGCAGCAGAATGCCCAGACGCTGCTCCTTGTCAGCCATGACCGCGTCTTCCTGAACAATGTGGTCACCAGTACGCTGGTCTTCGAAGGGGATGGCGTGGTCAAAGCCTATGCCGGGGGATATGATGACTGGGTCCTGCAACGCCAGCAGTCCGCCCCCGCCGCCCCGGCAGCATCCTCAATGGCCGCGCCCGCAACGCCAGCCTCAATGCCCAAACCCCGCCGCCTGAACAACAAGGAGCGCTACGAACTCGAACAGATCGGGCCACGGATCGAGCAATTCGAAGCCGAACAAGCCAAACTGGTTGCCGACCGGTGCGATCCCGGATTCTACAAACGGCCTGCCGACGACATCGCCGCCGCGCAAGCTCGATCGGAATTCCTAGCCAGCGAGATCGAGCGACTCCTAGACCGCTGGGCTGAGCTGGAGTCCCGCTGACGTTATCGTGCTAGATCTCTTCCCAGTTCAGAATACGGTAGCCAAGCAGGAACGGCATTGATTTTTTGGTCAGCGCCTCATCATAATGGAAATCCCCGGTACCGGTCACATCAATCGTTCCCGACACCACCGCCCCGAGGAAATCCCCCTGCCCTGAAAAGTCATACGCTGCATAAGGTACATACATAAATCCGGTAAAATGCGAAGCGCCGGTGTATTTCACAACCTTGCAGTTCTTTGTTCCAAAAATTCCCAGATTCGCTGCATTCCCGGTCTGATTGACACAACTGTTCAGCAGCACATCACCATTGGCATAGATTTCAACCGCCAGCGGAGCCCCCGCCGGGGATGGTGTGATGTGCATCGTGGCCGTTCCTGAAATTGACGTTTCGCCTTCCACATACAGACGCAGCCGACCACTACCGGTGATCGTAATCGCCCCCCCCGTCGCCTTGATATAACCGATAGCCCGGTCCATATTCCCTGCGACCACGATCGTCTCCACAGCCGCTCCCGACATTTTTATCGACGGATGCGTCAGCACGGTACTCATCGGTACAATCACATCAGAGATATCCGTATCGGCACCCGACCCCACGGCTCCCAGATTGGTATAGTTACCCGAGATCTTCACGCCACCGCCGATCCCGGCAATCAGATCGCCATACAGCACGCCACTGCCGGTGGCAAAGATCGCCGCTTCGGGGTCCGAACTCACAGTAACGATATCCCCGTTCACCTGGCGCTTGAGCGGATCATACTGCCCATTCGTCGATTTATTCGGGTCACTCGAGTCAAATGAATCCACGGACGCATTACCGCCATGCTTGACATAGCTTTTCGCAAGCAAGGCCGCACTGAACGGGGATGTATAATCCGGTTGGAGCTTGACCTGCAAAGTGCGTTGCATGCCATTCGTGAATTGCGCCAGCGTGACCGTTCCCGTTGAGGTTACGGTGAAGGTGTCCAGATTCGCGATCACGGAATAGAACCGATTGGTTTCACTGACGACGCCTGTAGGGAGAAGCGGCTTGTTGACGAAGGCCTTGATGCGAGGATTGGCCGTCACATTCGACCAGCCAATCCACGGAGGCACACCGGAAACCTCCTTGTAAAACTCATTGATGGCGACTTCCACGCCCGCTTCCGCCACATGCAGTGCGTTCACCCAGCTCCTATGGGTACGGGTCGAACGGTGGGTATGCATGACATACACAAGGGCTCCTGCCGTGATGGCGGTTCCCAGAAACACCAAGATCACCCCACCCACCAAGGCCTGACCTCGGGTTTGCCATTTCAATCCGGTTTTCATAACTACACCTGCTTGTTTCTCAACCTGACACGCGTTTCAACGGCATCCGTCAAAACCCTTCCCTGGCTGGTCGTTTTCGACCGCACCGTGAGATTCACCAGCACCGCGCTCGCAGCATCTGTGGTCAGTTCGTTCTGCATACTGAAAAACTGCAGTTCGAGCGTATCGAATCCGGTACCCAACGCCGTCAACTGAGGATTGCTGAAATCAAAACGGTACAAGGTTCCGTTGTGAATCAGATAGATGACGTTGAACGTAGTCCCTGCGGAGTTGGTTTTCTGGATCACAAAATAATTGTTGACCCCATACGTAAAGACGGCTTTGGATTCCATCAGATCCCGCGTCATCCTGCTCATGCTATTGCACAGATTATTATGCGCCACCGAATGCTTTACCGACGCAACCGTCGAATTCAGCACGTTGGAAAAACCACCAAACGCCATCGCCATGCAAATTGAAAACAGCGCCACAGCGAGCATCACCTCGACAAGAGTAAAGCCTGCTCCTCTGCATTTTTGTTGAGGTGTCATTATCTCAACCTCTTCTTTCGGGCGATCAGTGATGTCAACTCCCGTTCGCCATCATCGCCGGTCAGGCGTTTCCAGCGAACCCGAGCCGTGACCTTCCGCAACCGGTCAACCTCTCCTGTTGCGGTGGTCACCGTCAACGTACAGGATGACGACGGAAGATCGGCAAATTCACGATTTCCCGTGATATCAAACGAACTTTCACCCTTCGCCTCCCACAACGATAACTCGATCCATGAATATGTCTTGACGATCTCGAGAGCATGTTGCGCCGCCAGGGTCGCTTTCGTCTCTTCCCGGGTGATCCGGACCGTCCTCACGATGTGGGTTGCCGTCCCGAAGATCCCAGTGAAGCCCAGCGCGATGATGAACGTCGCAATGGCAATCTCAACCAGGGTCATGCCCGCAGAACTTTGTTTTTTATGTCTGATATTCATATTATCAGTAAGGTAAAGCATTTACCGTTCCAACGCCACCGTTTTGGCCGAAAATTCCATCCCGATGACACGATTACTCGACCCGCACTGATTATACTACAATGACCAAAAACAAAAGCAACGCCTAATTCTCGTTTTTGACAATCATCCTCGCCAAAAAGGAAACACGCAAAACGCAATCCTGTTGACGGCAATCCTTATATACTGGTAAATATGCGTCCCATGAGTGCGTTCAATCTTAAATCCTATTTGCACACCTGCGGGCAGCTCACCGGCGAGGCGCTGCACCGCTTCCTGCCGTCCGAGGAGGTTCCGCCTTGCGTGCTGCATCAGGCCATGCGTTACAGCGTCTTCGCCGGCGGCAAACGCATCCGCCCGGCATTCGTCCTGGCCACGGCCGACTGCCTCGGCCTGCCGCATGGCGGAGCGATCCATGCCGCCGCCGCCATCGAGATGCTGCACACCTACACCTTGATCCACGATGACCTGCCCTGCATGGACGACGATGATTTCCGGCGCGGACGCCCCAGTTGCCATAAGCAGTTTGGCGAGGCCAACGCGCTGCTGGCAGGCGATGCCCTGCTGACGCTGGCGTTTGAAACCGCCGCCTCGGCTCCAGCCGCCCCGGCGTCCTTGGTTCGTACCCTCGCCGCCGCCGCCGGAAGCCGCGGCGTCGTCGGGGGGCAGGTCGCCGACCTTGCTGCCGCTGGCACCCCGGCGGATGTCGATACCATCCTGTTTATCCACGAGCACAAGACCGCAGATCTTTTCCGGGCCGCCGTCGAAATGGGGGCCTTGGCGGCAGGCGCAACGCCCGATACCCTGGCGGCACTTAGCCGCTTCGGTCGAGCGACCGGCCTGGCATTCCAGATTGTCGACGACCTGCTCGATGCCGAGAATCCCGCCGACACCAGCTTTTCCTGCATCCACACCCTGGGTATCGACAGCGCCAAAGCCCGTGCGGCGGAACTGACCAACGAAGCCATGCGCGCCCTCGACGGATTCGGATCCTCTGCCGAGGCCCTGCGCCAGGCGGCACGCTATCTACTAGAAAGGACAACATGACCCCGACGCCCTGGATCATTATCGCCATTTCCGTCGCTTACCTGCTTGGTTCCATTCCCTTCGGACTGTTGATCGCCAAGGCGCGCGGGATCGACATCCGCAAGACGGGAAGCTGCAACATCGGCGCCACCAACGTCATGCGCTCGGTCGGCAAGCGCTGGGGCATCCTGACCCTGCTTCTCGACGCCCTCAAAGGGCTTTTGCCAGCCGCTACCTTTCCGATGCTGTTGCACAACATGGACCTGATTCCAGACGTCGAGGGCTGGTTCAAGATTGCCTGCGGCTGTGCGGCGATCCTCGGGCACAACTTCCCGATCTACCTCAAATTCAAAGGTGGCAAGGGTGTCGCCACCTCGGCCGGCGTCCTGATCGGCATCGCCCCGCAAGCCCTGCTGATCGGACTGGCGGCCTTTGCCCTGGTCTTCGCCACCACCCGTTACGTATCGCTCGGGTCGGTCATCGCCGCCGTGGTCATCCCCATCGCCGGCGTCCTGCTTTACCGGGAGGATGGCCCGCTGATCCCCTCGGTGCTGGTCATCCTTAGCCTGCTGGTCATCTGGCGCCACAAGGCCAATCTGCGACGGCTGCTCAACGGGACCGAAAACAAGATCCAGTTCCGCAAAAAAAAACAACAAGGAGATTAATCATGCACAGGCATTACCTGCACATTCTTATCATCACCGTATTGACCTTGAGCGGGCTGACCGCCATCGCCGAGGAACCAACCACATTCACACTGAAGGGCGTCCGCTCCCAGCGCGATTATGGTCCATTCGCATTCCGCCACGGGGCGATGCTCAAACTTGAATCGGGCCTGTTCAAGATCAATATGATGCAGGATAACAAGGCATTCACGCTGGTCGACACGCTGGGGGACGTTTCCTACGGCGTCTATGAGCTGGTGCTTGGACGCATGATCGACATCGGCGACGTGCTCTTCACGATCAACCGTATCATGGTTCCGCCACCGCCTAATGCCGGAACCCAGGGCACCCCCTCAATGTTCGACGACACCGAGTTGGCGATCGAGCTGGCCCTCGTCAACCAAGTCTCCTATAACTGGGAGATCAACGGAGCATCGGGCGGGGACGATGTCGTAAACCGCCGCCAAGTGGCCATCAAAGGGCGCAAAGGCCTGTTCACGATGCAGATCGGCCTCGTCACGGCCGCCGAATGGGATCACACCATCGCGGGCGACGGAGCAACCTTCGAACAGGCGGAACTCAGCAATGGCAGCGGGTGGTTTGCCGGTGCCGGCCTGAAAGTGCCTGTTCTGGACAAGGGCCGCTGGCGCGCCACACTACAGGGCGAAGCGTTCTACCGCAGTGAGGAATTATCCCTCGAATACGGGGCCTGGGAAATTCAATCGATTACCAGCGTCACCGATACCAATGCGATCACCAACGTGGTCACCGTCATTGAAAACCGCCGTTTCAATGATCACGAGGACGACGTCACCCTGACCGAGACGCTCATTGCGCTCGGTGCGGAACTTTCCTACAACGCCCCGTATTACTTTTTCTACGCTGGCCTGCGGGCGCTGCCCTGGTCAGAGACCGCCCTGGATGCGGTGATTTCCTCTGACGACAAGCGCTACGAACTCACGTTTGAACGCAAGGATCCGGTCATGGCCTACGGGGGTATCGGACTGAACATCCGCGGCGTCAAAGCCTATGTCGAAGTTCAGGGCGGCGGAGAAACGGCGGTCAACACCGGCATTTCACGCGCCTTCTAGGTCGGTGGCGTCCATGAATTCTGGAATCATATGGAATCCTGCATTCGCTTATGCCGCCATCGTCATCGTTGCCGGCCAGGGAGGCGGGGAGGAACCTATCTGCATAATAAAACCGCCGGGGAACAAGACACGTTGCCATATTTATGCGTTAGCCCTGAATGCCCTGCTTGACTTTTGTTCATGTCGTTGCCTTCTTTTAAGGGATTTAATGTTATCCGAAGGGAATGCTGCTTATGAAGATGATGTATCAACCGTCGAAAAAGAAACGTGCCCGCAAAGTGGGTTTCCGTGCCCGCATGGCCACTGCCAATGGACGCAAAGTGCTTCAGCGCCGGCGGCGCAAGGGTCGCGTACGGCTTACTGCTGTTTAACGGCATCGTCTGTCATGCATCCGACCGAACCGTACCCCGCCGCGCCTGTCTTGGACGCGTCGTTCAACCGTACGGTTCGTTTGCTTTTAAATCGTGACTTTCAGCGGGTGTTCGGCAACAAACGCTCGATTGCCGGTAAATTCATGGTGATCTGGAATGCACAAGGCGAGGGTGCTGCGTCGCGCCTCGGGGTGATCGCCAGCAAACGCACATTCCGCCGGGCCGTGGACCGGAACCGCGCAAAACGGTTGCTGCGTGAATCGTTTCGGCTGGAGCGTGCCCCAATGGCTGATGATGCCGATCTGGTGATTGTGGCCAGAGCCCGGATTCTGGCGGCGGGAATCGTCGAGGTCCGCCGTGAGTTTGCCCGGTTGATGGATGCGCTGGGGCTGGCGCATAAACCGGATCACAGCCGTTGAGGAAAGGCGCCGGGATTGCGCAGGTTCGGCATATATCGCATTCCGGTGGTGTTGATAAAGGTGTATAAAGCCTGCATATCGCCCTATCTGGGGCAGAATTGCCGGTTTTTTCCAAGTTGTTCGTCCTATGCAATCGAGGCCTATGAACGGTTTGGTTGTATCAGGGGAACGTGGCTAAGCATAAAGCGGATCGGCAAATGTCATCCGTTCCATCCCGGCGGGGTTGATCCCGTGCCGGAACGTAAGAATAGGGAAGGCAGGACATAATGAATAAGACAGAACGGATCGCGGTCGCCGCACTTTTTGTATTACTGATAGCATGGTCATATTTCGGGCGCTATTTTTCGCCACCGCCCCCGGCACCCACCGCTGAGACAACCACCGTGGCGGCACCAGCACCGACGGCAGCACCGGCAGCCGTGGCGGCTGGCACCGACGCAGGGGTGGAACCGTCGACGAATCAAACACCCATGGCCGTGACGCCACCCCGCAGCGAGGGAGCCGTTCCCGTCGATCCCGCCCCCGTGGAGGAGACCGTTGTACGCCAGTCCCCCGAAGCGCAGATCGTCGTGAGCAACGCGGTCATGCAGGTGGCCTTCACCTCGTGGGGCGGGGGTATTGCCTCGGTGACGTTAAACGAATTCAATGCCACCATGGAGCCTGAAAGCGGCCCCGTGGTGTTTGATTATGCGGAACGAACCTCGCTGAGTTACAAAGGGTTACCGGGGCTATCTGAAGCAAATACGTTCGCTATCGAGCCGATGTCGGGCGCGACCGGGGTGCTGATCTCGGCAACATCCGATAGCGGACTGACACTGGAACGGACGGCGGTGCTCGAAGCAGGTTACGCGTTCACCGTGGTGGATCGCCTTTCCAACCGCAGCGAAAAACCGTTGTCGATCCGGGGCATGGCACTGCAGGCCGGGGCCATGCGCAATCTGGAATCCGGTCCGTCTATCAAAGGGACCGATACAATTGGCGTGGATGTGCTCTTGGCGGATACCGAAAAAGTGGACTATCTTGGCAGCAAACTGAGTGGGCTCTTCGGTGCCGGTGGGGGCTTCGGATGCTCGCGTCCCGATACGCGGGGGATGAAGCTGTATGCCGAAGATCAGTTCACCGGATCCATCGGCTGGGTTGCCGTCAAGAGCAAGTTTTTCACACAGATCATTGAGCCGCTGGATGGCGGGGCGACCTCCGTGCAATACCGGGCCAGCCGAGTCGCGGGATCGTCCGCTTTCGATCTGGAGAGTGTCTCAGCAGTGTTGAGTCTACCAGACATCATGATTGATCCGGGCCAGGTAATAGAGCGTCGGGTACGCTATTACGCCGGCCCCAAGAACTACACGCTGCTCAAGGACGAGGGCAACCGCCGCGCCGATATCATGGAGTTCGGGCGCTTCTTTAAACCAGTCTGCGTGGTTCTGTTGCCCCTGCTGAACTGGATCGAGTCGCATATCCCAGGCGGCTTCGGTATCGCGATTATCCTCCTGACGGTGATCGTCAAGCTGGTCTTCTGGCCCGTTACGCACAAGGGTACGGAAAGCATGAAGAGGATGCAGCAATTGCAACCGGAAATCAAGAAGCTGCGGGAGAAATACAAGAGTGATCCCAAGAAACTTCAGGAAAAGCAGATGCTGCTTTATCGCGAGCACAAGGTCAATCCCCTGGCGGGCTGCCTGCCCATGCTGATCCAGATTCCTGTGTTCATCGGCCTGTTCACGGTCCTGCGCAGTGCGGTTGAACTGCGTTTCTCCAGCTTCCTGTGGATCCGGGATCTGAGCGAACCGGAAGGATTGCTGGCGGGATCGATCCCGTATCTGTCCAGCGGACTGAACATCCTGCCGCTGCTGATGACGGCAACCATGGTGCTGCAGCAGAAACTGACGCCCAGCGTCGGGGATCCGCAGCAGCAGAAGATCATGGCCTTCATGCCGGTGATGATGCTGTTTATCTTCTACAACATGCCGTCGGCGCTGGTGTTATACTGGACGGTCAGCCAGTTGCTCTCGATCCTGCAGCTCGTGATGCAGCAGCGCAAGGATCAGCAGAAGGCACTGGCGGCTACTCCGGCTTGAGGTTGCGGCTCATGAGGACCTGAACGGCGCGAAGCGGTGATTCGCCGTCGTTCAGGATGCGGCAGACCTGGTCGGTGATCGGCACCTCGATATGGTGTGCCGCAGCCAAGGCCCGTGCATTCGCGGCGTTCCAGACACCCTCGGCAACCTGCTTCATGCCCGAGGTGATGGCAGTCAAGCTTTCGCCACGCCCCAGCCGCTCCCCCACCCCGCGATTGCGGCTGTGGCGGCTGGTGCAGGTAACGATTAGATCCCCCATGCCGCTGAGTCCTGAAAAGGTCTCGGCACGGCACCCCAGTTCAATACCAAGTCGCGTCATCTCGCTCAGGCCGCGCGTGATCAGGGCTGCACGCGTGTTGTCGCCAAATCCCAGCCCGTCGCTGATACCCACGGCAATCGCGATTACATTCTTTAGCGCACCGCCAATCTGAACCCCGGTGACATCATCCGAGGTGTACACCCGGAAGGTTCCGGTACTGAACACCTCCTGCAACGCCAGTCGATCCGCTTCATGCGGCGAGGCAACGACCACGGCCGTGGGAATGCCGCGGGCGACCTCTTCCGCATGACTGGGTCCGGAAAGCGCGGCGACCGAGGGAATACCCAGATATTCCTCGGCCATCGCCGTCATCGTACGATGGGTTTCGCGATCGAGGCCCTTGGTCACACTGACGACCTGGGCGGTCAACGGAAGATGCCCACGGAAGCGCGTGGTCACCGCTTGGCAGAACTGGGTCGGCACGGCAATCACGACAATCTCGGCCAGGTGCGCCGCCTGCTCAACGGATGTTGTCCAGGTGATTTCCGGGGGGATTTCAACGCCGGGAAGGTAGGCGGAGTTGAGTCGGGTTTGCTGGATCGTCCGGATATTCTCCTCGAAGGGTCCCCAGACAGTAACCTGATGCCCGTTTTGCGCCAGAATCATCGCCAACGCGGTTCCCCATCCACCATCCCCGATAACCGTTGCTCTCTTACTCATGCTGGATACTCCATCTGTTTCAACACAACCATTCGGCTTCTTCGTAACATCCCGCGTTTCGCCCGTGCTTGCCATCGGCGACCTTTCAGCAAGATAGGCGAAGCAGCCCCGATAAGCAAGACTGCAGTGCGCGAAGCTTCGATTCCGAATATCCCTCCCGCCTAGCACCAAGTGTTATCAATGAATAGCAATGACTATATATCTTTCGGGCGAAAGGCAGACTGGGG
>JFJP01011169.1_pt1 | contig 12524 bp, 9 predicted proteins | sample 431651 | NCBI WGS metagenome assembly JFJP01 (sample SAMN02602958, study PRJNA72255) | Microbial mat metagenome, whole genome shotgun sequencing project. | biome: fresh water; feature: sink hole; material: water; isolation source: purple microbial (photo- and chemosynthetic) mats found in... | reverse complement strand
CCATGGCCGATTCCTCGCTGTAGCGGCCGCCCTGGTCCTTGGCCCAGGCCGCGCGGTAGGTCAACAGCCGCGCCGCTTCCAGCCTGGTGGCCATGTCGGCGATCTTCCACTGGACGGCCTGGAACTCGCAGATGGGCTTGCCGAACTGCTCGCGCTGCGTGCTGTAGACGCGGGCCGCCTCGTAGGCCGCCGCCGAGATGCCCAGGGCCTGGCTGGCGATGCCGATGCGCCCGCCGTCGAGCGTGCTCATGGCGATCCTGAAGCCCGACTCGGGCGGACCCAGCACCTGGTCGTCCGGCACGATCACGTTGTCGAAGGCCAGTTGGGCGGTGTCCGAGGCCCGGATGCCCATCTTCTCCTCTTTGCGGATGACCGAGAAGCCCTCGCTGGTCGCTTCGACGATGAAGGCGCGGATGCCCTTGTGCCTGATCGCCGGATCGGTCTGCGCGAACACGATCAGGATGTCGGCGTTGGCCCCGTTCGTGATGAAGTTCTTCATCCCGTTCAGAACCCAGTGGTCGCCTTCCTTCTTCGCGGTCGTGCGCTGGTTGGCGGCGTCCGTTCCGGCGCCGGGCTCGCTCAGGCAGTACGCTCCCAGCTTCTTCCCGGTCGCGAGCGGCTTGAGGAACCGCGTCTTCTGATCCTCGTTGCCGTAGGTCTCCAGCGGCCAGCAGACGAGGCTGTTGTTGACCGACATGATGACCCCGCACGAGGCGCAGCCACGGCTGATCTCTTCCATCGCCGCCACGTAGCAGACCGTGTCCAGTCCGGCGCCGCCGTACTGCTCCTCGACGTTCATGCCGAGCAGGCCGAGCTCGCCCATCTGCCTGACGATTTCCTTCGGGAAGGTCTCGGTCGCGTCGAGCTCCGCGGCCACCGGGACGATCACGCTGTTCGCGAAATCGCGCGCCATGTCGCGGATCATGCGCTGCTGTTCGTTGAACTGGAACTGCACGTCGGACTCCTGTCGCCGGGTTCGCGGCCCGCGGGGCTATTTGGGTTCGTATTCGTAGAAGCCGCGGCCGCTCTTGCGACCGAGGTAGCCGGCGTCCACCATCCGCCGCAGCAACGGGCAGGGCCGGTACTTGCTGTCTCCGAAGCCGTCGTACAGCACGTTCATGATGTCCAGGCAGACGTCCAGGCCGATGAAGTCGGCCAGCGTCAGCGGACCCATCGGGTGGGCCATGCCCAGCTTCATGACGCTGTCGATGGCGTCGCGCTCGGCGACGCCCTCCATCAGGCAGTACACCGCTTCGTTGATCATGGGCATCAGCACACGGTTGCTGATGAAACCGGGATAGTCCTGCACCGTGACCGGGATCTTGCCCAGGTCCTGCGACATCTTCGTCACGGCCGCGAGCGTCTGCGGACTGGTGGCCTGGCCGCAGATGATCTCCACCAGCTTCATCACCGGCACCGGATTCATGAAGTGCATGCCGATGACGCGGTCGGCACGCTTCGTGGTCGCGGCGATCTTCGTGATCGAGATGCTCGAGGTGTTCGTGGCCAGGATGGTCTCCGGGCCGCAGGCCTGGTCCAGAGCGGTGAAAATCTCCTTCTTGACCGCGAAGCTCTCGAACACCGCCTCCACCACCAGGGCGCTGCCCGCCGCCGCCGCCGGCGACGTGGCCGTCTTCAGGCGACCGAGCGTGGCCTTCATGTCGGCCTCGCTCAGGGTCTCCTTCTTGACCTGGCGCATGAGGTTGCCCTCGATGGTCTTGAGCGCCTTGTCCAGATATTCCGGCTTAACGTCGATCAGGGTCACTTCGTGCCCGTGCTGCGCGAACACGTGGGCGATGCCGTTGCCCATGGTGCCGCCGCCGATGACCGCCATCTTCATGTCCGGTTCCTTTCGGGCCCTCAGGCCAGGGTGATCGCCATGGACACCGCGTCGCCGCCGCCCAGGCACAGGCTGGCCAGACCGCGGGGCGTCTGCCGATCCTCCATCGCGTGCAGCAGCGTGACCAGGATGCGGGCGCCCGAGCAGCCGATCGGATGACCCAGGCTGACGCCGCCGCCGTGAACGTTGACCTTCGCCGGATCCAGTTCGAGTTGGCCGATCACGGCCAGGCTCTGCGCGGCGAACGCTTCGTTGAATTCGAAAAGTCCGAAGTCGGAAATCTTGCTGGCGGTCTTCCGCAGCAGGTTCTTCACGCTGGTGACCGGGGCCATCATCACTTCGTGCGGTTCCACGGCGCCGGTGGCCGCGCCCTCGATGACCGCGCGCACCTTCAGGCCGTGCTTCTTCGCGAAGGCCTCGCTGCAGATGAGCAGCGCGGCGGCGCCGTCGTTGATCGACGAGGCGTTGCCGGCGGTCACGGTGCCGCCGTCGCGCTTGAAGGCCGGCTTCAGCTTCGCCAGGGATTCGAAGGTGACGTCGGCGCGCGGGCCCTCGTCCTTCGCCATCAGCACGGGGTCGCCCTTCCGTTGCGGGATGCTGACGGGAGCCACCTCGCGCGTGAACTTGCCGGCGTCCCAGGCCGCCACCGCGCGGCGGTGGCTCTCGACGGCGAAACGATCCTGGTCCTCGCGGCTGACCTTGTAGGTGTCGACCACCCACTCGGCCGTCATGCCCATGTGGAAGTTGTTGTAGATGTCCCACAGGCCGTCGTGCACGAGCAGGTCGGTGATGGTGCCGTCGCCCAGACGCAGCCCGTCGCGCGCGCCGAGCAGGGCATACGGGATGCGGCTCATGTTCTCGAAGCCGCCGGCGATGACGCAATCCCGGTCGCCCGCGCGGATGGCCTGGTCGGCCAGCGCGACGGACTTGAGCCCGGAGCCGCAGACCTTGTTGATGGTCATGGCGCTGACCGACGACGGCACACCGCCGAAAATGGAGGCCTGCCGCGCCGGGTTCTGCTGCAATCCGGCCTGGCAGACGTTGCCCATGATGACTTCGCCGACGAGCATCGGGTCGAGACCGGTTCGCGCCAGGACGGTCTTGACGCAGTGCGCGCCCAGTTCGGGCGCGCGGACGCCGGCCAGCCCGCCCTGGAATCTGCCGATGGGCGTGCGGACGGCTTCGCAGATAACGGATCGCTTGCTCATGAAATGACTCCCTTGCCGATGGGCCGTCGGCGCTATTCGCCCAGGGCGTGGCGGCCGATGACGATTCTCTGGATCTCGCTGGTGCCTTCGCCGATCGTGCACAGCTTCGCGTCGCGGTACATGCGTTCGACGGGGTACTCGGTGGTGTAGCCGTAGCCGCCCAGGATCTGGATGGCCCGGTCGGTGACGAACATCGCGGTCTCGCTGGCGTGCAGCTTCGCCATCGCCGACATGTGGCCGAACTCCTGGCCGCTGTCCTTCAACCGGCAGGCTTCGTAGGTCAGCAGGCGCGAGGCCTGGATCTGCGTGGCCATGTCCGCCAGCATGAACTGGATGGCCTGGAACCGCGCGATGGGCTTGCCGAACTGCTCGCGCTGCTTCGCGTAGTCGCGCGCGGTGGCGAACGCGCCTTCGGCCAGGCCCAGGGCCACGGCCGCGATCGAGATGCGCCCGCCGTCGAGCGTCTTCATGAAGTGCTTGAAGCCGTCGCCCTCGGTGCCCAGCAGGTTGGCGTGCGGCACGCGGACATCGACCAGCGTCAGCGGCGCCGTGTCGGAGGCGCGCATGCCGAGCTTGTTCTCCTTCTTCTCGACGGTGAAGCCCGGCGTGTCGGTCTCGACGATGAAGGCGGTGATGCCGCGGGGCCCGGTGGCGTTCGGATCGCTCCGCGCGGTGATGATCAGGGCCTTGGCGTAGTGCGAATTCGTGATCCACATCTTGCTGCCGTTCAGGACCCAGTGGTCGCCGTCCCGGACGGCGGTCGTCCGGGTCCCGCCCGAATCGCTGCCGGCGCCGGCCTCGGTCAGCCCGAAGCTGAGCAGGGTGGAACCGGTCGCCGCCGGCGGCAGGTACTTCTGCTTCTGCTCCTCGGTGCCGTAGTGGGCGATGGGCCAGCAGCCGAGGCTGTTGTGCGCCGCCACCGTCAGGCCATGGCTGCCGCAGGCGCGGGAAATCTCCTCGACCACCAGCGCGTAGGAGGTGATGTCCGCCCCCACGCCGCCATAGGCCTCGGGCACCGTCAGGCCCAGAAACCCGAGTTCTCCCATCTCGCGCACGGTCGCTTCGGGGAAGGTGGCGTGCTTGTCGATTTCGTGGGCAATGGGAGCGATCTTCGCCGTCGCGAAATCACGCGCCATCTGGCGGATCATGCTCTGGTTCTCGGTCAACTGCATGGTGTCTCCTGGGACGGAAGGCGCGCCCGGACCGGGGGCGCGCGACGGGGCAATGCCGACCGTCGGCAGCATAGCGGATGGGCTCCACCCAGGAAAGCCCAAACAGTGGAATACGGCCAGTTTACCGTTGTTTCGGGCCCTACGGGCCCCTGCGGGGCCAAGCCCGGAAAGACGACGGCCCGGGACTCCATTCCCGGGCCGCCGGGCGACCTCGAACCGCCGGAAGGGGGATCAGCGGTAGGTCGCCTTGACCTGGCCGAAACTGGCGGCTTCGGTGGCCACCTCACCGCCGCAGAGATTCTCCGCCCCCGGGCTGGGCACGCACCCGGTGCCGACCGGCTCCTGGGCGCCCGGATAGGGGAACATGGCGTCGAAGAGCAGCCATTCGATGTGGTCGAGGTCGAATCCGCAGGAACGGTCGTCCTCGGCCGCGTGGTCGTAGATGCTGACGGCGAACATCAGTTCCAGCTGGCGGGGATCGGTACCCGGGATCGTCCGCAGCAGCTGCACCAGATCGCCGGTGTTGTTGAGAGCGAAGCCCGCCGCCACCAGGCCGTTGGCCGTCTGCCAGGCAGCCGAATCCGAACCGTAGAACACGGCGTGTTCGCCCGGGTCCAGAACGCCGGACAGGCGCAGATCCGGCGTGTCGCCCGAACTGTCGCGGAGCCAGTAGTCGGACAGGTCGATGGGAACGGTGTCGATGTTCCTGACTTCGATCCACTCGTCGTTCTTGGCGTCGACGGCGCCGTCGCCGTTCCAGTCGGTGGCCGGGTCGGCCAGCACTTCGTTGATGATGATTCCCGGATCCAGTTCGGCGCGGGCGCTGGCCGCCGGCAGGGCCCAGGCTGCCAGCGCGAGCAGGGCTGCCAGCGCGATCCAGCCGGCCGCGGTTTGTCGTGTGCCACAGGTCATGGTAGGCTCCATCCACGGGAGGATGTTCCAGGGAGGGTGCTCCGCCGCGAGGCGGCGCCGCCGGACAGCCAGAAGCGAGCCACAGGGATGGATTTCAGGATCGGCATCATCGGCGCCGGCGCGCACGGCGAGCGCTATGTGCGCCACGGGCTGCGCGACGTGCCCGGTCTGACGGTGACCGCGCTGTGCCGGCGCAGCGAGGAACCGGGCCGGACGCTGGCCGCGGCCCACGGCGTCCGTTACCTCCGGGAGGCGGCCGAACTGATCGCGGATACCGCCGTTGACGGGGTCGTGGTCTGCACGCCGCCCTCGTCGCACTTCGAACTGGCCGCCGCCGTACTGGCCGCCGGCAAGCCGCTGCTGCTGGAAAAGCCGATGTGCGGCACGCTTCCCGAGGCCGGGCAGTTGGCCGCCCGGGACGCCGGCGCGCGCCACCGGTTGTTCCTGGGCCAGTCCCTGCGCTGGAACCCGGTGATCCTGAAGGCCCGCGAGCTGTGGCCGCGCCTGGGGCGGGTCCATCACGTGCGCCTGGCCCAGCGCCTGGCGCCCACCACGCTGGACTGGCAGCGTGACACGGCGCAGACCGTGGGCGGCTCGGTGCTGTTGACGGGGGTCCATATCTTCGATCTGACGCGCTTCCTGACGGGGCGCGAATTCACGGCTGTCGATTCGTGGCAGACCCGGGTGCTCAATCCGGCGGTCGAGGATTTCTTCCTGGCGCGCGCGGCCCTGGACGACGGCTGCCGGGTGTCGCTGGAAGTCAGCAAGTACACGCAGTCGCGGGCCGCCTGGCTGGAAGCCGTCGGCGAGGACGGCCAGCTGTGGGCGGACTATCTGGACGGCGGCCTGGTGCTGCGCTGCGGGCGGGACGAGGAGCGGTTCGCCGTATCGGCGACCGTGCCGACGCTGCCGCTGGTGCTGGCCGACTGGCTGCGCTGCGTGCGCACGGGCGCGACGCCGCCGGTGGGCGCGCACGACGGGCTGGCCACGTTGAGGATGGTCGAGGCGTGCTACCGGTCGTCGGCGAGCGGGAAGTCGGAGATGGTGCCCGCCTGAGCTGTCGCCTGCGGCTGCCCGGGCTGACCCGCACGGTCGGTACGTGCCACGGCGTGCTGCACCACCAGCCCCGCCAGCATCATCCCGAAGATGGCCGTCATGTGCCCGGCCGTGCCGTTGATGACCTTCTTCTCGCTGCACCAGTCGCGGTGTTCGGCCTCCGCGTCTTCGGACGGCACGAACTTCGGGCAGTAGCAGGTGTGCGTGCCGCAGGCCACGCTGGTCGACTCGATCGGCTCCAGGAACTCGGGCGACCACACCACCTGGAAGTCCCCCTGGAAACCCGACTCGCGCAGCCGGCGCCGGATCCACTTCGCCAGCGGACAGCCGTTCGACTCCCAGATCGAGGTGATGCGGATCTGGGTGGGGTCCAGCTTGGCGGCCGCTCCCATCGCCGAGAACAGCGTGCAGCCGCCGGCCACCGCGGCGCGGATCAGGGCCACCTTGCAGGTGATCGAATCGATGCAGTCCAAGACGTAGGTGTACTGCCCGACTTCGAAGGTGTCGACGGTGGCGGGCTCGCAGGCGCGCATGACCGGCGTGATTTCGCAGCGCGGGTTCAGCAGGCGCAGGCGCGCGGCCAGCTCCTCCACCTTGGGTTTGCCCACATTCTTCGTCGTCGCCTGCAACTGTCTGTTAACATTGGTGATGCAGATCACGTCGTTGTCGACAAGGGTGACCGCGCCGATGCCCGAACGCACCAGCGATTCGGCGGCCCAGCTGCCGACGCCGCCGATGCCGAAGACCGCCGCGGAGGACGCACCGAGATGGTCCAGGGCCGGGGTGCCGGTCAACAGTTGGAGGCGTTGGAAAATGGGGTTCGTCGGCATGTTTGTTCCGGGCCGGCAAGGCGGGCTGGCGTGGCGCGCGGTGACTCCCGGGGTGGGAGCCGCCGGGCTTCAAGATAACACGGGTCGGCAGCGGGGCCAGAGGCGCCTGGCGCACACCGGGACGGGCTGTTGACTCCAGCGATGGTGCTGATCAACCCGTCGGAAGTCTCCCCGACCCCCACTTCGCCGGCACTCATGGCAGCCTTGTCACCGTCGCCCGGCCCAGCAGCTCCTGCACCACACCCAGCCTGGCGATCTCGGTGCCGTCCGTCGTGGCGGTCGCCGCCCCGGCCGCCGTGCCCCAGCGCAGCGCTTCGGGCCAATCATGACCGGCCGCGAAGGCTGCCAGCAGTCCGCCGAGCAGCGAATCGCCGCTGCCGATGGTGCTGCGCGCATGGACCGGGACCGCAGGAGCGAACCACGCGCCGCTCCCGGCCACGCAGACGGCGCCTTCAGCTCCCATCGAGATGATCACTGCCGGGTCCGCTGCGCCTCGCGCCGCCAGCATGCTCCGCAGTTCCGCGGCGGCCGTGGCCACCTGATCCAGACCGTCCAGGGGCCGGCCCAGCAGGCGCGCCGCTTCATTGAGGTTCGGCTTGATCAGGTGCGGCCCCGCTTCGAGTCCCAGCCGCAGGGGCTCGTCATCGGCATCCAGCAGGATGCGCACCGGCAGATCACGCAGCAGCCCGATCAGCGTGCGCCAGGCGTCGACGGGAATGCCTTCCGGCAGGCTGCCTCCGAGGCACACCCATTGCGCATCGGCGGCAAGTTCGACGACCGCGCGCAGCACCTGTTGCCATTCCGGCTGCGAGATCGGCCCGCCCTTCATGTTGAAGGTCGTCGGCGGCCGGTCCGAGCCGTCCTGCACCGACACGTTGATCCTCGTCTGCGCCCGCGTGGGGATGATCGCCGGCGTGACCCCCTGCAGCTCGAGCACGCGCTGCACATGGGCCCCGGTGCCGCCGCCCAGCAGCACGCAGGCCGTGGTCCTGGCCCCGAGTTCGGCCGCGACGCGCGACAGGTTGGTGCCCTTGCCGCCGGCGTCCTCCTCGCGCGTGAGCACGCGGTTCGTGTCGTACGGTTGCAACGCACTTGTGCCGAGAAGCAGATCGATGCAGGGGTTCAGGGTCACCGTGAGTATCATGTTTCAACGCCTCCGGCGGCAATGCGCCCCGGAGTCTGCCGACCCCGGGGCGCGTCCTGTCCTTCGATCCGTGAGGGTGACGCCGTCCCCTACCCCGCCAGGATCCGCTCGATCCCCCCGCGCGCGATGGGGTGGTAGCCGCCGCCGTGCTCGGCGAACGTCTCCTTCGCCAGCGCGCGCGTGGCTTCGCTCTTGTGCAGCGCCGTGTACAGCGGCTTGAGGTACTTCATGCGGCCGACCTCGCCCAGGAACTTCCGCGTGCGTGGCAGCGTCGGCGCGTAGCCGCTGTTGGCGGCGATCACCAGCCAGTTGCAGAGGATCTCGCAGTTGCCGTGGGCCGAGAGCTGGAAGTTGTCGTCCAGCCATTTGCAGTCGTCGGCCGACAGCTGCCGCGGCAGGGCCTGCAGGAAGATCTGCCAGTCCTCGGGCGTCCACTTCTTCGCGGTGGCGATGTCCGGACGCTTGCCGCCCGACCAGCCGGCGGCGAGCGCCTTCAGGCTCGTCAACTGCGCCGAGGTGAACGACGGCGCATTGGCCGGCACATCGGGCTTCCGGATCCAGTCCTGCGCGCCGACCTTCGCCGCCACGCCGGGCAGTTCCTTCTCCATAAATTCCTCGAACTGCTCGGTCGTGATCGAGGTGAACGAGAAATGCTTGATGTACTTCTTGATGAAGACATCGAACGCCTCGCGGCCCACGGTCTGCTCGAGCAGCGAGACGAAGAGGAAGCCCTTTTCGTAGGGCACCAATGAATAGAATTCGTCGGGGTCCTTGCCTTCGCCGCTGGTCTTCAGGCAGGTGAACGGCGAATTGGGGCCGAACGACGCCAGGGCGTCATCGAGTCCGTTGCGCCCGATGGCCGCCGACAGAGCCTGCGCCTCGACGCCGTACAGCTTCTCGTGGATGCGGCGCTCGGCCCAGACCGTGAAGCCTTCGTTCAGCCAGAAGTCGTCGATGGTGGCGTTGGTCACCAGGTTGCCGGTCCAGCTGTGCGCCAGTTCGTGCGCCAGCACGTTGACCAGCGAGCGGTCACCGGCCAGCAGCGTCGGCGTCAGGAAGGTCAGGCGCGGGTTCTCCATGCCTCCGTAGGGGAAGCTCGAGGGCATCACCAGGAAGTCGAAGCGGTCCCACAGATAGGGGCCGAAGACATCCTCGGCCGCCAGCAGCATGCTGTCGACGTCGGCGAACTCCCAGGCGGCGCGGTCGAGCGTCTTCGGCTCGGTGTACACGCGCGAGCGCGGCCCGAGATCACGCGAGACGATGTCGCCGACGGCGAACGCGAACAGGTAGGGCGGGATCGACTGCGGCATCTCGAAGGTGAAGGCGCGCGTGCCGGCGCGCGCGCCGGGGCCCTTCTCGCCGGGCGCCGCGGCCATGACCACGGTCAACGCTTCGGGGACCGTCATCTGCGCCTTGAAGGTGAACCGCGCCAGCGGCGAGTCCTGGCAGGGCAGCACGCTGCGCGCGTGGATCGCCTGGCACTGGCTGAACAGGTACGGGTGCCTGCCGCCGTCGGTCTGCGCGGGTTCGAGCCACTGCAGCGCGCTGGCCTCGGGGCTGGTCGCGTAGGTGATCGCAATGGCCGTCGTGCCGGCCGGCAGGTTCAGGCGCAGGCGGGCGCCCATCACCGGGTCGGTGTCCGCCAGTTCGAAGGGAACGGCGGCGCCGTCCTGCGTCACGGCGCCCGTGATCGTCAGCGTGCGGGTGTCCAGGTCCAGCGGACCGGCGGCCGGCGCGGCCAGGTTCAACCGGGCGGTGCCGGTCAGCCGGCGGGTCGCGAAGTCGACGTCCAGGTCCAGGTCGACGTGCGTTACCCGGCCCTGTTCGAGGTCGGCGTATGAATGCGGGTCGCGACGGCTCACGGCGGCACCTCCGGCCAAATGCGGGTTCAGACTCGATCGTCGGTTCAACCGATCCATTGTCGCCCGGCCGGGCGATTGCCGCAAGTCTGCGTCCCGCATCGGTTCGGCCACATCTTTGTTCGGGTACACCTGTGTTTGGGCACTCCTGCGCTTGGCCGTCCGCGCTTCCGGTGGTATTCTCACCTCACATGGACGCGAAGCCCGGCCCCGCACGGGGCCCCGCCAGCCGGAAAGGGGATGTGATGCGCGACGGCATGACCCGCGTGGAGACCTACGGTACGGAGCTCGAGGCCGAAATGGCCCTCAACCAGCTCCAGGCCATGGGCATTTCCGGCGTTCTGGAGAAAGACGACGCCGACGGTCTGATGCCCCAGCTGGACATGATCGAGGGCATCGTCCTGCTGGTCTTTCCGGAGGACGCGGCCCAGGCCCGCGCCATCCTGCAGGGGACCGGTGGCGACGGTTCCGGCCCCTGGACCTGCCCGGCCTGCGGCGAGGAAGGCGAACCCGGGTATGATGCCTGCTGGAACTGCGGGCGCGAGCGGATGTAGGGGCGCGGCGCCGGCAGGCGCCGCCGCCGGTTCAAGTCAGCGACGCCGCTTTGCCGCCCTGACCGTCCTGCTCTGCCTCCTGGGCGCCGCCACCCCGGCGGCGCCCCTGCTGGAACCTGCCCCCTGCAAGCGCTTCGAAGCCACCGTGCTCAAGATCGACACGCCGGCTCCCCGCAGTGACGACCGCGGGGTCGACATCCTCAGCTACGATCTGGACCTGACCCTCGACCCCGCCCCCGGCCCCGTCTCCGGCGTGGTGGCGCTGACCGGACGGGTGGACATCGGCCTGGTCGCCCTGCAGGCCGGCGTGGACACGCTGGTGCTGGACCTGATTCCGGAACTGACCTGCGACGGTGTCACCCGCGCCGGCGGGCCGCTCGCCTTCGAGCGCGTCGGCGAGGAACTGCGCGTGGCGATTCCCGGCGGGCTGGCCACCGCGGCGCCCGACACGGTGACCATCGCCTGGCACGGCCGTCCGCCCCGTCACGGCAATCTGTACGTGGGGCTGATGTATCGGCGCGACGACGCGGGCACGCCGGCCGACCCTGCCGACGACGTCCCCATGATGTTCACGATCAGCGAGCCCTGGTCGGCCCACGCCTGGTGGCCGTGCAAGGACCATCCCGCCGACAAAGCGCAGGTTTCCCTGGCCGCGACGGTGCCCGCCGATCTGACCGCCATCAGCAATGGTTCGCTGGAATCGGCCGCGGAGGCCGCGCCGGGCTGGTGGCGCTTCCAATGGCGCGAGCTGTATCCGCTGCCCACCTACCTGGTGTCGGTGGCGGCCTCGCGCTACGTGTCATGGAACGAAGAGTGCCGTCCCGCTGTCGCCGATCCGGTGCCGCTCGAATTCCACGTGCTGGAGCGCGACCGCCCGGCCGCCGAACACGACCTGGCGAACACCTGCGCGATGATGGATTTCCTGACCGCCCGCCTGGGCCCCTACCCCTTCGACGGCGAGAAGTACGCGCAGGTCGAGGTGATCTGGGGCGGGGCGATGGAGCACACGACCGCCACCAGCATCGGCCAGTTCATGTTCACGGGCGACAGGCGCTACGAGAACGTCGTGCTGCACGAACTGGCCCATCAGTGGTTCGGCGACAGCCTGACGCCGGCGGTCTGGTCCGACATCTGGCTCAACGAGGGGTTCGCCACCTATGCCGAGGCGCTGTGGCTGGAGCACAGCCTGGGGTCCGAAGCGCGGGAGGCGTTCATGCGTCTGATCGGCCCGGGGCGGCATCCGGACCTGTTCGCCGGTGCCGGCACCCTGAGCGACCCCTCGCCCGTGCTGCCCAACACCCTGGTCTACGACAAGGGCGCCTGGGTGCTGCACATGCTGCGCGGGGTGATCGGCGACGAGGCGTTCTTCCGTTTCCTGCGCGACTACGCGAACGATCCGTCGCTGACGCAGAGTGTGGTCACCACGGCGGCGATGATCGCGCGGGCCGAATCGGCCGCCGGGCGCGAACTGGATACGTTTTTCGGTCCCTGGCTGGAAACCGACGGCGTGCCGCTGCTCAGCCTCGAGCCCGCGTCCGACCGGCGCCGCGCCGGTGAAGCCGGCGTCATCCTGAGGCAGCACCAGCCGCAGTTGATGACGACGCCCGTGCCGCTGACCATCTGGGCCGGACGGTGCGCCGTGGCGGTGACCGCGGTCCTGGAACAGCGCGAACAGACCTTCAACTGGGCGCTGGACTGCCCGATCGATTCGGTCACGGTCGATGCGCAGCGGCCGCTGCTGGCGCGCTGGACCGGCGCTCCGCCCGCGGCCCTGACCGTGCGGGGGCCTGCCCCCAACCCCATCCCGATCGGCGGCGGCGACTTCGGGCTGCTCCTGAGGGATGACGCCCATGTGATTGTCAATATTCACGATGCACGCGGCCACCTTGTGGAGGCCAGGGACCTTGGCAACCTGGCAGCGGCCGGGTCGGACGGTCTCGAACACCTCT
>JFJP01039835.1_pt1 | contig 12525 bp, 11 predicted proteins | sample 431651 | NCBI WGS metagenome assembly JFJP01 (sample SAMN02602958, study PRJNA72255) | Microbial mat metagenome, whole genome shotgun sequencing project. | biome: fresh water; feature: sink hole; material: water; isolation source: purple microbial (photo- and chemosynthetic) mats found in... | reverse complement strand
ATTGTTGTTGCTCCAATTCCTTTATGAGGAGATCTTTACGGAAGCCGATGATCGCCTTGCCGTTGATGAGGGTCACGGGAAAGGCCTTCTTTGGGTTATGAGCGGCCATGCTGCGTAAAAATTCTTCGCGTTCCTCGGTTGGCAAAAGGTCGACTTCGGTGGCTTTGAAGGCAATCTGCTGCTCGGTGAGGAAATCTTTCAGTGCCTTGCATTGAGGGCAGGTAGTCAATACCAGAATGTGCACTGTCACTGTATCCATGATTGTGTGTTCCAATGTTTTTTAATTAAATTAAACCGAGCAGATAGGAGCGGAGGTTGGTGGCGGCTCCCGTCAAACCAAGCTTGTTTCTGATCTGTTTGCGGTGAAAGGCGATGGCACTGACGGTGATCTGTAATACATCGGCAATTTCAGCACTGCTTCGTCCTTCGCGAACCATGGTTGCAACCTTGATTTCCTGGGGCGTGAGAATGGCGTTCAACCCTGTCAGACGGTTGAGAAAAGGAGAGGTGATCTCATTGAGACGTTCTTCAATAATCTCCACCATGGTGCGCTCGCGTTTACCGAGTCGTGTTTCCATGAGCTGTTGAATATAAGGGAGGATCAGGGTACGAACATTGGCCAGCATATTTTCTTCGAGATGCACTCGGTCCTTCTGGCGATGTTCAAGGAGAACCTTGAGGGCAATATTGCTTTCCGCCAGCTTTTCCGTTTGCTCCCTGAGGTTTTGTTCCTTGATTGCCAGGTCGCGGTGCACCCGCATCAGGGGAGTTATGTTCTCGTGGGACATGACGGCCCGGCTCAGGTTGGGGTCACGAAACCGAACCACCCGCAGGGCGAACCAACGCTCCTCCGTCGGTGAATGGCAGGGGTAATTGATAAAAAATTCCTCGATCTCGCCGCGAAATACCTGCCGTATTCCGGCAGCGATTACCGCCGGCTCATCGAAGGGTTCTTTACTGGCACGATCACAGGTCTCAAGATAATTCAGTCCTATGCACGAAGGCTCGATATCGATGCCGTTTTTAACGCCGAAGTCTTTCCAGGCGCGATTGGTCTCAAGAATCTGACCGGTTTGATCGAGTATTGCCACATGCGCCGAGATTGAATCAAGCGCCACCCTGTAAATATCCAAAGCTCCTCCGGTTGGTATTCTGCAAAGAAGATGAAGTTCGCTACGTTGCTCGCAAATAATCTATTGTTTCTTCACGGTCTCGGCAAGAGGAAAGCAGTGCCTTACAGATTCACGAGGTGCTTTTACCGCGAAGTTACAGCAAAGAAGGACATAGCCTTGTGAGAATATGTTTGTCCGGCAAGATCGATTCCTCGGTTTATCGGGGAAAGAATCGCGGCCTTTACCGGAAAAAACGATAAGAGTTCCTTGAAGAGGTGAGGGTTTGGCGTTATCTTAAGCGGTGAGTCCCAAAAAAAATTTTTCCAAGGGTGACAATATGGCAAGGTCGAAATGCCCATCGTGTGAATATCATGAATTTGAGGCTGTTCCTGTTACTACAAAAACCGGACAGAAATTCTGTCTTATTCAATGCGTTGCCTGTGGCACCGTTGTTGGTGCTCTCGATGAGGTGAAAATTGCCAGTGTATTGAAAAACACCGAGAAAAAATTGACCAAATTTCTGGAGATGCTTAATCGAAAAGTGATAACCGTCTGCAATAGAAAAAATTCCTGAGAAATCTCATTGATGCTGAAGTTTTCCCCATTGTGTTTGCAGGTGCAGCAGTGCAATATCCCTTTCTTTTTCAATATAAAGTTCGGCCGAATGCATCGCATGAAAACTGCGCAACGCTGAACGAAGCCATTGCTACGGTTATGGTTTTTGCCGATTCCGGCAGGCTGGGTCGTTCTCGGAGTGTCCGGTTTATAAACGGTAACCAGTGGGAGATCATTGAGTTTCTTCGTGCTATGATTATTTGTCCCCATCAGATAGAGAATTTTGACGCCGATCTGGGTAAGGTCTATCGAAAGGCTGAACTTTTTGGTATAGCAGCCAGTTTTGATGGTTGGAAAAAACATCCTCATGCATAACAGCCGACACTGTTTCCAGGCCGCGGAAGGTTTTTCGGCGTTTCTTGCGGTTTATGACTTCTTTAAGAAAATCGACAAGTAATGGAAAAGGAAAAATCCGTGGAAGAAGATATTGGAAAAAGACTTGTTCAAGCCCTCAGGGATCCGCATAACGTCGACAGCCAGGAAAGTATTGCCAAGGCCATGGAGTTGACCAAGGCATATGCTGCTTCAGGGTCGGCGACCCATTTCAGCACGGTGACAAAACTCTTTTATGATCTTTTTGAGATGTTTGAAACCGGCAAAGACCCTCGGATTAAATAATCGGCGGTTTTCGTTTCAGGTATTTATCAAGACAGACGATGCCCCGGCATTTGTTGATTATTTGATTCAAGTATTCAATATTTTTAACTATATTGTCTATATAGAGATTCCTGTCGATGTTGTACCTTTCGCGGAAATGAACCTGCATTGCCACCGATGTTTGCGAAAAGGTCGTGTGTAGCCTCGTAGTCACTACCTCGCGATAAAAATTTGCCGTGTGCTCCATGAGTTCCAGGGCCGAATCATGTCGGTTAATACCGGCAGCCTGCAGTTCATTGAACAGCAGCGGTAAACACTCAAGATAGTAGCGGTCGGCCATTTGTGCTAAAATGTCCGCAGATCCAACTACCTGCCCGACCAGTTGTATGTCTTTGCCGTGTACTTCCAAGGTGGAGGGCTCGCTGTTGAGATCGGTATATTTAATGATTGTCGCACAGTCGCTGGGAATATCTTCTTTCAGTCCTTTGTTGTCGGTATATTTTTTTAAAAAATCAATGGACCGAATTTCGTGGTTTACCATATATTCCGTGCCTGAAAGGGCTGGGTCACCGGACAAAACCAGCATGCCGGTATCATGGAAATAGGCGGCAAGCAGACCTTTCAGGAGCATATCGGTAGTAATGACCATTTCATGGCTGCAATGAAGCCCGTGAAAGAGACGAATGGTTGCCAGTACGACCATTTGGCTGTGGCGCAAGTTATGATACGGCAGAGTGCTTTTTTGAAAATCAGGATGGGAACCACCGAAATAGGCGGCAAGGTCGGTGTGTACCTGGCGAATCAGTTGCAAGTCGACGGCTGGACTGATTATGCCGGCAAGCAGAAGTATTTCATCGAGAGGGGTAGCAGAAAAAACCGTTCCCTCAAAAACAGTCGAAATGTATTTGTTATCCATGAGCCGCTCAAAAGGTTCAAGTGTAAAACAGCCATTTTTTCGACATTCTAGCATTTACTCCCGAGAGAAGGCAAATTTTCATGAAGATATTCACTTCTTTTTATTAAAATTGCTATTCAAAATTCACGGGTTATTGCCGATTCTTGCGACCTGGCGGCTTTTTCCCCGACGCAGAACGCTTTGCCGGCAAGAAGAGCAAAGTGACAACTGGACTTTCTTGGTTTTTGCAGGTAATCTTTTTCAATAATTTATCATTGCAAGAAATTGCACATCAGGGCTGATGAGCAAATATGCCACTCTCGATGGGATTGAATTGAAGAAAATGGAAGAGACGAAAAAATCCGTTGTTATCCTCATTGTCGACGATGATGATCTGGTTCGTATGACGCTGAGCGTCCTTATTGGTTCCCTCGGTTATCATTGCCTTGTTGCCGGTGATGGCATAGAGGCAATAGCCGTATTGAGATCAACCCCGGTTGATCTGGTTTTGACGGACATTGTCATGCCGGGGATGGATGGGCTGGAACTTCTTGCCCATATTCACTTGCACCACAAGGATACTGATGTCATTGTCGCTACCGGCTTTCATGCCAAGGCGAGTTATGCCGAGGTTATTAAAGCCGGCGCCATTGATTTTATCAAAAAACCCATTGATCAGGCTGAACTCGAAGCAAAGCTGGCGCGGGCATTGCGAGAGCGGACGATGATTCGCAAACTGGAGCTTTTGTCAAAACAGGATGGTTTAACGGGTATCTTAAATCGCAGAGCCTTTGATGAACATTTTTCCTACGAAGTGGAGCGGGCCTATCGGCAAAATTATCCGTTGATGCTGGCGGTTATTGATATTGACAATTTTAAGGAATATAACGACAGACTTGGTCATCAGGAAGGTGATAAGGCACTCAAGAGTCTTGCGGAAATTATGAAAGAATGCACTCGGGAGAGTGTTGATATGTGCTTTCGTCTCGGGGGGGATGAGTTTGCTGTCTTGCTTCCCCAGGCGACCGCCAGTCAAGGAACGGAAATTGTCCAGCGGATTCTCCTGACCTTTTTAGAGGGGAACTTTACCGGTACCAGTCTTTCCATCGGGCTTGTTTCCTGCAAGCGAAACAAGCTGTTATCTAAGGAAGTTGATGAGCAGGCGATGAAAGAACGCGCCGATCAAGCCATGTATGACGCTAAAAAAAGCGGAAAAAATTGTGTTATAACAAGAGTTTAATTGATTTACAAAAAGGAGCCCCGCCCTTGCTGGAGCTCCTGCATCCCTTGTTGCCGGCTTACCGTCAGCCGAGAATGTCCTTGTGAAAGGAGCGGTCCGGCTCAATGGGATATTTGCCGTTAAAACAGGCCAGGCAGAAGTCGTTGTCGGTCATCCCCGTCGCCCGCACCAAGCCCTCCAGACTTAAATAATGTAGTGAATCGAGGTCGAGATAGGCGGCGATTTCGGCAATGGTTTTATTGTTGGCAATAAGCTGGTTGGCCGAGGGAAAGTCGATGCCGTAGTAACAGGCATGTCTGGTCGGCGGGCAGCTGACAACCATATGCACTTCTTTGGCACCCGCCTCCCGAAGGGCTCGCACCCTGCTTTTCCCGGTTGTTCCCCTGATGATCGAATCTTCAACGATAATCAATCGTTTGCCTTTAAGAAAAGAACGAACCGGGTTGAGCTTCACCTTCACATTGAAATCCCGCATCGACTGCGTTGGTTGAATGAAGGTTCTGCCGACGTAATGATTACGTATCACACCCATTTCCAGTGGAATCCCCGACGCCTGGGAATAGCCGAGGGCCGCATAGTTGCCGGAGTCGGGGAAGGGCATGACGAAATCGGCGTCGATCTTCGCCTCGGATGCAAGAATCTCTCCCATGCGTTTTCGTGCCAGATAAACATTGATGCCGAAAATCTCCGAGTCGGGACGGGCGAAGTAGACCTGTTCAAAGATGCAGAAATTGCTGCTTTGTTTCGGCCAGGGAAAGATCGATGTGAGAGTCCCATCCTTGAAGATCACCACTTCACCGGGTTCGATATCGCGAATATATTCCGCTTCGATGAGATCAAGCGCACAGGTCTCGGAGGCGACGATCCAGCCGCCGCTGCCGCCGTTTTTCAATTTGCCGAGACAAAGGGGGCGAAAGCCGTCGGGGTCACGCACGGCAATCATCGTATCCTGGGTCATAAGCAGGAGGGAATAGGCGCCTTTGAGGGCAGTAAAAGTTTCGGTGAGGGCTTTTTCCAGACCTAAGTGGGCGGAGCGGGCCATAAGGTGGAGGACGACTTCACTGTCCATGGTGGTTTGGAAAATCGACCCTTTTTCTTCCATGCTGGTACGAAGGGTGATGGAGTTGACCAGATTGCCGTTATGGGCGACCGCCAAGGTTATTCCCTTGTGGGTAACCATAAGAGGTTGGGCGTTGGTGATGTTCGACGCCCCGGTTGTCGAATAGCGCACATGTCCTATGGAGAGATGCCCTTTCAAGCTTTGGATGGTGCTTTCGGAGAAAACCTCCGGCACCAATCCCATATTTTTGTATATGGAAACCTTGCTGCCGTCGGAGGTTACTATCCCGGCACTTTCCTGGCCACGGTGCTGCAGGGCGTATAAACCGAAATAGGTAAGTTTTGCCGAGTCCTGATGATTGTAAATGCCGCACACCCCGCATTCGTGGGTGGGACGCCCATCTGACGATCTGCTGCTGGTAATTGGTAACATCGAAAGCTTATCCTTGGTTGCCTGAATAACCGGTGGAGAAGCGCATCCTTTTTAAAAAGGCGAGCCGGCGGTTGGTTCAGTGATTGCCAAAACAGGTAAAGGCACAAAGAGAGCATCTTTGTGCCTTTTTTGGGTATCCCAAAAACGAAAATCTATATTAAGTATGTCCCAAATTCAATAAGAAAGAAGTGGATACCTGGGAAAAGTAACTATCACAAGGAAAATGTGCAAGGATTTCAAAGAACAGGACCACTTATTCCGCAGTTGCCAAGGCGTAAAGAAGCTCGGTCAGGTTGACGAGATCGTTGAGATCGAGCCGTTCGTTGACCGTATGTACCTTGTCCATGCCGGTTGCGACAATGGCCGTCGGCAGGCCGAAACCGTTAAAGATATTGGCGTCGCTCCCGCCGCCGGCGACGATGTAGCGCAGTTCCTTGCGTCCGGCTTCCGCCGCCTTTCGTATCTTCCGCAGGACCGGCGCATCCTCGGCTATGGAAAGCGGCGGATAATCATCGACGATATCGAAGGTGACGGAGGGTCTGTTGTCGCCTGTTGCCGCTGTCGCTTGCCAGTCGGAGACGACTTTTTGAAAAGCAGTGAAAATTTCATCGGTATAGGCAGCCAGCTTGGCGAGAGAGTGGCTGCGGACTTCGCCGCGGAGAATAACCCGCTCGGGAACGATGTTGGTTGCCACGCCGCCCTGGATCATGCCGAAATTCCGGGTCGATTCTTCGTCCAGCCGTCCCATGCGGATGGCGGACAGGCCCTGGGCGGCGAGAGTCAGGGCATTGATACCTGCCTCCGGGCAGAGGCCGGCATGGGCAGCCATGCCTTTGAGTTCAACCTTGATCTTATTGGCGGCAGGGGCGCCGACGACCACATGATTATTGCCGGTGGAATCCAAGGCATAGCCGAATTTCGTCTGCAGTTTGCCGTATTCGAGGTTTTTCGCCCCGAGCAGGCCGATTTCTTCACAGGTGGTAATGATGATTTCAAGGGTTGGATGGGGAATAGCCTTTTCCTTGAGGAGGGTCAGCAGTTCAAGGACTGCGGCAATGCCGGTTTTATCGTCGCCTCCGAGGATGGTGTCGCCGCTGCTGGTGAAAATATCGCCTGTACGTATGACCTTGACATCCTGCGCCGGCTCGACGGTGTCCATATGACAAGAGAAGAAAAATCCTTCCATCTTTGCCCCGGTCCCATTGAAGCGGATAATGAGATTTCCCGATTCGGAGCCGGTACGGGGAGCTGAATCGTCTTCATAGACGCTATCGGCACCGAGGTCGGCAAAGACCTTTTTCAGGTGCCTTGCTATAGTGCCTTCGTGACGGGAAGGACTGCTGATTTGGCAAAGCTCTGCAAAGGTTGCGGCAAGCCGTTCCCGGTTGATTTCTATTTTCATGAACATTCCTTTTGCTGTTATTTTTGGAGAAGAACGACGGCATGACATCCGATGCCTTCTTTCCTCCCGGTAAAACCCATGCCTTCGGTGGTGGTTGCTTTTATATTAATGGTTTCGGCGGTGACCCGACATGTTTTTCCCAGAAGTTCCCGCATCTCCGGTATAAAAGGGGCGAGCCGCGGTGTTTGACAGATCACAGTGATATCGGCGTTTGCCAGGGAAAAGCCCTTGTCGGTTACGAGGTGTATGACCTGTTCCAGGAGAGTGATGGAATAAATATCGGCAAACCGCATGTCGGAATCGGGGAAATGACTGCCGATATCGCCGCTTGCCAGAGCCCCGAGGAGAGCGTCGCAGAGGGCGTGGGTGAGAACGTCGGCATCGGAATGGCCGGCAAGACCCTGGTAGTGGGGAATCGTGACACCGCCAAGGACGAGTTGGCGATTGTCGGCAAAACGATGGGCGTCGTAACCGTGGCCGATGCGGAAAACCGGCGAGGAGTGAGGGTTTAAAAGATTTTCGGCCAAAAAGAGATCCTCCGGGCGGGTGATTTTGATATTTGTTTCAGTCCCTTCCACAAGGGTAACCGGGATGGCCGCTCTTTCCAGAAGCATCGATTCATCGGTGACGTCGGCATCGCCATTCGCCTGGTAGGCCCTGACGAGCAATGCGCGTCCGGCCGCCTGGGGGGTTTGCGCCTGCCACAGGGCGGTGCGGTCGATGGTCTCGGCAACACAGTTCCCTGTACCGCTCTTTTTTAAGGTATCCTTTACCGGAACCGCGGCAATGGCCGCTCCGTTATCAATTGCGGCTTGATAGCAGCGGGCAATGAGTTTTCCATCGACCAGGGGTCTTGCCCCGTCGTGTACCAAGACAATGTCAATGTTTTCATCAAGGATGTCGAGGCCGGCTTTAACGGAGTCCTGGCGACGTTTACCGCCGACAATTACAGTCAGGCTCTGGTCATCGAGGCCGTGGTCGGCAAGAAGCGCTTGTGTGTGCTCCGTCATGCCGGCGGGAACGACGACGATTATTCGTTGTATATACTTTTCAGCGGCAAAGGCACGGACGGTATGGACGAGCATGGGAATGCCGGCAAGCAGGTGATACTGCTTCGGGTGTTGCAGGTGCATCCGTGTGCCGAAGCCGGCAGCCGGAATGATAACAGCGGCGCTGGGAGTCATGGAAGGTTGTGGGTGGGAGCAATCGCTGTTGTTGACGATCCTGTTAAGAATTTCGGTATCCGCTTGCGAAACCGACTGTTCTGCTGCATAAAAAAAGGAGCGGGCTATAAGCCGAATTCTGTACCCCGTGAAGGGCCATGATCATTTGACTGGGATGTTGATCGCTCAACATCTCTTGCAACCTACCCGGAGATCTCGGACGGGCCGCCCTCAAACATCTCCCTATTTGGTCTTGCTCTGGGTGGGGTTTACCATGCCTTCCATGTCACCATGGAAGCGGTGAGCTCTTACCTCACCGTTTCACCCTTACCTGACAGCATCAGGCGGTTTGTTTTCTGTGGCACTTTCCCCCGGTCACCCGACGTTCGCGTTACGAACCACCCTGCCCTGTAGAGTTCGGACTTTCCTCTCCGGCGTACACCGGAGCGATCATGCGCCCGCTCCCGTCTGCAGTGTAGTTGGAAACGACGAAACAGGAAAGGAAAAAAATGTTTATCAGTTCTTCTCTTCCACAGGGCGAATGTAATGGATCATCCGCTGGCACGTCGGGCAGTCGAAAAGTTCGTCACCCCGCAGTAACCGGTTAAAGAGTTGCGGCGGGATGGACATGAAACAGCCCTGGCAAACTCCGTCGACCACATTGACAACGGCCAAGCCGTTGCGGCGCTGGCGAAGGGTATCGTATTTGCGAAGAACCGAGCCCTTGATTTTGACGGCCTGCTCACTCCGCAGCCCATCCTTTTCCTTTTTCCCCTTGTTGATCGTTTCGATATTGGCGCGAACTTTATTGGTTTCTTCGGCAACAAGTTCCTTTTCGCCCTTCAACAGGTTCTTTTCGGTCGTTATCTGGGTCGTCAGCTGCTCGATTGAAACCATCATGGCAACGATGTTTTCCTCGTTTTCCTTGGCGCTCTTTTTGGCGTCTTCGATCTCCTTGAGGAGAGCTGTTTGTTCCCGTCCCGTCTGAACCTGCATCATCTTCGATTGACGATCTCGGACATGGCTCATTTTATCGGCCATTTCACCTTCGAGAGTGCGGCTTTCTCTCTGCTGCATTTCGATTTTTTCCTGCAGCTCGTTGATGAAGGCTTCTCGTTTGGCCAGGGCGGAAATACGTTCGTCAAGACCACTTTGTTCTGCCTTGATAGCCTGGTCGATCTGATCAATTTCCTTGTCGATGGCCTGCAGTACGACAAGTTGCGCTAAAAGTTCGTTCAAGATGATTCTCCTCTATTTTGCGTTACTGTGGGTTGCTTCCAGTTAATTTAACAAACGGGTTCAGCTCCGTTGTGGTCTCTATGATCCTTATGTTCCAATTTTCCAGGCGATTGGCCTCTTCCAGTTTTTTGACGAGAAAAGCGACGGCCGGTTTTTCCGTAGGGTAATGGCCGCCGTCGATGATACAAAAATTACTTTCCATCGCCCATATTGCGGTATTGTGTTTAATTTCCGCCGAAAGATAGACCTCGGCTCCAAGGGCCCGCGCACGGACGGCGAACTCTGAGCCGCTGCCGCCGCAGATTGCGACGCTGGTGATTTGTGCCGGCAGAATTCCGGCCATTTGCAGGCTGTCTTGGCCGAGAACGGCAAACAGGCGGCGGAGGAATTCGTCTTTCGGCAGGGCGTCAGGGTACGAACCGATACAGCCAAGACCTGTGCCTGCGGGAATTTCCGGGTTGGTCGGCAGGAGAGGTGAACGCTTGTCGAGGCCGAGTGCTTCGGCGAGGATGGTGCTGACCCCGGTCTCGGCACTGTCGAAATTTGTATGGCAGCCGATAAGGGCGATACGATGGGTGAGGGCCTTTTCCAGCAGCCGCCCTTCCGGGGTTCTCGTGTCGATTGTCGGGAGAGGCTTGAAAATCACGGGATGATGGGTGACGACCGTGTTTGCTCCGAGGGCGATTGCCTCATCCAGCAGGTTGTTTGTCGGGTCAAGCCCGGCCAGGACCGCCGTCACTTCCTGGTCGGCATTGCCGACCAGGAGCCCGACGTTATCCCACGTCTCGGCCAGATGAAATGGTGCCAGATTATTGAGGGTGGTGAGAATGTCCGTTACTCTTGCCGTCATAACAAATTTGCTAGTGTTTGTGCAGGAAAACAAAAAAGGTACACTCCTGATGGAATGTACCTTTTTGATTCACCTTACCGGTTCGGGCAGTATCTGCCCAGTTCGGCCTATGTGCCAGGGGTGTTATTTCCCCCCTTTGTTCTATGGATGAGAGTGTTTTTTTCAAGGAATTCGTCGTTTCTGGTCAGAAGCTGCAGCAGAAATGGTGGGCGCAGTAGGATTCGAACCTACGACCGATCGGTTATGAGCCGATGGCTCTACCAACTGAGCTATACGCCCGCTTCTCTGACAATAAAACGTTTTATATAAAATCACTTGGAGAAGAAAGTCAATAAAAAAAGATAAAAAGGGTGATAAATGAGGTTGGACCCCCATTATCAGGGGGAGTAGGGAGAAAAGCCGGAGAGGGTGTTGTCAAACCGGAAAGCATTGTTATCCTAAAGAGGCTGACGCCCCATTGCCGTTGATCCTTAAAACCTTGGTGACTCACCCTTGATGTACACGAACCTTCTCCTTTTCCTGGTGGCGATCTTTCTCTTTACCATTGAAAGCGTGCCGGAAACGCCCCTGCTCGACGGTTGGCAGGCCCTTGCTTTGTTCACTCTTTTGTTGGCTGGGTACGGCAAAATTGCTGGTCTCTTCTTTTCCCGACGCCGGACGTTGAGTGCGGCCGGATACTTTCAAGCGGAAAAACAACTGGCGGTTGTCGCCCTGATCTTTTACGGGATAACGCTGTACTGCTGTGATCCCAAATATTATCTGTCACATTTGCCGCTGGCCTCGACTTTGCCGGTTCTGGTAAATTTTGCCGGCCTCATGCTCTTCATCCTTTATCTGGCGATGATGTGGCGAGCCGGGCAAGGTAATTATGAGCATATATTTTTCCGTAAATACAGTTCGTTAAATTTTTTTATCAGTAATATTCGGGCCAATCTGCCCATTGTTCTGCCCTGGTTAATTATTTCCCTGCTGTATGATTGCGTGGCCTTGCTGCCGCTGCCGGGATTGCAGAAATTTGTTGCCTCGGAATGGGGGGACTTGCTCCTTTTTGCGGTCTTTCTTGTTGTCGTCGTCCTCTTTTTTCCTCCTTTGGTGCGTCGCTTGTGGGGGTGCGAAAAACTGCCGGAAGGCTATTTGAAGGATCGACTGCATGCCTTTTGCGCAACCCAAAATTTTTCGGCGGACTTCTATCTCTGGCCCCTTTTTGAGGGCCGAGTGTTGACCGCAGGCGTCATGGGTATTGTGCCAGGACTCAGATATATCCTCATCACCCCAGCGCTTATCGAAACCATGTCACGGGAAGAACTCGAGGCTATCATTGCCCATGAGATCGGCCATGTAAAAAAATACCATCTTTTACTGTATGTCTTTCTTCTCAGCGGTTTCAGTCTGCTTGCCGGCATGCTGGCGGAGCCCCTGATCTATCTTCTGCTGTCCCAGGAATTTTTTAACAAATTGATCCAGGAAAGCAGTATCTCTGTCGACACTATTCTGACGACTGTCGGTGCCATTCCCCTGCTGCTTTTTCTCCTCCTCTATTTTCGTTTTTTATTCGGCTATTTTATTCGCAATTTTGAACGTCAGGCCGATCTCTTCAGTCTGTCAGTCATCGGTAACGGTCGAGCCCTGGTTGCCGCCTTTGAGAAAATTTCCCTGATGAGCGGCAATATTCGCGATGAACGGAATTGGCACCACTTCGGAATCGGTGAGCGGATAGATTGCCTGCAGCAGGCGGAAAGGGATCCAGCGTATATTGATCGCCATAACCGTAAGGTGCGACTCAGCCTTTTTGCTTATGTGGCGGTGCTCGTCCTAGCCGCTGTTTTGGTGCGGCAGATACCGAAGGAAGAATTGGCGGCCCGTTATCAGGAAAATTTCGCCGAGACCGTTCTCCTGCAGAAAGTTAAACAGGAGCCGGAC
>JFJP01002312.1_pt1 | contig 12525 bp, 10 predicted proteins | sample 431651 | NCBI WGS metagenome assembly JFJP01 (sample SAMN02602958, study PRJNA72255) | Microbial mat metagenome, whole genome shotgun sequencing project. | biome: fresh water; feature: sink hole; material: water; isolation source: purple microbial (photo- and chemosynthetic) mats found in... | reverse complement strand
GGCACCCATGTGCAGCGCACCGGCGATATCGGCCTGTTCAGCATCTTTGCCGAAGGCGGCGTGGCGGCCGGCGTGCGGCGCGTCGAAGCGGTCTGCGGCGACCGGGCGCTGGCCTACATGCAGGGCATGGAAAGCGCCTTGGGCGGTGTTGCCGGCACACTGAAAGTCCAGCCGCTGGACGTACCGGCACGTGTCGCTGCCGTGCTAGATCAGGTGCGCAAACTGGAACGCGAACTTGCTGCGCTGAAAGGCAAGCTTGCCGCTTCGCAGGGCGATGATCTGGCCGGTCAGGCAATCGACATTCACGGCATCAAGGTGCTCGCTGCAACATTGCAGGGCGCGGATGCCAATGCCCTGCGCGAAACCATGGACAAACTGAAGGACAAGCTCAAGTCGGCTGCCATCGTCCTGGCGAGTAGCGCGGACGGCAAGGTTGCCCTGGCCGCCGGCGTGACCGCCGACCTGACCGGCAAGGTCAAGGCCGGGGAACTCGTCAATTTCGTTGCCCAGCAGGTGGGAGGCAAGGGCGGTGGCCGGCCTGACATGGCGATGGCCGGCGGTACGCAGCCCGAACTGTTGCCGGGAGCATTGGCCTCGGTGCAGGGCTGGGTCGGGCAGCGCCTTTAAGCGCAAAGCGTTGGAGAGGCCGCACAGGTAGGCCGGCAATGAGTACAGAAGCAGCAGGTCACGTGGAAACAAAGACCAGCCTGACGGCGATGTCCGTTGCTGCCATGGGCGTGGTCTATGGCGATATCGGCACCAGTCCGCTGTACACCATCAAGGAGGTTTTCTCCAGCGGCCACCACCCGGTGCCGGTGACGCCGGACAACGTGTTGGGCATCCTGTCGCTGGTGTTCTGGGCGCTGACCATCACCGTCTCGCTCAAGTACGTCATGTTCATCACGCGTGCCGACAACAAGGGTGAGGGCGGCATCATGGCGCTCACCTCACTGGCACTGCGCGTCCAGCAGCTCGATCCACGCTGGCGCTGGCTGTTGTCCGCGCTCGGCATTTTCGGTGCGGCATTGTTTTATGGTGTTCAAACCCTATGTCGTGCCCATCGCCATCGGCATCCTCGTGGGGTTGTTCATGTTCCAGCGCCAGGGCACGGCAAGCGTGGCGGCGTTGTTCGGGCCGGTCATGCTGTTCTGGTTTGCGGCACTTGCCTCCATCGGCGTGTGGAACACGATTAATCATCCCGGCGTACTCGCAGCCATCAACCCCTGGTATGCGCTGCAATTCTTCCAGACCAACGGCACGCTTGCCTATCTCGCGCTCGGCGCCGTCGTACTGGCAATTACGGGCGGCGAAGCGCTGTATGCCGACATGGGACATTTCGGTCGCCGGCCGATCATGCTCGCCTGGCTGTATTTCGTTTTTCCTGCGCTCTACCTCAATTATCTGGGGCAGGGCGCACTGATTCTCGACGATCCTGCGGCGATCCGAAATCCCTTCTTTCTCTCGGTCCCGGAGGTGTTGCTTTATCCGCTGGTGGCGCTGGCGACGGTGGCGACCATCATCGCCTCCCAGGCGGTGATCTCGGGCGCGTTTTCGCTTACCAGCCAGGCGATCCAGCTGGGTTACGCGCCGCGTATCCAGATCAAATTTACTTCCGCGCACGAGAAGGGGCAGATCTATGTTCCCAATATCAATTGGCTGTTGTTGATCGCCGTGGTAATGCTGGTGCTGATGTTCCGGACTTCATCCAATCTGGCTTCGGCCTACGGCATCGCCGTGACGCTGACGATGATGATCGATACCCTGCTCGCGTTTATCGTGGTGCATGCGTTGTGGGGCTGGTCGTGGGGCAGGGCCGTGCTGTTCCTGGCGTTCTTCGTCGTGGTCGATTTCGCATTTTTCTCGGCCAACCTCATCAAGGTCTTCGACGGCGGCTGGTTTCCGCTGGTGCTGGGTGGCGCGATCTTCATCCTCCTGTCCACCTGGAAGCGCGGTCGCGCGCTGCTTTATGAGAAGCTCAAGTTTGATTCCATGCCCCTCGACGCCTTCATTCAGAGTCTGGCCTACGGCGGCCCGCATCGTGTCGAGGGAATGAGCGTCTTCATGACCACCAATCCCGACGGCGTACCGCGCGCCATGCTGCACAACCTGTTGCACAACAAGGTGCTGCACGAAACAGTGGTGATGCTCAACGTGCGCGTCGAGGATGTGCCCTACGTGCCCGATGCCGAGCGGATCGGGGTGGTGAAGCTGCCCGAGGGATTCTTCCAGGTGCTGGTGCGCTATGGTTTCAAGGATGAGCCGAATATTCCCGATGCGCTCGAGAAGTGTGCGCCTTTCGGTCTCAAATACGAACCGATGGAAACGTCCTTCTTCTTCGGTCGCGAAACCGTGGTGCCGCGCGCCCGCGTGGCGCGCATGCCGCGCTGGCGGCAGATCTTGTTTACCTACATGTTCCGTAACGCCGAACCGGCGACGGCCTATTTCAAGATTCCGATCAACCGCGTGGTGGAATTGGGCACGCAGGTAGAGTTATAAATTCAAAGTTAGACTGATCGTTCCAGCAATACTTGGCCAGAAAGGGATCGTATGAATTTCCGTAATCGTCTTCTGCTTGGCATGGCACTGATCATGGCAGCCTTCCTCGCCGCCATTGCTGTTGCCTATTTCGGCCTGCATTCGTCCGCAGCGCGATTTTCTGAATTTCTTGACGGCGAGTTGTCCTTGCGCCAGCACTACCGTGAAATGTATACGCAAGGCCTGCAGATGGGTCAGGCGCTGCGCAACATCCAGCTCGATCCGGCCAACCCCAAGGCCTACGATAACCTGGAGAAAGCCCGCAAGGATTTCGCTGCAGCGCGGGATGCTGCGAAACTGGTGGCCGCGCAGATCAAGGCCTTCGAACCGGAACTGGCGCGGCTTGACCCGCTGTTCGCCAAACAGACGGAGGCGCAGACCGCCGTGCTGGCTGCCGTCAAGGATAACCAGGCCGATGCAGCGCGTCAGCTCACCAACAGCCAGGAAACTCCGGCGTGGCGTGCGCTCAAGCAGGCATTGCTCGATGATGTTGATGCGCTCAGGAAAATGACCGACGCACACCGTGCCGAAGTCAGCGCCACGGCACAACGGCAGGAAACCGCCAGCCTGGTGCTGGCGCTGCTGGCCATCGCGGTAAGCGCGGTTTCCGTGATGACTACGCTGGGTTATGTGCGGCGGGAATTGGGCAGCGAACCGGATTACGCCCGTGCCATGGTGCGGGCGGTGGCGGCGGGCGACCTGTCGCAGCGTGTGGCGGTGATGCCCGGCGACAACCATAGCCTGTTGGCTGCGTTGGCAGCGATGCAGGATAACCTGCGTAATCTGGTCACCCGCCTGCAGACCCATGCCGGCACGGTTTCCTCGGCCGCTGCGCTGGTCGCCGGTGCCGCCGATGCAGTGGCTTCCGGCAGCGTGCAGCAACTCGGCAAGGCGGAAGATATGGTCGGCGATGCCACCCGGTTGGGTGAAAACCGCAACCAGGTGGTTGCCGCCGTGAGCGAAGCCCGCGCTATCGCAGCGGAGGCTTCCAGCGTCTCGCTGCAAGGCGCCGTACTGGCCGGCAAAGCAGCTGATGGAACCGAGGCGATGTCGGCTTCTGTACGTGCGACGGCCGAGCATGTGCAGGAACTCGGCGAACAGTCGGCGCGCATCGGCACCATTCTCGGCGTGATTTCCGACATCGCCAACCAGACCAATCTGCTCGCGCTTAACGCCGCCATCGAGGCCGCGCGTGCCGGTGAGCAGGGACGGGGATTTGCCGTGGTGGCTGACGAAGTGCGTAAACTGGCCGAGCGCACCACGCAATCGACTGCCGAAATTGCCGGCATGACGAAAAGCATACAAAGCGGTACCGAGCGCGCTGTTCAGGCGATGCAAGCCGGCCTGCAGCAGGTCAGTGAAAGCGTCGCGCTGGCTAATCAGGCGCGGGAAGCCTTTGCCAAGATGAGCGCCGAGGCCCGGCAAGTCACCGAGGTCGTGCAGCGTATCGATGCAGCGATCGGTATCGAAGGCGCCACCGAGCGTGAAATGGAATTGCATATCGAACAACTGCAGGCCTTGATCGAACAGAATGATCGCGCCATGCGCGAAGTGACCGATTCCCTCGTCGACTTGCAAACGACCTCGTCCGAACTCGGCAGCGAAGTCGCCCATTTCCGGACTTGATACAGCGCACGCGAAATACGCAAACTTCAGTAAATCCAGTCGCTGTCAAGGCGACAAGCCGTGTAGCGGGCCTCTCTGCAAAAACAGGTTGCGACCGATTGTCGCACCCTGAAACTGCTGATTGCCCGGCTGCATGCCGGATAATCCGCCCATGAGCTTCCCGGAACCCGATCGTTTGGCAGCTGCCCGCCGCCGCCTGGCCCAATTGCGCTGGTGGTTGCTGGTAGGGCTGGCATGCGCCGTCCTGGCAGCGCCGACTTTTCTCGAGATTCCCCTGCCGCTGCCGCCTTTGATCGCTGTGCTGGTCTTGCTGGCCGCATTCAACGTGGTCGCACAAATGCGCGGGCGCGGGGAAATATTCGGTGCTGCGGAACTCGCCGGCCAATTGGGCGTTGATCTGGCCGGCATGGGTGTGCTGCTTTACCTCACCGGCGGGGCGACGAATCCGCTCGTATCCTTGCTGCTGCTGCCGGTGACGGTGGCGGCGTTTTCCCTGCCGGGGCCTTGGGTGGGGGGTATCAGCGTATTTGCGGTGGGCTTGTATTCATTTCTCATGCTGTATTCGTTGCCGCTGCCGATCGCCGATGTGGAACGTGCCACCCGCCTGCATCTAGGCGGCATGTGGCTGACGTTCGTCGTTTCCACCGTGCTGGTGGCCTGGTTCGTCACGCGCATGACGGCCTCGCTCCGTGAGCGTGATGCCCAATTGGCGGCGGCCCGCGAAGAGGCGCTGCGTGACTCCCAGGTGGTGGCGCTCGGACAACTGGCTGCCGGCGCAGCGCATGAACTGGGAACACCGCTGGCGACCATGAATATCCTCGCCGGCGAACTGGTGCAGGATGCGCGTTTGCCCGGCGATGCGCGCGACGATCTTGACCTGCTGCGCCAGCAGATCGCCATCTGCAAGGAGATCGTCGGCGGCTTGACGCAAAAGGCCGGCATTGCCCGTGCGGGTGCAACACGGCAGATGCCGGTGGTGGCCTGGCTGGATGGCTTGCTGGCCAGGTGGCGCACGCTTTGGCCTCACGTCAGCTGCATTCTCGAGGCGGACAGTACAGTGACCATTCCGCAAATCGTTGTCGAAGCCGCACTCGAGCAGGCGATCACCAATCTCCTCAACAACGCGGCGAAAATTGCACCCTACGGCATACGCCTCGTCGTCGCCTGGGATACCGGTGTGTTGCGTATCGCCGTGCAAGACTGCGGACCGGGATTCCCGCCCGAGATTCTGCAAAGCTGTGGCGGTGCGCCGCTCCCGGAGCACCCGGAGGGCGCGGGTATCGGTCTCTGGCTGACCCGCGCTGCCGTGGAGCGGCTGGGCGGCAGCCTGCAACTGGAAAATCAGCCCGGCGGGGGCGTGGCGACCCTCACTTTGCCATTGGCGCCGACAAGCAACGCGGAAGGACGAAACACATGAGTATCCCGATATTGGTGATCGATGACGATGCCACCTTCAATGCTGTACTTTCGCGTGCGCTGATCCGGCGTGGCTTCGCTGTGGTCAGCGCTGCAGATGCTGCAAGCGCACTGGCGGCGGCGAGGTCCCGGCCGCCATCCGCCGTCGTGCTTGATCTGAACCTCGGCAACGCCTCGGGATTGACGCTGATCCGCCCGTTGCTGGACTGTGCCCCGGACTGCCGTATCGTTGTTCTCACCGGTTATGCCAGCATCACGACGGCGGTCGAGGCGATCAAGCTGGGTGCCACGCAATATTTCGCCAAGCCGATAGAGGTCGAAGCCATCATCGCGGCTTTCGAGGCAAGTCCGCCCGCCGATGAAAGCGTGACCACGCTACCCTGCGACCCGCTTTCGGTGAGCCGGCTCGAGTGGGAGCATATCCAGCGTGTCCTGCACGAACACGAGGGCAACATATCGTCGACTGCGCGGGCGCTAAAGATGCATCGCCGCACACTGCAGCGCAAACTTGCCAAGCGGCCGGTGAAAGCGTGAATAACTAACGCAGCAGCGCGATATAGACGGCGGCGATGATGGCGGTAGTGATGACGCCGCTGATATTGGCGCCGAGAGCCTGCGGCAACACGATGGCGCCCGGATTGGCCTCCGAGGCAATTTTCTGCACGATCTTGGCCGTCGTCGGTACGCAACTTACTCCGGCAATGCCGATGATCGGATTGAACTTGCCGCCGCTCCAGAAATACAGGATGTAACCACCTGCCAGACCGCCCAGCGCCGAGATCAACAGCGCCAGCATGCCCAGCAGCAGGAGCTTCAAAACCGTCGGATCGAGAAGTGTATTCGCTTCGCAGAGCACGCCCAGTGTCAGGCCGAGGAAAAAAGTAGCGCCATAGAGAAAGGTTTCTCCGAGCTGGTTCTTGAAAGACTCGAGCCCGCTTTCGCGCACCGCGACACCGACGAATAGCGCAAGAAACAACGGGGCTGCCACGGGAAACAGCAGGCAGAGGAGGGTACAGGCGACTACGGCGAAAACGAGTTTCTGCGTACTGCTGATGCGTGGCTCGTGCTCTGCGGACATGTCGATGCCCCGGATGTGTTGCGGCACCAGCCACTTGATCAGGTAAGGGTAAGCGCCATACGTCAGGCCCAGATAGAGATAACCGACGACGGTGATCGGCACGAACAGGTGCTTGGCCAGAATCAGCGAAGTGAACAGCACCATCGGCCCGTCGGCGCCGCCGATGGTGGCAACCGCAGCGGCTTCACGTTCGGTGAGGCCAAGTCCGACGGCGATCGGAAACACGGCGATGGTGCCCAGTTCGGCAAACAAGGCGATGAAAATGCTCTGGAAGGGGCGCGCCATGACATAACCGACATCCAGCAGAACGCCGATGCCCATGAAAACGAGACAGGCGATCAGCCCGTTGCTGAAGGTCAGCGTGTAGATCGGTTGCAGCCAGTTGATCTGCATGATATTCACCAGGTCGACCGGGTCGGACAGCAGCGGGTCGACGAACAGCGTCCCGACCTTGTTGCCATCAAGAAACATCACGCCGGCATTGACCGCAGACATGCCCAGACCCATCGGGATCATCAGCAAGGGCTCGAGGATATTGCGTGCGCCCAGATAGATCAGCAGAAAGCCGAGCAACATCAGGAAGATGCGCCCGAACATGACGTCCGGTTCGGACGCCAGCAGCGTGGCGATGCCCTGAAACAGATCGAGAAAATGCATACCTTCCATCGGTGTCAGCTCCGCTGCCTGATCATTGAGCTCACGCGATGGTCAGCAGCAATTGGCCGCCCTCGACCGCCAGGCCGGGCGTCACCAGAAGGCGGGTGATCTGGCCTGCATGGGTGGCGATCACGGGGGTTTTCATTTTCATCGCCTCGATCACCAGCAGGCGGTCACCCGCTGCGACGGTCTGCCCGACCGTGACATGGACTTCGACGATTACCCCGCCCATGCCGGCAGCGATATCACCGGCTGCGTGAGATGGTGCAGCCGCTGACGCCTGAGTGGGTACGGCCGGGGGTGCAGTGGTGGCTGCCGGCGTCGCCAGGCCCGCAACGCCTGTGGCCGGCGCCGTGATGGGCGCGGGCTGGCCGGCAGTGAGTTCGAGCACGGAAACGTCGTACTCGCGTCCGTTGACAGTGACCTTGAAGTTTCTCGACATCTCATGCTCCTGTTATCTGGATCCCCTCACGTGGGAATGCTGGGCGGCGCGTGCGCCACTCGCCCAGCGATGACTGCTTTGGGCGATGTGCAATATGCGGTGCGGTCCGATAGCGACATAAATCGCCGCCGACAGGGCGGCAACATCTTCATCGGGAACGCCCTCACCGACCGGGCAAACCGTCCCCAGCGGCACCGGCATGCCAACTGCCTCCCGCCTTTCCAGCCGTGCGGTCAGCGCAACCAGCGCCTTGATCAGCAGGGCAACGATCAGCGAAACGGCGATGGCAATGCCATAGACCTGGAGCGATTTGAAGATGGCGGCAGTCAGCATGGGGCGTCTTCCATTCGTCTTGGCTTACATGGGAATGTTGCCATGCTTCTTGGCCGGCCTGAGTTCGCGCTTGTCCAGCGTCTTGCGCAGAGCGAGGGCGATCATCCAGCGCGTATCCTGAGGCTCGATGACATCAGTGATGTAAAAGTTGTTGGCTGATACATAGGGCGAGGCGAACTGGTCGCGGTAGGCCTGCGCCAACTCTGCCGCTTTTGCCGGGCGGTCTTCCGCCTGCTCAAGATCCTTGCGAAAGAGGATTTGCACGGCGGCTTCGGCACCCATCACGGCGATCTCGGCGGTCGGCCAGGCAAATACCATGTCCGCGCCGAGCTCCTGGCTGCACATGGCGAGATAAGATCCACCGTAGGCCTTGCGCAGAATCACCGTGATTTTCGGTGTGGTGCAGGAGCCGTACGCAGACAGCATCTTGGCGCCGTGGCGGATGATGCCGCCGCGCTCCTGTTCCACTCCCGGCAGAAAGCCCGGCACATCGACCAGCGTTACCAGCGGGATATTGAAGGCATTGCACATGCGCACGAAACGGGCGACCTTGTCGGCCGCATTCAGGTCGAGTGCTCCGGCCATCACCAGCGGCTGGTTGGCCACGATGCCCGCCACGACGCCGCCGATGCGGGCGAAGCCGACAATCACGTTGCGGGCGAAGCCCGCATGCACCTCGAGCAGATCACCGTTATCCACAATGCGGCGGATCACCGCGTGCATATCCAGCGGCTCCGATGGGCTGTCGGGAATGCACTCTTCCATGCCGGGATCGGCGATTTCCTCGATCGGCAAGGTCAGGTCGTGCGGCGGGTCTTCGGTGTTGTTCGCCGGCAGATAAGTCAGCAGTTGCTTGACCAGGGCGATGGCATGCCGGTCATCCTCGGCAAGGAAGTGGGCGTTGCCGCTAATCGTCGCGTGCATTTCCGCCCCGCCGACCTCCGCCATCGTTGTCGTGCGACCGGTGACTGCCTTGATAACCTCCGGGCCGGTAAGGAACATGTGCGCGTTGTGGCGCGTCATGATGACAAAATCCATCAGCGCCGGCGAGTAGGCCGCGCCACCGGCACACGGGCCGCAAATCACCGCGATCTGCGGCACGACGCCGGACAGCAGGACATTGGTGTAGAACACATCGCCATACCCTGAAAGGGCATCCACCCCTTCCTGGATGCGTGCGCCGCCCGAATCCTGAAACGCCACCAGCGGTACGCCGGTCTTCAGGGCATGGCGCATGATGCGCGTGATCTTGCGTGCCTGCATCTTGCCCAGCGTACCGGCAAGAACGCTGATGTCCTGGCTGAAGGTGGCGACCTGCAAGCCGTCCACATAGCCGCTACCGGCGATGACGCCGTCAGCCGGGAGAAAACGTCCGCTCATGCCGAAGGATGTCGCGTTATGCGCAGCATGCAGGCCGAACTCCTGGAAGGAACCCGCAACAAACAAGGCATCAATCCGTTCGCGTGCCGACAGAAGTCCTTTGGCATGCAGTGCCGCCAGTTTCTCGGCACTGAGGTTCCCCGTCAGTTTTGAGCGTTTCTCGCGGAGTTCCTGCATCAATTCTGGACGTATCGTCATCTGGATTCCTGGCGGGTGGCAAAGAAGGACGAAAACTGGCTTGTGCAGCAGCGATGCCGGTAAAGCGTGAGTGCGTGATTGTGCACCGTTACTTCAATCTCATGGGAATTCCCTGCGCTCGTTTGCCGGGTTGTTGCGGATAAAATCAGGCTCCCGATTCATTCTTTCGAGGACATGTTCATGCGCTCCGTGTTGATGGCTTTCTTTTTTCTGCTGGCCGGCGTAAGTCAGGTGGCCCGCGCCGAGTTGGCCCTGTTGGTTCATGGTTATCTGAGTAATGCCGGCGCCTGGGAGTTCAGCGGTATCAATGCCACCCTGGCACGCAATGGCTGGGTGCCGGCCGGCGTCATCGTGCCGGGGCCGGTCGGCCCCTTGTTGCCGCCGCCGCTGGCCGGTTCTGCGCGCAAGACCTACAGCGTTGAACTGCCGTCCACCGCCCCCCTGATGCTCCAGGCGGATATGCTGGTAGCCACCCTGCAAGCGCTGAAAAGCCGTCACGGCAAGGAAGCCATTACCCTCGTCGGCCATTCGGCCGGCGGCGTAGTCGCACGCATGGCCTTGGTACGCGGTGGCGCCAATGGGGTAACTCGCCTGATCACCATAGCTTCGCCGCATCTGGGAACAGAGCGCGCCTTGCAGGCGCTCGATGCCACGCAGGAAGGTGGTCCGGTCGGTTTCGTCAAGGATGTATTCGGTGGCCGGCAGTATCGTGCCGTCAAGCATTCCTGGCCGGTATTGCTCGACCTCTCCCCCGCCGTTCCGGGCAGCGCCCTGTTCTGGTTAAACGCCCAGCCGCATCCGGATCTTCAGTACATGTCGATAGTACGCGCCGCCCCGTTTGGTTTGGGCGACATGCTGGTTCCCGGCTTTAGTCAGGATTTGAACAATGTTCCGCAACTCGCCGGCAAGGCGCGCACCTACGTCGTTCCCGAAGGCCACGCGCTGACACCGCCTGATGGATTGATGTTGGCCAGTCTGATGCGTTAGGGTGGCTTAAAAAGTCTTGCAGAGTGTTGCTCACCGGAATAATTCTGCTAGAATCCGCGCCCTTGATATTGATGAATTAGCTGTGCGATCGATAGCAACATGGAGTGGTAGTTCAGTTGGTTAGAATACCGGCCTGTCACGCCGGGGGTCGCGGGTTCGAGTCCCGTCCACTCCGCCAAAAATAAATAGTGTGGGGCAGCTGTAAGCCGCTCACCAGTCAGTTTGACCAAGTAAGTATAAGTACCCGAAACAGGGCGCCTGAGTGATCGGGTGCCCTGTTCGTTTTTGGAGTATTGCAAATGCCGGTGATTACACTGCCTGATGGTTCTAAACGCGATTATCCTCAGCCGCTGACGGTGGCCGGGGTGGCCGCCTCGATTGGCGCGGGTTTGGCAAAAGCCGCCTTGGCCGGTCGGGTCGATGGTCGTCTGGTCGATACCTCCTACCTGATCGGGCAGGACGCCAGTCTTGCCATCGTTACCGACAAAGATGCCGACGGTGTCGAGATCATCCGCCACTCCACGGCGCATCTGCTGGCATATGCCTTGAAGGAACTCCATCCGGATGCACAGGTAACCATCGGCCCGGTCATCGACAATGGCTTTTACTATGATTTCGCGTGCAAGCCGCTGACACTGGAAGACCTGGCGGCACTGGAAAAGCGCATGGCGGAGCTGGCCAGGAAAGATTTCCCGGTTACCCGGGAAGTCTGGCCGCGCGACAAGGCGGTTGAGTTCTTCACGTCCATCGGCGAGCACTACAAGGCGGAGTTGATCGCCGCCATTCCCGCCGATCAGGATGTGTCGCTCTACCGTGAGGGGGATTTCATCGATCTCTGCCGTGGCCCGCACGTGCCCTCGACCGGCAAGCTCAAGCATTTCAAGTTGATGAAGGTCGCCGGTGCCTACTGGCGCGGCGATTCGAAGAATGCGCAGTTGCAACGCGTTTACGGAACGGCCTGGGCGAAGAAGGAAGAACTCGATGCCTACCTGCACATGCTCGAAGAGGCCGAAAAGCGCGATCACCGCAAGCTCGGGCGGCAACTTGACCTGTTCCATTTGCAGGATGAAGCGCCCGGACTGGTGTTCTGGCATCCGCATGGCTGGGCGATTTGGCAGGAAATCGAGCAATACATGCGCGCCGTCTATCGCGACAACGGCTATCTTGAAGTGCGCTGCCCGCAGATCCTCGACCGCAGTTTGTGGGAAAAGTCCGGCCACTGGGAGCATTACAAGGAGAACATGTTTACCACCGAGTCGGAAAAGCACGACTACGCGGTAAAGCCGATGAATTGCCCCGGCCATGTGCAGATCTTCAACACTGACGTGCGCTCCTACCGTGACCTGCCCTTGCGTTACGGCGAATTCGGTTCCTGCCACCGCAATGAGCCGTCGGGTGCCTTGCATGGTGTGATGCGCGTGCGCGGCTTCACGCAAGACGACGGCCATATCTTCTGTACCGAAGATCAGATTCAGCCCGAAGTCACTGCATTCAACGACCTCGTGCGCAAGGTCTATGCAGACTTTGGTTTTACCGACGTTGCGGTCAAACTGGCCTTGCGTCCCGATAGCCGTGTCGGCGAAGATGCCTTATGGGACAAGGCGGAAAGTGCCTTGCGTTCTGCCTTGTCATCCAGTGGTCTGACTTGGGAAGAACTTCCCGGTGAAGGTGCCTTCTACGGCCCGAAGATCGAATTCCACATCAAGGATGCGATCGGCCGCTCCTGGCAGTGCGGCACGGTGCAGGTTGATTTCTCGATGCCCCAGCGGCTCGGTGCCGAATATGTCGGCGAAGACAATGCCCGCCACACACCCGTGATGCTGCATCGGGCCATCCTCGGCTCGCTGGAACGCTTTATCGGCATTCTTATAGA
>JFJP01005807.1_pt1 | contig 12527 bp, 13 predicted proteins | sample 431651 | NCBI WGS metagenome assembly JFJP01 (sample SAMN02602958, study PRJNA72255) | Microbial mat metagenome, whole genome shotgun sequencing project. | biome: fresh water; feature: sink hole; material: water; isolation source: purple microbial (photo- and chemosynthetic) mats found in... | reverse complement strand
ACGTCTGGCAGACTGGTGCGCTGGACTTTGCCGGCGGTACCGTGGTGCACATCAACGCTGCTGTGGCTGGTTTGATCGGTGCCTACATGGTTGGCAAGCGGATTGGTTACGGCAAAGAGTCCATGGCGCCTCACAGCCTGACTTTGACCATGGTTGGCGCATCGCTGCTGTGGGTGGGCTGGTTCGGTTTCAATGCAGGTTCGGCCCTGGAAGCCAACGGTTTTGCGGCCTTGGCCTTCATCAATACCTTTGGCGCCACAGCGGCAGCGGTGTTGGCCTGGTGTATCGGTGAGACCCTGATGCGTGGCAAGGCTTCGATGTTGGGCGCTGCTTCTGGTTGCGTGGCAGGTTTGGTGGCGATCACGCCAGCTGCCGGTAACGTCGGTATCGGTGGCGCGTTGATCATCGGCTTCCTGTCCGGCTTTGCTGGCCTGTGGGGTGTGAACGGCCTGAAGAAGCTGCTCGGTGCTGACGACTCGCTGGACGTGTTCGGTGTCCACGGCGTCTGCGGTATTCTGGGTGCGCTGCTGACTGGCGTGTTCAACAGCCCCGCCCTGGGTGGCCCTGGCTACGTTGCCGACTGGGTGACAGCAACCATGGTGACTTCTGCTGACTACTCTATCGCTTCTCAGGTCTGGATCCAGGCCAAGGCCGTGTTGACTACCGTGATCTGGTCTGGCGTCGTGTCCTTCGTGGCCTACAAGATTGTCGATCTGACCATCGGTCTGCGCGCCTCGGAAGAGTCTGAACGCGAAGGTCTGGACATCACCTCTCACGGTGAGTCTGCTTACGGCCGATAAGCCGGGCAGTTGCTGTAGGCCACGGGGCCTACAGCCGCTTTGATTGATTTCTTGAGAGTTGGCTCCCCAAGACCGCAAGGTTTTGGGGAGCCTTTTTTGTGCCCTGTCAATACGCGCTTTTGAGCTTCCCGCTACGATAGGTTCCGACCAAGATCCCCGGCGGCTGCAACACCGCCACCTTACCAAGGAACTCGCATGAACTGGCAAACCGTTACCCCAACCACTTACGCCCTGGGCGAATCGCCGTTTTGGCACCCGCAGGAGCAAATGCTGTACTGGGTGGATATTTCTGGCAAGCAAATTCTGCGGGCCAACGTCTATATGGGCACAGTCGAGGCCTGGGATGTGCCTTCCGAGCCGGGCTGCATTGCACCGGCACAAGGTGGTGGCCTGGTGATGGCCCTGCGCGACGGGGTGTTTCGGGCCACGGAATGGGGTGGCCCGCTGCAACGCCTGGCCACGCTGGATTACGACCCCACCTACCACCGCGCCAATGATGGCAAGTGTGATGCGCTGGGCCGGTTCTGGGTCGGCACCCTGGATGAAACCCGCACCGAAGGCAATGCCGCGCTGTATTGTGTTGACGCCCGCGGGACGGACCCAGGCAGCACACCACGTGCCACCCGCATGATCAGCCCCAAAGACCAAGCCTTCACCACCGCCAATGGTCTGGCCTTCAGCCCCGACAACCGAACCCTGTACTGGACCGACACGCCCAGCCACACGATCTGGACCTGGGAATACGATCTGGGCAGCAACACCCTGGGCAAAAAATCGGTTTTTGCCACCATCCGACCCAAGCTGGAGGGCTGGATGTCAGACCCGCTGGACGCCAACAACGGCTACTACCGCGGCCGCCCTGATGGCGCTGCGGTGGACTCCCAGGGCAATTATTGGGTGGCCATGTTTGAAGGACGGCGGGTCTGCCAATTCGCGCCCGACGGCGGCTTGCTGGCCGAGATCCCGGTACCACTGCAATGCCCCACGGCGGTCTGCTTTGGTGGCGAAGACCTGAAGACGCTGTACGTGACCAGCGCAAAACATCATCGCAGCGCATCCGAGCTGGCGGCTTTCAGCCTGTCAGGCGCGGTGCTGTCCATGCAAGTGGAGGTGGCGGGTCTGCCAGCGAATTTCTTCAAAGACTAATTTTTAGAACACAAGGTTTTCAAAAAATTCAACCAAGCCAGGCGGGCTTGGCACTACCATGGCGACTTCAAAATTGAACTGAGCGCCATGCAAGCCGTCCTGCAACACCTCACCGACCAAATCCGCGCTGCTGCGGCAAGTCAGACCCCACTGCGCATTCGCGGCCAGGGCAGCAAAGACTTTTATGGCGAAGTAACACGCGGTGAGGTGCTCGACACCACACCCTACCGCGGCATCGTCAGCTACGAACCCACCGAATTGGTGGTCACGGTGCGCGCCGGCACACCACTGGCTGAGCTGGAGGCCACGCTGGCCGACAAAGGCCAGTGCCTGGCTTTTGAGCCACCCCGCTTTGGCACCAGCGGCGGCGGTACTTGCGGCGGCATGGTGGCGGCCGGCCTGAGTGGCCCCGCACGCGCCAGTGTGGGCGGCGTGCGCGACTTTGTACTCGGTGTGCAATTGATCAACGGCCGGGCCGAGCACCTGACCTTTGGCGGCCAAGTGATGAAAAATGTGGCGGGTTATGACGTGTCGCGCCTGCTGGCGGGCAGCCTGGGCACGCTGGGTCTGCTGACGGAGATGTCGTTGAAAGTGCTGCCGGTGGCGCCTGCCGAGGCCACTCTGGTATTTGAACTGGACCAAGCCCGCGCCCTGGATCAACTGCACCGCTGGGGTGCGCAGCCCCTGCCCCTGAACGCCAGCTGCTGGGTGCGTGACGACACCACCCCAGGCGCGCCCGAATTGTTGTTTGTGCGGCTGCGCGGAGCTGTGGCAGCTGTCCATTCAGCCCTTGAGAAGATGACGCAAGACATCCCTGGCAAGGTGATGGACAACGCCCAAGCCGGACTTGACTGGACCGCCTGCCGGGACCAGCGTCTGCCCTTCTTTGCCCCCCGTGCAGCCAGCGGCAGCGAGCCCCTGGCATTGTGGCGCCTGAGTGTGCCGCCGACCGCGCCGGTATTGAACCTGCCCTGGCCGCAATTGGTGGAGTGGCATGGCGGGCAACGCTGGCTGTGGGCACCGCTGAGCGCCAAAACTCAGCTGCGCAAGGCCGCAGCTGCAGTCGGTGGTTCTGCTACGCTTTTTATAACTAATACCGCAGAACACACTGGCGCTAGTGGCCGATTTGACACATTAACCCCAGCGCTGGAGGGCGTGCACCGCCGCCTGAAGGCAGAGTTTGACCCGGCCGGTATTTTCAACCCCGGCCGCATGTACCCTCACCTGTAAAGCCCATGCAAACCCAACTGAGCGCCCAATACCAGGGCACCCCCGATGGTCTGGAGGCCGAAGCCATTTTGCGCAAATGTGTGCATTGCGGTTTTTGCACGGCAACCTGCCCCACCTACCAGTTGCTGGGCGACGAGCTGGACGGCCCGCGCGGCCGCATTTACCTCATGAAGCAAGTCCTGGAGGGCGTCACCCCCACACGCAAGACCCAGCAGCATCTGGACCGTTGCCTGACTTGCCGCAACTGCGAAAGCACTTGTCCCAGTGGGGTGCAATATGGCCACTTGCTCGACATTGGTCGCAAGCTGGTAGATGCCCAGGTGCCACGCCCAGCAAGCGAACGCGCTGTGCGCTGGGCACTGAAGGAGGGCCTGCCCTCGCCGGTATTTGCACCGGCCATGGCACTGGGCCAACTGGTGCGGCCGTTGCTGCCTGCAGCCCTGAAAAACAAAGTGCCAGCCAAACAGGATGCAGGAACCTGGCCAAGCCGCGAACACACCCGCAAGGTGCTCATGCTGGCCGGTTGTGTACAGCCCAGCATGAGCCCGAACATCAACAGCGCCACGGCCCGCGTGCTCGACGCCGCCGGTATCCAGAGCGTGATTGCACCCAAGGCCGGTTGCTGTGGTGCGGTCAAGTTTCACCTGAATGACCAGGACGGTGGCATGGCCCAGATGCGTGCCAACATTGATGCCTGGTGGCCCTACATTGAGGGCCAAGACGCCCAGAGCGGTGTGGAAGGCATTGTGATGAACGCCTCGGGCTGCGGCGTCACCGTCAAGGACTACGGCCATATCTTGCGGGATGACCCGATCTACGCAGACAAGGCCAGTCGCGTCAGCGAACTGACACAGGACATCAGCGAATGGCTGCCCGAGCTGAGCCAACGCTTGCGCCATCAGGTCTCCAAGCAGGCAAGCAAGATCGCCTTTCATCCGCCGTGCTCGCTGCAGCACGGCCTGCAACTGCGCGGAGGTGTTGAAAAATACATGGGCGAACTGGGCTTTAACGTCAAGATCACCGGTTGCGAGTCGCACCTGTGTTGCGGTTCAGCGGGCACCTACAGCGTGCTCAACCCAGAGATCTCATACCAGCTGAGAGACCGCAAATTGAGCAACCTGGACACCACCTTTGGGCCTGACAAACCGGATCAGATTGTGTCGGCCAACATTGGCTGCATTACCCACTTGCAAAGTGGCACAGCGACGCCGGTGCGCCACTGGATTGAGGTGCTGGATGCCGCTTTGCAAAAAAATACATCCCAGGAGTCCAAAGCATGACCACCGCGCTGCTCATCATTGATGTCCAAAATGACTTGTGCTCAGGTCAGTACGCCGCCTTTGAAGCCAAACGGGTCATCGATCGCATCAACCAGGTCATCGCTGCAGCCCGACAGGCGAAAGCACCGGTCATCGTGATCCAGCATGAAGAGCCGGGTGGCCCCATGACTTATGCGTCTGACGCCTGGAAACTGGACCCTGACCTGCAAGTCGGGCCAGAGGACAGCTACGTCCGAAAGACCACGCCCGATTCGTTTCACAACACGGATCTGCTTGCCGTGCTGCAGGCCAAAAACATCAGCAAGCTGGTGATTTGTGGACTGCAAAGCGAGTTTTGTGTCGACACCACCACACGTCGCGCGCTGACCTTAGGCTACCCTGTGACCCTGGTGGCAGACGGTCACAGCACCCTGGACAACAAGGTCCTCACAGCGGCACAGATCTCAACACACCACAACGAAGTCTTGACGAGCATGGGCAGCTTTGCGGGCCAGGCGCGTGTCACGCCGGCAGCGGATGTGCGGTTTGACGCCTGAGGCCACATGGCCTTGAACGGGCCAGGTGGTTGACTCTGGCTGTCAGGGGTCAGCGCTCCATGGGCGCATTGACAATCGCCAGGTAATCCGCAAGCGCCATGTACTGCGGCACATACACCACGCCCTGAGCCGCCAAGGCATTCACAAACGCGCGCAAATGGTTACGTGAGCCTTTGAGCAGGTTTTGGTAGACCAGCGTGATGTCCTGGTTGTCGACTTCTGTCAGTGCCTTGTTCAGGTCAATCATGTCGACCTCTTCAATGGTCGCGCCCACTTTGAGCCCCTCCACCAAAGACACCGAGCCTGTAGCCACCAGTTGGGTGTACAGGTTTTGCAATGTGGTGTTCAAAAACACACCGGCACCCAAGGTGGCTGCAGGGTCTGGCAGCGTGTAGCGCACCAACAATTGCCTAACTGATTCGGTGTGACTGGCCTCGCTGTTGGCAATGTTGCCAAACACCTTGGTGTAACCACGCCACAGACCGTCCATCTGGATGTACACATCATGCGCCAGCTTTTCTTCTTCGCGCATGAACACCAGGGAGTTCTGCTCGGTCTCACTCAGGCTCTCGATAGGCAAGGTGACCAGTGTCGAGATCAGCGCAGCACTGCTGGTAGCCATCCCGGTGGTGTTGACTCCGGTGCCCGCATCACTGCCACCACCGCCACAACCTACCAGGGAAAAAGTCACGATGCAGGCTGCTGCCCAAGTTTTTCTGTATTTTTTCACGCCAAGCTTTCTGAAATAATTTGAAGAAACTGCCAGAGACTCAAGCAGCCCCGGCGTTGAACGAGCGCGTGACGTGGCCTACTGGGCAACAACTGCCGTGCTGTCGGTGGTGGACGTTGTCAAACCCGTGCCTGGGGTGTGAATGCCGCGTGGCACGCCTGCTGTAGTGGGACGGCCAGTCGCTAAGCTGGAATCTGTCAAACCTGTGCCTGGTGTGTGCAGCTGAGCGCGGGTTGCCGTTACAGTGCGTGTACCCGCTGTACTTGCCGCACCAGCAAACCCTGACCTGGATTGGGCTGCCGTGCCGGCGGCTGTACCTTGCTGTGCTTGACCCGGGCCGCGCGCAAACGCGCTAGCACTCATCAGCAACGAGGTAGTCAAAGCCGCAAAAATGATTTGTGATGATTTCATGATGACACTCCTGAAAGGTTGAAAAACTAACGTCCACGGCCTGCGCCGCCCCGGCCACCACCACCTGCGCCACCACTGCCACCACCTGAGCCACCAGCACCGCGGCCACCACTGGCCCCGTTACTGCTGCCTGACGTGCTGCCCTGCTGGCGACTCTCGTAACCCGAGCCGTAAGGCAGGGCGACTGCAGTGCTGTCGTCCTTGACAGGACTGGCACTGTCCGCTTGCGCCTGGCTTTTGACCAGCGCGTCTTTTTCCAAAAGAATCAGCGCGGAATCCACGACCGGTGCGGTTTGTTTGCGCACCGACAGGTTCAAGGGCCGCGCGGATGCTTGATCTTTATCTCGTGACAACGTCTGTGCGCCTGCGAAGGGCACCGTGGACGCCAACAGCAATGACAGGAAAAGAGTGCGTAAGGTCATGATGGTTGTTTTCCGGGTAGGTGTATGGTGCAGCCAGGGTGTCGCGTCAGTATGTCAGCCACGCTGCTTTGTGTATCTGTTTGTCGCCAAGCGTATCGCCGGGTGTCAGTCCTGTCAAAAATCCCAGCAGCCATCCCGGCCGCATGAGCCCGAACATCAACAACGTCAGCGCCAATAGCCATGCCCACGGTAACCACTCCAAGTACCCAGGCCAACGCTTAAGGAAAAAGGTGGGTAATCAGGTTGTACAACGTATAAAGGGTAGCCAGGTTGTTGCGCCACGAGTACTTGCCCGGACTGAGTTGGAGTGACTTGACCTTGCACCCGTAAGTTGTCCCAGGCCGCCGCAGGTGCAGCAGAACCCACAGGCGTCACTTGTAGCTGCAAGGTCCGACCGGGGTCGTGCGGCATTTGCACGGCGTAGTGCTTGCCAGCATATTCATAAACCACGCTGTAAGCCACTGTCCGATTTTCGTAAATGGTCTGGGTCGCACATCGCTGCACATTTCGCACTTGCGCGGTCGCCGGTCCTTCAATGCGGTCGCCGATCACAGCTCCTCCAATGATGCCAATCATGGTCGCCGCTGCCTGACCAGAACCGTGGGTAGCCGCATGAGCCAACGCACCTCCGGCAATGGCGCCCATGGCCGCACCGGCACCCGATTGAGACGGTGTCACCTGCACTTGTTCGACGGTGCAAACCTGGCGAGGTACGCCGACTTGCTGAATGATGGGCGTAGCTGACAGCACCCGACCGAACTCCTGTGCAAAGCCAACTCCGGCTGCCGCAGTCAGCGCCGGGACAAGAACCAGCTTGTTCATAATGAACTTCATACCCCAGACCCCATGCCACGGCCGCGTCCTGGGCCCGCTCCCGGCTTGCACCGCTGTTCTTGCGCAGTGCTCAACCCACTGATCACAGGTGAAAATCCAGGTATGGTGCCGAGTAGGAACTGATTGGCAACTTGCTGCTGTGCAGGATCTAGGCTGGCGTACAGGGCTTTGGCCGCCACCTCCACATCCTCAAGCGCAGCCAGCCGATTTTGCTGCTGGCCCAACCACTGAGCCAATTGCTGGGTCGCAGCCAAATCCAGACTGGGTTGAACCGGTCTTTCTCGGTAGTAAAGACCTACATAGGCATCTACTCGTGACTCAAATCCGGTCCACAAAAGCTGCTGCTGCACCGTCAACACAAGTCGATCTTGCAGCTCTGGCAGTGTCAGCTTAACCTGTCCCGATGCGAGCAACCCTGCACTTGCTGATATCGGTGGCAATGGCGCTGACCCGGTGGCCTGTGCCCATGTCAGGGCAGGAAAGGCAATAGCCACCACACTGAGCCCATATTTGAAAGTGGCTGCTTTCATCTCAGCGCTCCATGGGTGTGTTGACAATCGCCAGGTAATCCGCAAGCGCCATGTACCGCGGCACGTAGGTCACCCCTTGACTTGCTAGATTGCCAACAAAGGAGCGCAAGTGGTTGCGGGAGCCCTTGAGCAGGTTTTGGTAGACCAGCGTGATGTCTTGGTTGTCGACGCCAAGCAGGGCTTTGTTGATGTCTATCATGTCGATTTCTTCAATGGCTGCGCCCACTTTGAGCCCATCCACCAAAGACACCGAGCCTGTCGCCACCAACTGGGTGTACAGGGTTTGCAGCGCCGTGTTCTGAAACACACCGGCGGCCAGGGTGGCCGTGGGGTCAGGCAAGCTGTAACGCACCAACAATTGTCTTACCAACTCGGTGTGGCTGGCCTCGCTGTTGGCAATGTTGCCAAATACTTTGGTGTAGCCGCGCCACAGGCCGTCCAATTGAAAGTACACATCATGTGCGAGTTTTTCTTCTTCACGCATGAAAGCTAACGATTCTTGCTCTGCAGCGCTGATCGTCTCGACAGGCAAGGTTGCCAGCGAGGCGATCAGCGCTGCATTGCTTGTTTCAAGCCCCGTGATATTGGATCCCGTGCCGACGTTGTCACCACCACCACACCCCATCAGGGCCAAGGCTACCGTACAGGCGACCACCCATGTTTTTACGAATTGATTCACGTTTTACTTTCTTGTATGCGGGAAAGAATCTGCCAGGGGATCGAACAGCCTCCTGGCAATCCATTTGCGAGGTGTACGCCTTACTCGGCAACTACACTGTCAACGGTGGTGGTCAGCCCCGTACCGGGGGTGTGAATGCCACGCGGTATGCCCGCGCCGGTAGCGCCTACATAGCCAGTTCCATATGTGCTGTCAGTGTTCATGGTATGCAGACGGGCTCGGATTTGCGCTTCTGCCTGCAATTGCGTGCCATCCTGGATTTGTGTGCGCGTTGCCGTGCCCACGCCGGGGTTGCCGGTTCTGTTTTGCCCACCTGGACCCGCACTTGTGCTGCCAGCCTGCCCGTTCATGGGACCTTTGGCATAAGCTGCTGCGCCGAAAGTCAGCATAAGGGCCAATACGGCCAGGGAAAGATTTGATGATTTCATGATGACACTCCTGAAAAGTTTAAAAACCAACTAGCACCCACGGCCTGCGCCGCCCCGGCCACCACTACCATCACTATCACCATCAGGGGAAAAAAGTGCCTGAGGTCATGATGTGTGTTTTCCGGGTAGGTGTATGGTGCAACCAGGGTGTCGCGTCAGCATGTCAGCCACGCCATGTTGTGTATCTGTTTGTCGCCAAGCGTATTGCCGGGTGTCTGTCCTGTCAAAGACCCAGCGCTTGCCGTAAACTGCCATGCAAACACTATGAACACGCCAGCTTCCCCCCGAATTCTTGTCGTCGACGACGACCCCGATCTGCGCGAGTTATTGAGCACCTACCTGGGCACCAATGGCTTTGTGGTGAGCAGCGCTGGCGATGGCGCTGCCATGTGGGCACAGCTTGATCACGGTATGCCTGATGCGATTGTGATGGACCTGATGTTGCCTGGGGTGGATGGCCTGGCGCTAACGCGGGCCTTACGGGCCAGGTCATCGGTGCCCATTCTGATGTTATCGGCCCGCGGTGAAGAACTGGACCGAGTCATTGGACTGGAGGTGGGCGCCGATGACTACCTGGCCAAGCCCTTCGGGCCGCGTGAGTTGCTGGCCCGGCTTCGTGCACTCTTGCGCCGGTCGCCCGGGGCGTCAGAACCCGAGCCCAAACCGCCGGCAACAGAGCCCTTGCCGCACTTTGGCCCCTATCAACTCGACACCCTGAGCCACCGCTTGCTGCGCGATGGCCGCGAGGTCGCATTGACCAGTGCGGAGTACGACTTGCTGGTCGCCCTGGTGACTCACCCGAACCGGGTGCTGTCGCGCGACACGCTGGTGGACATGCTGCTCGGCTACGAACGTGACCCGTTTGACCGCAGCATCGACAACCGGGTCACTCGCCTGCGACGCAAGATTGAAGCCGACCCGGCAGCCCCCACCTACATCCGCACCGTGCGTGGCGAAGGGTATCTGTTCAACCCGCGGGGTGACCAGCCTTGAAAACCGCCCCCAGCCTGGCACGTCAAAACACCGTGCTACTGGCTGCAGCCTTCGTCCTGATCGAGCTGCTGGTGATGGGACTGTTTGCCTTTTGGGTGTTGCTGCCATTGGGCCGACGCTCGGCAGACGACCTAGCCGGACTGATGGTGCTGGCCACCCAGACCTGGACCGAGTTACCGCCGCAAACCCGACCTGCTTTTGAAGAAGAATTGTTGAAGAATCATGCGCTGGCCTTGCGTGCAGACCCGCCCAGCCAAGCCCTGGATGAATGGCACCCGCCCTACTTTTACCTGCTGGAAGGGGCGTTGGAACGGCGCACAGGTCAAAAAAAACACTTGAGCAGCGAGCAACAAGACACCGGCACCTGGTACTGGACCGAAGTGGCAACCGGGGGCAAGCACCTGTCCGTCGGTCTGGCAGCCACACGCATTGAAAGCCAACCTGTAGCCGCTTTTTTCGCAGCGCTGGCCTTCGGCTTGCTGTTTGCGCTGGGCGTGGCGTTCTGGTTGGCGCGGCGCCTGACCCAACCCCTGGCGCAACTTGAGGCGGCCAGCGCACTGATTGGTCAGGGCGGCAGCCCAATGTTGCTACCAGAAACCGGCCCCAAAGAAATGGCAGCCTTGAGTCGCCGCTTTAACCTGATGGCGCTACAAGTTCGTGAGTTGATGACCGCCCGCACCACGCTGCTGGCCGGTGTCTCACATGACCTGCGAACCCCGCTGGCGCGCATGCGGCTGGCGCTCGAAATCCTGAAAGACCAGCCCAGCCCGGAATTGATCAACCGACTGGAGCGCGACATTGACCAGATGAACCGCCTGATTGGTCATGTGCTGGACCTGGCACGCGGGCTGGAGCACGAGCCGGCCGTCGTCACCGACATGCTCCTTTTTTTGACCCAGCTCGCGGACGATTTTTCATCGCCACAACGCAGCATCACGCTGGTGTGTTCGCCTTGCCAATGCGCAGTGGCGGCCGGGGCGCTGCGCCGCGTGGTCGGCAACCTGCTGCAAAACGCCCAGCGTTATGCGCCCGATGGCCCGATTGAGCTGGTCTGCACCATGGACCCCCAGCATTTGCGCATCGGTGTTCTGGATCGTGGGCCAGGCATTGCGGCCGACCAGCTTGAAGCCGTGTTCCAGCCCTTTCACCGATTGGAGACTTCCCGCAGTCCCTTGACAGGCGGATCAGGCTTGGGACTGGCGATTGTGCGAGAGCTGGCCCGGGCCAATGCCTGGCAAGTCTCGCTGACACCGAGACCCCACGGCGGGCTGCAAGCCTGGGTTGAAATCGCACTACTTCACTCAAGCGTTGGCACGCCTGAATCACATTAATTGCTATTTTTATAGTAGCTATAAGCACATATAAAATAAGCGCTAGAGCCCATTTTCTTTTGAGTCCATCATGACCTTTCCAAACGCTTTTGAAAACCTGAACGTGCTGTCGCAGCAGACCCTGCTGCCCCCCAGTGCCCTGCACGACGCTGTGCCGGCCAGTGACCTGGCCATGCAAACCGTGAGCAGCGCGCGCGCCACTGTCGCGCACATCCTCAACGGCACCGACCCCCGGCTGCTGGTGGTGGTCGGGCCCTGCTCGATCCATGACATTGCAGCAGCCATGGACTACGCACAGCGACTCAAGGCACTGGCTGATGAACTGAGGGAGCAGCTGTTCATCGTGATGCGCGTTTATTTTGAAAAACCACGCACCACGGTCGGATGGAAGGGCTTGATCAACGACCCTCGCATGGACGACTCGTTTCGCATCGAAGAGGGTTTGCATGTGGGCCGGCGCTTGCTCGTGGACTTGAACCACATGGGACTGCCCTGTGGCACCGAGGCGCTGGATCCGATCACGCCGCAGTATCTGGGCGACCTGATTGCCTGGAGCGCGATTGGCGCCCGCACCACCGAAAGTCAGACGCACCGTGAAATGGCCAGCGGCCTGTCCAGCCCGGTGGGCTTCAAGAATGGCACCGATGGCAGTCTGGACGTGGCTGTCAATGCCATGCTTTCAGCCGCCCAACCGCACGTCTTTTTAGGTATCAATGGCGAGGGTCAGGTGGCCCTGACGCACACCCGGGGCAACGCCTTTGGTCATTTGATTTTGCGCGGTGGCAGTGTGCCAAATTACGACTCGGTCTCGGTCGCACAAGCCGAAGCCGAGCTGAAGGCCGCCAAACTGCCCTGCAACATCGTGGTCGACTGCAGCCACGCCAACTCACGCAAAAACCATGCGCTGCAAAGCCTGGTGCTCAAAGATGTGGTGGGCCAGATCATGGACGGCAATCAGTCCATCAAGGGGGTGATGTTGGAGTCCCATCTGTTTGAAGGCAATCAAAAATTGGGCAACCCCAAAGATCTGCGCTACGGCGTGTCCATCACCGACGCGTGCCTGGGCTGGGATGCGACGGCAGAGGGCTTGCGGGATGCAGCTGCGCGCCTGAAATCTGTCTTGGCTGAAAATGCAGTAATAACGCGCTGAAATGGTTTTGCGTCGGTAAAGCTTGAT
>JFJP01039834.1_pt1 | contig 12529 bp, 8 predicted proteins | sample 431651 | NCBI WGS metagenome assembly JFJP01 (sample SAMN02602958, study PRJNA72255) | Microbial mat metagenome, whole genome shotgun sequencing project. | biome: fresh water; feature: sink hole; material: water; isolation source: purple microbial (photo- and chemosynthetic) mats found in... | reverse complement strand
TGGATAAAATTGAATTTCCAAAGGTTATTCATTTAAAATTGGATGAGTTTATGAAAACTCTTTAAATATAATTTTATTTTATACCGACAGTCTCAGATTACATTACCATTCAATCGGCGACGGCACTAAGTGCCCTACGAACCCGTCGCACGACAATCTACATGATTTCAACAAATGTTGGCGACGGTATTTGACCACAAAAAGTTCTTGTCATTCCGAAAGGAGCGTTTTGCATAAGCAAAATGCGTAATGAGGAATATAAAAAATATGCTCTTTTGCTTTATCCCAGCGGGATAATATATCAATAGAAACCCATTATCAACCAGAGATATACGACCCCGAATGGGGTCGAACAACATCCTTCTTTTGAGCATGAGAATAAATTCACACTAATCGCATGGGGTTAAAACCCCATGCAGGGTATATCGGTCGTCGCTATGCGACTTTGAAGACAAGAGAGCGAAAGCTGATTTAGCAAGTGGCATCGCCACGACCGATTAAAATTGCGTAGGGTTTCAACCCTACGCAAAGTTTTGTAGGATTGGTTATTACCCTTTTCAATTGCCTCCTGCTTTAGCTGGAGGTAAATTGATTTAGATATTTATATTGGCTTTAGCCGAATCAATATCTTATAACATTTTGGCTAAAGCCCTGATTCTTTTTGCATCTTTAAGAATGGGCTCCCGCCTATTGCGGGATAAATGGCCCCCAATCCAATTCATGCCAAGTTACTTTTTCCAATCGGGATATTATCTTTTATATCCCTTGCTGCGCTGCGGGATGACAAAGACAATATGAGGGATAATTATTTGGCTTTTGGTGCTGCTGCTATCGATTTTTGCGTAGAAATAATTGTGTATTCTTTGAATGATATAATTAAACTTCTTTCAAAATCATCAAACAATTGCGATAGGTTACCTTTTGTTTCTTGTAAAAAGAATGCATTCAGTTTGCTTCTGTTTTTGATTGTATATTGTGTGTACAGTTTGCTGAAATCATTTAGCTTTTCGGTGTAAGTGAAAGCGTTACCAGCGTTTTTTATTTTGGCAACCAACCGTTTACCGTTTGTGTCTGCTTGAATGAATTCAAAAAAATCATCTATGAGTTTCTCAAAGGCTTCAATCTGTTCTTTTATTTTGTCTTCCAGCTTGTTGCGTTTTTCTATCTCTTTCAGGATATTGTATTTTGCACCCGGACCAACCGGTGGTTCGCCTGCTCCAGCTCCTCTGTTTTTCCCTTTTTGCTCTTCTTCTATAGGTGCAATTATCCCTATTTTGTTGTCGAAGTAAATCTCAACATCATCAACTTCATGGCCTGTCGTTTTAGTTGCCTGACGGTATATGATACTGAACTTATGCCAAAACTCGGTGAAAGATTCATCAGATAGTTTTTTGTCCAACTCAATCACAAATTCAATCAGGTTCAGAATTCTGAAATAGCTATTTACATTGGTTTTTAATTCTTTGGCTTGTTCTAAGTTATTAAAAACATAATCCCTAAAAGCAGATTCAACCTCTAACATCTTGCTTTTAGCTGTATATTCCGTACTATATTGCTTGAATAATTTGAACTGAGCTTTAAATAATTCGTTCTTATTTAGCTGTTTGTATAATTCCAGCAATGTTTTTTCATCTTCCAACGGTGCAAAATCCGAAACCACCACATTTGAGAAGTGCTCAAATGCTTGTTTTATGTTCTGTACGTTTACATTGAGGTGCGAAAAATCGACAATTTTACAATCGTTCTTATCTTTTGTGATACGATTTACACGCGAAATTGTTTGAATTGCATTAATACCCCTTATTTCTTTATCCAAAAACAAAGTATGCAATTTGGGTTCGTCAAAACCAGTTTGAAGTTTATCTACTACAATGATTAATCCGTTTTTTGTCAGTTTGAAGTTTTGCAGTACTTGTTTTTCGTTGATACCGCCATTCAAACCATTGGGAGTTTCAACGCCCTGACGCTCCGAATAAACAATATAAATGGGAGCTTCACTGAATCGTTCATACTTCTTTTGAGCAGCAATCGCTTGCGGATAATACCTGTCAATCAGTTTTTTATATTTAATTGCATTGGGAATTGACGAAACAGCCAACATCGATTTAGCCGTACCACGAATGTTGTGATAAACTGCCGAAAGCAATCTATCCACTACAAAATGTGCAATAGCATCAATCCTATCTGAATCTGAATATATTTTCTCTTTGCGGATTTGGTAGCGTTTCTCTAACTCTTCCTCCGTTAGTTTTTTATCATCGTAACCAGTATCCCCCTCAAAACCTTCCAGTTTATTATCAGGGAGTTGGAAAAACATTTTGGCTGAAACCGGAACGATACCCCGCAGTGGATTGAAAATATATTCATCTTCAATAGCTTCACGCATGGTGTAACTGTCAAATGGCACCCATAATTTCTCGCCTTCAGCATATTTATTATATTCGCCGAAACGCGCCAAAGTATGGTCGCTCGGTGTGGCTGTGAAACCAATTATCAGATTTTTTTTCTTACGTGTCGTTTTATATTGATCGCTGTTGTCGAATGTGCTTTGCAGTTCGTCAAAAAGCGAAACCATATCTTCATGTTGGTCGCCTGAATTACTCCTATGAACTTCATCAATTATAAAACAAACCCGCATAGCTACTAGCCTTTCAATGGCTGCTTCATCCATAAACTGATTGGTTGTGGCGTTGTCTTTGCTGGTAACAGCCGAAAACTTCTGTATATTAACTACCACAATACGCTCCGAACTACTTAACGCCTTTTTGAATGAAGTTTTATCGTGCGCTTCGATAAACATTCCTTTCTGAATGTTCATATTATGCAGCATGGTATCCAATTGGTCGCGAAGCTGTAGGCGGTCGACTACAATTAGAATTTTATCGTATATAAATTTCCCTTGTTCGTCGTGCATATCTTTTAGTTGAAGTGCAGTCCAACCAATGATATTACTTTTTCCGAACCCTGCTGCGTATTGCAACAACAACGAATATACATTCTTATTATTCTGATATTTAAGGCGTTTTCCTACAAGCTCCTGAATCTTTGGTTCGCTTGCGCCTTTGGCGCGAAGCTCTGCTTCGAGCTTTTTGATAAAATAGTCGGGTTCCTTTTCGTGCTGAATAAATTCAGCAATCTTGTCTGCAATTTTATCAGCACCAAACTTTTGTTTTGGGCGAGGTGAAATCAAACGCCCATCGTTGTGTTTGTACTCTTTCTTGCCTTTACCAGTAACAACCAATTCGCGTTCCAAAAAATTGTAATAAAGTATTTCCTTTTCAATCATTTGTTTGGAATACAATGCCCGAAAAACTTCTTCGAAACGTTCGGTTTGCAAAACCTGCGGATTGCGAAGCGGATAAGCCTTAAATACTTTAAGAATAGCCCGTTGGTATAATTCAAAATCAAAGTTTGTGGCAACTGCTGTTTTTATTTCATCGAATAATGGAGCTGTATTTCGCAATATGTATGTATCCTGAATATCGGTGGTAGTGATATGTATGGCCTTATCAAATATACGCAAAAAGTTACGGCGTATGGTTTGCGACACATCGTTTCCATTGGCAATTTTCAGATAAGCTTCCACCGCACATCGGTAATCGTTGGTAACTTTTGAACGACCGCTTTTGCGGGCATCCTGGCTGTTCCAATTGCTTTTAAGCTCCGAATAACCCAAGTAAAATCCATTGAGAAAGAAGGTCAAATCGGGACGGAATGAAAATAGAATTTTACCATCGTGCTTGTATTTGTAAGGCAATTCTTGCACAACACTAAAGATGTTCTCCTTAAAATCTTTATCGCCATTTAGTCCCGAGCCACTTGGTGCATAAAGTGTGAATGACAACTCTTTGAAAGTGAAGTTTTTATTCGAATTGAAAAACAAAGCCATGTTCGCACTCGATTTAATGCGGTCGAGTAGAAAAGGAATTAATTCGGTAAACAATGCCTTTTCGTCGTTCCCATACTTTCGCAACAACTTACGATAATTGCCCTGATTGAAGGACGTTTCGGACAAAAACGCTTTCAAGTCTTCTTCAATCACATAATCTTCCGAAACGGTATTGGCTGTTACTTCCTTGTAGCCTAAACCATCGGCAGAACAAAGAAAATTAAGCAGGTAACCACCTTGTAAATCGAGTTCGTTCATAGTATTTTAATTATATTTTTTTCTTATCCACATATTGACAATATCCAAAATGATAGTATATTTGTAGCGTAATCAATTAATTGACTTGCCATGACCATTACAGTGAAAATAAATACCGACACACCTGCCGGAAAACTTTTGGAAAACGAACTTCGTCGTTATCCCGAGAGTGTTGAGTTTATCGAACCAACCGTAGTTGCAGAAACTAACTCTATAGCATATCCTTCAGTTAAAGAGGATTTTGACCAAGACATAGAACCAATGAAAACGATTTCTGCTTCTGAATCAGCAAAACTTGCATTTCAACGATTGGGCGAAAAATACAATCGAACGTTTGACAATAAATATACGCGATGAAAAAGTTTGCTGTTCATATTTCAAATGATGCACAAAACGACATTTATCAATTAATCGATTATATTTCAACAATTTATAAAGCTCCATACACAGCCGAAAAATATTTAATCGAATTATACGATGCTATTTTCTCGTTAGAAAACTATGCTGATTCCATTCTTATTTCTTCCAAAGTGGCTATTTTGAAATACGGCTTAAATGCCAGAAGCATTGTATTCAAAAAGGTAACCATCATTTATACTGTTCATTCCGAAACAGTTATAGTTCAAGCTGTTATTCCGGGCGCATTAATCAAATCTTGATTTTTTAGTCCTCCGTTATTTTAACTTTACCCGTTACCACATCATTTATCAATGTTTTCCGAAGTTGAGTAAGTTTATTGATTTGCTCCCCGATATTAGATATTATTGCATCAATCCGAGCTGTTTTGTCATCGAGATATTGACTTATTTCAATTTGCTCATTTAGTGGGGGACATGGACAAATAAAACTATTTAAAACTTGAGGATTCAAGTGAGGTATTCCCATACCCGTCGGCATCATCTTAAGTATATATTCAATACTAAATCGCAAATGAAAAAGAAATCTTGGGTCATAAATTTTCTTTTTTACTGCAATCTTAGCTATTGTAGAAGATAAAAATCCATTTTTTCCTTTTAATATCTCTCCGACACCCGCTCCATCCCAAATAATTATCATATCATTGGTTGTTATTCTTTGATTTTTGTCTGGAGAATAACAAAAGGTTTCAAATGTAATTGTTTCATTTCGTAAGTATTCTAATGAAAGATTAGGTAAGCTTTTATCGAAATAAGTATCAGAGAACTCAAGATTTCGACCCTTAATTGTATCCGCTATTTCCTTAAATCTTTTCACAGTCCAATGCTCAGGAATCATCCCGATTCTTTCAACTCCACTGTCTTTAAATCGAACATTAGGATTTAAACCACGAAAAACAACATCATTTAATGATAGTGTGGATTTTAGGGTTGCTAAATCGGCTTCAAGATTTCTTATGTTTAAAAGAATTGTCTGAATATCATCAAATTTTTCTGGTTTGTAGAAAACCTTATTGAAGTTGATTTCCACACCAATGGTATTATCCAGATATTCAAACGGACGAGTTACATACTTTACCATAAATGCATCTATGTTAGCTTGGTTTTCTTCTTCGTTGGGCGAATAGGCTATAATTTCGTAATCTTTTTGAAGGTCGGTAATTATTTCAACGGTTACCACATATTTAATAAGAGATATTTTGGTTGATTTCTTTAAAGAAGACTTAATCTGAATCTTACCACAACCAAGGCTTTTGCCTTTTTTGGTTTCCTGAGACGGATAGCAATCCGTCTCTACGATTGATTCGGTATCGGCATTGTATGTGTAAAATTTTCCTTCAGCTTCAACTACCAATTGATTTTCTTTGTAATCGAAAGCATTGATTGCGGGTGCAATGGTTTCATAATAACAATCAAATAAGGATTGATATTTGGTGCTATCAAAATCAGAAAGCTCAAAGGTGCTTAGTTCGAAACTGCCTTCTTCGCTTGTTTGGGCGATTTTGGTTGGATTAAGTTTAATTTTTTCTGCTATAAATTTACCTTCATTATCCACGTTGGTAAGCATAATGGATTGTTTGTTGAAATAGAAATGCCATTTGTCGAATACTTTCGCAAAATCATTGTCTTCAAAATCTTCTAGTGCTTTGATAATTTCAGCACGGTTTTCCAAGCTCATCTCACGGCGTTTCTTTCCCTTGCTTTTCTTCAACGGCACATATTTACTACTTCCGTCAATCAATATGACTTTATCTTTCCGTTCGGTAGGTTTGTTCTTATTGAAAACCCAGAGATAGGTGTAAATGCCGGTATTGAAAAACTCATCGGTAGGCATTTGAATAATAGCTTCTACCCAATCTTTATCAAAAAAGTACTTCCGAATGGTGCTTTCACCACTTCCGGCATCGCCACTAAAGAGCGAAGAACCGTTGTTTACAACTACGGCAATTCCATCATTATCCAAATGATAAACAATGTGTTGGTCGAAAAGTAACTGACCGTCCGAAATGGAAGGCAAAGCCACAAAACGACCTGTTTTGTCGGTTTCAATATCTTTGCGGTAGTCTTTCCAATCCACACCATAAGGAGGATTAGCCACAATTACATCAAACGTTTTATCTAAAAATGAAGTATTAGTGAGTGTATTGCCGTATTTAATATCGGAATCGATACGGAAACGACTTTCAATTTTAGCCAGTGCATAGAGTGACGAATTCCAGTCCATACCGTGCGTCTTAATCGGTCTGCTGGTTTTGCTATTGAGTTTGTCTTCAATGCCAAATAGTAAGTTTCCACCGCCCGAAGTTGGGTCGTAAAGGGTAAGGAATTCTTCGTTATCCTGAATTTTGGAAGCAACAATATCCGAAATAAGTGCAATAATATCATCAGGTGTGTATTGTTCCCCTGCTGTTTCAGCCGAAATGTCTGCCCATTTGCGTTTGATATGTTCTTCGAGGGTGGTGATTTCGGAGTTGTCGAAAGGTTCTAAATCAATTTTACTCCAGCCTTGAACGATAGAAAACAAAATCTTTTTAGCGCGAAGGATACCACAAACGCCCGAAATATCAAGGTATTTTTCCTCATCATTGCCCTTGTCAACACCCAACAAATGGCGGGTTTCTTCGTCGAATGCACCCAAATAAGTTTTGAAATCAGTTTCAAAAGTTTTGTCGTTGGCGCAGATATCGCTTAGTGTTTTGTTGTCACGAATTACATAGTCGTTGTAACCCAACCCAGCGGTTAAAAAGTATTGAATATAATCCTCGGTATTGTTTTCGGATTTTCCAAACTCTTCGGATAGTCGTTTGTGTTCCCTTATCAAACGGCTTTCAACCATTCTCAAAGCAAAAAAAGGCATCATGTATTTTGGAAAATCGCTCTGTTTCAGACCTGCAGAACGTAGAGAATCGGCAGACGACCAAATGTCGGACTCGTATTGGAGAATGTTTAAAGGCATTGTGGAATGGGGTTTTTAGTTGCATCGTTACAACTGCTCCCGATAAGACTTTAGCCCACAAAAAAAGCGTGAACTAAATCCCTACCCGTCACCAAGCCCCTCGTAAAGGCCACACAAGATTGATAAGTCAAAAGCCCACGCCGTTTGGCGTGAGCATTTTGCTCATTACTCTAATCTTGTGTTCGCTTAAAAGAAATTTACGAGGTTTCTGGTGACGCGAACAATAGCAGAATGCTATTTTATTAATATGTTTGAAAAATCGGTTTTTTATTCGATAATAATCGTTTTATTTAATTGATATTTGAGTAAATAATAGTACTATTTTTTTCAATTTGCTTGTGAAAGCTTTTAGGTAAAGTATTCCAATCTCTTAATTCAACTAAAAATGGAATATTACTTTGTCTGATTCTTTCCACTAAATTTGAATATAAATTTAAACTTATAGGTTCGTGGTTTTTGGTTCTGATAACTAAATCCAAATCGCTTGCTTCATGGGCTGAATTATTTACCCTGCTTCCATAAGCTATTACCTCTATGGGGCTATTAATGCTACTAAAGAGCAGTGTCAAAACTTGTTTGTCTTTATCGCGAAGTATCATCTTTTTTACTGATTTTGATTGTTTATTGCCAAAATAATATATTTAGCATCAACAATAGCAAGCTGATCGATACATATCATACTCAATCTCTTCGGGCTGAACTGTTCTCAAAAGATTGTATGCTTTTTCCAATGTACTTACACAACGTTCTAAATAAGTTGTTTCAATATCTGTCATTGATTTGTTTTTTATTTTTGGAATTGCAAATATACAATATTTTATCTTGAAAACTTGCTAAAATGGGATGCGAGCATCTTACTTAGTTATTTTCTGTTTTGTTTACCTCTGTCAAAAGTAGCGCAAAAATTTTATCAATGCAATAGAATTTTAAAAATAAAAAAAAGAAATATCTATTCGATAATCACCGTGCATCAGAATAGCGCTATTATAAAAACCAACCTTTATCCGCTATGTTTATCGGATAAAAGCGGGTTAATTTAATTGTTAAATTTACTATACAATATTATTTTACCAACACCTTTGATGTTTTCCCATCTACTTTCACTATATAAATGCCTTTAGCAAAACTTCGGTTAATCATACCATTGGTTGTTTTTCCAGTAAATAGTTGTTGACCTAATTGGTTAAATACCGTTACTTCCGCATTTTCGGCTCCTGATATTACAATTTTCTGGTTTGTGAAGTAAATCCGTATTGTATGCTCATTTCCAGTAACAATAGCTGTTGTAGTTCCATTACTATCCACCCCGCTTGTCCATTCGTACGCGCCCATGTCGATGGTGGTGTTTTGAATGCGCGTTTGATTTCGAATGTCCTTTAAATCAAAGTTATACGAATTCGACCCTGTATTGACACAAGGCGAATTGCTATAAAGGCTGTACGGATGTGTTGCGTTGATGGATGTTCCTACAAATAATGGATTTGTGCTGATATTTCCAGAACCTTCTGTTACGGTTATCAGACTAAGATTTCCGATACACGAGTTGTAGGCTTTTGCAAGTGTAGAACTTGTGCTAATATCGCTATCGGCGGTTCCTGTATTTCCATATATAATCGAACTATAGATATTCGAAACCCCAGCATCTAACCACAATCCACCTACGCCATCATCAAGTGTCGATTCGCCTTTATTGTTGGTTACTGTACAATTTACCAAATTGAGCACATCGTTTTGATTTTCAGTAGGTGCACTGTATTGAAGTATGCCTCCTGTGCCACTAAATGCGACCGATTTATTGTCGGAGATTACGCAATTGAGCATGGTCAAATTTCCATTATTCCATACGCCTCCGGCATACGCCACATCGTCGTAGCCATTTTGAATTTTTAGATACTCCAATCGAGCTACTACATCATCGCTAATTTGTATGACTCTGGAAGTGGTGCTTCCGTCCAAAATAATACCACCTGATGCACCAATTATGGTGAGGTTTTTATCGACCACTACGGGACTTGTGAGCATGATTTTGTTTACTCCCATGGCACTTACATCAAAGGTAATAAAGTCGCCAGATTCAGCTGCCGCAATCAGGTTTTTTAAAGTTCCGGTTGTAGCTGCACTTTCTAACGCACTTGTTACGGTGTGTGTGGTGGCTTCCAATCCACCAGCGAATTGCGAAAAGCTACTTAATCCGCTAATGGTAATTTTACCCCAAACGCCGTCGGTCTGGCGGTTTACAATGGTAGCGCCCAAGGTGGTTACATCTGCCCAAGCAGCTGATCCATTGCTTCTTTTAAGCACTTTAAATTTGTTCCATTGTACCTCAGTTAAGTTTAACGAAGAGAAATCAATGATAATACTATAATTTCCGGGAGTAGGATTTGTAGATGTAATTGTAAAATAAAGGCTTGAAAGACCTTTTACGCCAGGTAAACCCGAAAAATTAGACATTGGTGTTTGTGTTGTTTTTGTTACAGTCAGATTTGTTCCAGCTGTACCGTTTCCAAAATTAACACTTACTCCGGCATCTGGAAAGCTTGCGGCACTTGCCTGAGTTGTTTCGTTTAATGCCAAACTATTTCCATTGGCCAACGAAGTATTACCGATAAGGGGCGATATAGTTAGATACTTTGTGCCTGTGCTACTTCCATTATAAGCATATACAGTATAAAAATACGTACCTGTCGACATATTCAAATCTGTTGCCGAAGTTGCCGTTCCAACATACACAATCTGGTCATCACCTTGCGCTCCAACGCTATATTCAGTTCCGTCGGTTGGCACAAAAGTAGGCGCAGAAGATGCTTTACGCACCACCAAGTATTTTTGAGCCGTAGCGGAAGCATTGTATTTTAATGTAATGTTTTGGGGGTTAGTTCCTGTAGCAGAGAAAGTCAAGTTTGTAGCTTGGGCTGCAGGAGCACTCTGATTTACAGCTAAATAAAGTAAGGCAGAACTGCTTCCAATTGAATTATAGGCAGTAATTATGTATAGCGTGTTTGGCGATATTTCCGTAGGGGTTCCGCTTATAGTGCCGGTAGCTGCATCAAAATTTAAACCAGCAGGCAATACTCTATTGATGGTGTAGCCCGTAGGAATAATTTTTCGAATTTTGTGGTTTATATAATCGGTTACATATAAAAAACCGGATTGATCAACATCTATATTTAATGGTTCATTGAAACTTGCAGTCGAAAGATTTCCATCAGCTGACCCGCTTGTATTAGTGCCTGAAATGGTTGAAACTTCTCCTTCTGGAGTAATTTTTCGAATTTTATGATTATAATTATCGGTCACAAAAACATTCCCATAAGCATCAGTCGCTACATCGGTAGGCCATTTAAAACCTGCGTTTGTACTTGTGCCATCAAATGAATTTTGGCCTCCACTTCCGGCGAATGTAGAAACTATTCCTTCGGGAGTTATTTTTCGGATTTTATGATTTCCATAATCAGCAACATATACATTAAAGTTCGCATCTACTGCTACTCCTTTAGGCGCACTAAATGTAGCAACATTGCCTGCGCCATTTGCTGAACCCTTTTGTCCTGTTCCGGCAAGTGTTGAAACTACACCAGCTGAAGTAATTTTTCTTATTTTATAGTTATAATCGTCAGCTACATAAACATTTCCCAATGCGTCAACAGCTACACCTATGGGATATTTAAAAGTGGCTACGTTCCCCGCACCATCTTGCGCGCCTACAGCTCCGGTGCCAGCAAAAGTGGAAACAATTCCTAAGGGTGTTATTTTTCTGATTTTATGATTGACCACATCTGCTACATAAATATTCCCTGATGCATCAATAGCCACTCCGCCCGGACTTTTAAAACTGGCTGCGGTGCCTGTTCCGTTTGTTGATCCCTGACTACCACTTCCGGCAAAGGTTGTAACAACACCTTCCTTCGTAATTTTGCGAATTTTATGATTGTTCTGGTCAGCAACATACACATTGCCCTCTGCATCAACAGCTATTCCATGCGGACTTTTAAACCTTGCTTCGCTACCCGTGCCGTTTTCTGAACCTATAGTTCCATTACCTGCCAAAGTAGAAACTCCCGGAATTGTTGCCGGAACTGCACCTCCTATATTGGTAGGGGATAGAGGCGTTATAGCAGTATTTATGGTATAAACTTGTGGCGAAGCATAACTAATACTTGGAGCCGCAGCATAACTAACTCCAAAAAATAATATCGCTACTAATGTAAGTGTTGCTCGTTTTAAAAGGGGGAATGAGAGTGTATACTGTTTTGTCATAATGAAATGAAGTATTATGGATAAATATTGTGTATAAATAATTACAAAAATGTAACTAATACATTATTAACAATAGTACATATTAATTGTTCAGGTTTAGTTGGGTTGTAACGTATTTGTTGATTAAATCTTATAAAATGTAACGTTGTTGGAATAATAGGGAGTAATTTGATAGCTTGAAATAGGATAAACTTTCTTATTTGAAAAAAAATGTTTTATAACAAATAAGTTCTATTTTGACAGATAAAAAAAAGAATAGGAACCTGCCTGCCGCAGGCAATTCCGTTCATTCTGCTAAATCCGCGTTCCAATTTTTTAAAAGTCAATCTGTCAAAAGTAGAATTAGTTTAAAAATTTGCATTTGAGAAAATAGCTAAGAGATAATTTGCCCTTGTTTTGTTGCAAAGGCTTGATTAAGAGTGCCACAACACTATCGGACATTTCAAACACATATTTCTGATTGTTGTTTATTCGAAGTATAATTGAAATTTGTAATTTGATTGCAGTTTCAACAAAAATAATATTTTTTCTGTAGGTCAACAAAAAATACATTATTTTCTATCCAAGATATACTCAGGCAATTGCCAATTTTGATCCCATTTCAGTTCTTTGCCTTTTTTGACGCCGTAAAAATTATACTTATCGGCTGGTAGATTTATGTATGTAACGGGTTCAATTTTCACATTCAATTCAGGCAATATTAACACTTCTTCGCCGGCTTTTAAATCAAGGGTAAATTCATTATTTTGCAAA
>JFJP01039833.1_pt1 | contig 12530 bp, 10 predicted proteins | sample 431651 | NCBI WGS metagenome assembly JFJP01 (sample SAMN02602958, study PRJNA72255) | Microbial mat metagenome, whole genome shotgun sequencing project. | biome: fresh water; feature: sink hole; material: water; isolation source: purple microbial (photo- and chemosynthetic) mats found in... | reverse complement strand
CGAGATAGTCGTTGCTACAGAAGGCGAGATAGGACTTCCCATCCACGACGATATGAGGTGACTGCGGCGTGTTCAGCGTGCGGCGTGAGCGCAACAAACCTTGCGCCTTGCGCTCAGCCAACTCCTTGTGCAATTCTGAAAATGGCATGCGAAAAAAACTATCGAGGCCTCAGTTGATTTGGGTGAGGCGCTTTTAGTGCTTGTCAGCGAATGGATACATACCCAGCTTATCCATGAGCGCACGATCACGTTCCACATCGGGATTGCCTGTGGTCAGCAGTTGGTCGCCGTAGAAGATGGAATTGGCACCCGCCAAGAAACACAACGCTTGGATGGCATCACTCATCTGTTGGCGACCCGCAGAGAGGCGCACGCGAGCGGTCGGCATGGTGATGCGCGCAACGGCGATGGTGCGCACGAAATCGAGCGGATCGAGGTCAGCCGTGTCGGCCAAAGGTGTGCCTTCGACTTTAACGAGATTATTGATGGGCACACTTTCAGGGTATGGCTCCATGTTGGCGAGTTGCGCGACGAGGCCAGCGCGCTGTGTCAGGTCCTCTCCCATGCCGACGATGCCACCGCTGCACACATGCATACCCGCTTTACGCACACGCTCCAAGGTATCGAGACGGTCTTGGTAATCACGGGTGCTGATGATGTCGCCGTAGAATTCAGGCGAGGTATCGAGGTTGTGGTTGTAATAATCAAGGCCCGCGACACGCAATTGCTCGGTCTGCTCATCGTTCAACATACCAAGGGTTGCGCAAGTCTCCATGCCCAAACCACGTACTGCCTTCACCATCTCCACCACAGACTCCATATCTTCTTTGGAAGGTTCGCGCCATGCCGCCCCCATGCAGAAACGATCTGCACCGGCTTCCTGTGCTGCCTTGGCAGCCCTCACCACTTCACTCACTTCTAACATCTTGCGATTCTCGACCCCGGCATCATGGAAGGCAGATTGCGGACAGTAGCCGCAGTCTTCAGAACAACCGCCCGTCTTGATGGACAATAATGTCGATAGCTGAACCGCGTTGGGATCGAAATGCTCACGATGGATCTGTTGCGCACGGAACATCAAGTCAGTGAAGGGCAACTTGAACAATTCTTCTACGGCCTCCACGCTCCAGCGTTGCGGTGTGGTCTTGGGCTTGATAGGACGGATGAATTCGACAGTTTGAGTTTGCATTAGAGTGATGGCCTGCTATTAGAATGATGGAACGATCCACGCCCCTTGATTCAGGACTAGAACGACTTGTCTATTTTATCGCACCCTCTACTTAACATCGGTTCGAAATTTGGACGCATGCTTCCCGCGCAACCCTGTCTGCTTTGCGGCGCTTTAAGCCGTGACGGCTTGTGTTGTGCCGCTTGCAATGCGGAGTTACCGCACTTGTCAGCGGCACATTGCCCAAACTGCGCTTTACCGACACCGACAGGCGAAGTCTGCGGAAGATGTCTGCAGCATCCGCCCGCCTTCGATCATGCGGTCGCCGCATTCAGCTACAGCTTCCCCATTGACCAACTCATCAAGGCCCTGAAGTTCCATGAACGCCTGATCTTGATCGATTTCCTTGCGGATGAGTTGGCGTAACGCATCACAAGCAAACCCGACTGCCTCATCGCTGTACCATTACACCCGACACGTTTGCACGAGCGCGGATTCAATCAATCTCAACTGCTGGCAGCACGCATCTCAAAACGGCTGGGCATCCCACTTCTCACCGATGCGTGCCAAAGAGTGCGTGACACCCCGCCACAATCTTCTTTGCCGTGGAAAGAGCGGAGCAAGAACATTCGCGATGCCTTCTCAATGCGCCCTGATGTGGATGTGCAAGGCATGCATGTGACGATTATTGACGATGTGATGACGACTGGCGCATCTCTAGACGAGATTGCGCGAACGCTAAAACAAGTAGGTGCAAAAAAAGTGAGTGCTTGGGTGGTGGCGCGGACCCTGCCACACCACGAGTGAATAGACCCTAAACACCATAAGTGCGCAGAGTCTAATAGAACACGCGATCTATCGTCTCCAGCAACTGCCCTTCGGTGATCACAGCCACATCGATGTCTCGCTTAAGGATGCGAGCAATAAGGTCCAAAGCAGTCATGTCGGTCGGATCAGTCATCCCAACAAGCACCTTGTCGTGACGTTCTTCCAAAGGGAGCGCATGCAATCTACGTGCTTCACTTTCTGGAAGCCTCCTCACTACCGAGAGATCGACCTCAAGGTGCTTAAGGTCGAGATAGGGAATGTTGAATTGCTTGGCCAACATCTCGGATATCTGTCCTTCCGAAACCCAACCCGATTGCACCAAGATACGCCCCAACTTTAGGTACGAATGCTTTTGTTGCTCCAATGCGGATTCTAATTGGTCTTGTGAAATGAACCCATTCTGAACCAGCAAGTCGCCTAAGCGAACTTTCTCTGGACGCGCCATAACCCCTCCTGAATATTTTATTGAGCCGTCTGACATTGGAGGCAAAAATATCCGCTTTTCCCCATCCTGACAAGGTTTTTCCCTATACTCGATCGCATTTCATGCGGCCAAGCTGTCTCGCCTAAAATCTAAACTACTCTGTCGACCTTTAAGCAAGCACCGAACAGAGGGCTCAAGGAGATGTGGATTGCCACACTTCAAAGTGCTTTCAGCTTCTGTTCCACGAAAGCAGTCAACTGAGGATTTAGCGAGTGGGTAGCTAGTGCCTTTCGGTAGGCCTCCTTCGCATCTTCGATACGTTGCACCTCCTGCAATGAGATGCCGTACCCCATCAACCATATTCCATTACTCGGCTGTAGTTGCAATGCAATTTGGAAATGGTTGACTGCTTCTTTGTGGCGCCCCTGTCTTTGCAACAATGCCGCATAGAAAGCTTGATAATCCGCCCTCGTTTCAGCATTAGGTAGATTGTGCTGCATTGTCTCAAGCGCCTGATCCAGCTTGTTTCTTTCGACTTGGATGCGTGCCAGCAAGATACTGAATCCCATGTTCGCCGAGTCGACTTTCAAACCATCTTGCATCACGCGTTCAGCCTCTCCGCTACGACTACTCTCCATCAGCAATGCAGTTAACGCCAGCCTTGCACTGCCTAGCTTGGGGTCAAGCTTCAATGCAGCCTCATATTTCGCCAATGCTTCCGTTACATGCCCTTTCCCATGGAGAGTCTTAGCCATAATGAATTCCGCATCAGCTTGTTGTACTTTGCTGACTTGCTTGACAGGCAATGTCTCTAAAAGAGATGGGGCAACTGCGGACGAATCTGTGAGAATCGGTTTCGTAGTCAGCTTTGCAATTCCTGATATTGGTAGACTAATCTTTGCCGACTCCTCCAACTTCGTCACTTTCGGCTCTCGCAATGAGTCTGGCAAGGGGGTCGCACTCAATTCATAACTGAGTTTGGATGCTGGCGATTCGGACATCGCCAGCAACACATCCGGCGCAGCCGGCTCTGAGACCTTGAGGTCTGTCGTAAGCGTCGTCGCTGATACGACCTCACTTTGCGCGCTAGTCAAAGCGACCGTTGGTTGTTGCTGTTTAGGCCAGAAATAAATACTTAGGATGACTGCAGACACTATGAGAAGCGCAACGAGTGACCATCTCAACCAATTGTGATCGGGGGATACGGCAACAGCACGCACCTCCTTATGTCCAGACATCTGCTGAACGCCTCGTTGCTCCAACTGATTCAATACCTCATTGATCAAGCTCATGACATCGCTAACCAAAAAATCGACCCAACAACAACGACCGCCACGACACAAAGTAATATCCAAGGTTGCCAGTCTCGTCGGACTTCTGGAGTATCCGCTGCCGCCTGCCCGATGTGCTTGCGGGTGACTTGCTGCCTACCTTCCCCAAACGCCAACATCAATGCTTTGTGCGCGACGATGTTGACCAACCTAGGCGTACCTCGAGTGATTCTGTGCAATTTGGCAACAGCAAAACGATTGAACAAGGTATCACCCGCATATCCAGCGACAGTCAAGCGATGGCGCAAGTATCGCTCTAGCTCGTCAGGGCGCAATCCTTTTAGTTCATATTGAAAACTGATACGTTGACGTAATTGACGCACCGAGTGATGACTAAGGCGTTCATTCAACTCTGGCTGCCCGAACAAAATGACCTGCAACAACTTACGCTTCTCGGTCTCAAGATTTGTCAGTAGTCGCAACACTTCCAGACTTTCAAGCGGCATGGCTTGCGCCTCATCCAAGCAGACCACGACTCGCTTCCCTTCACGAGCGAAATTGAGAAGGGCGCGGGTGAGCTCTTTGAGAAGTTGGTGCTGATCGATGGTGCTATCGAGTCCAATGCGAAACTCATCGGCAAGCGCCAAAAGTAAGCTTCTTGGCTCAAGGTAGGGATTTGGAAGATAGGCAGTCACAAAATGTAAGCCGGACTTTGATTGAGCCGATTCGTCTTGAGTGCCGATCGAAGTCGTAGATTGCTTGCCTTGATTCAATGTGGCAAGAAACTTTCGACACAGCAATGTCTTGCCATTGCCCACTTCACCAGTGATTTTGATGAAACCTTCCCCGTTGCGAGTGGCAACGAGCAAAGTATTAAGCCCTTCTTGGTAGTTCGAACAGGCAAAGAAGAAACTGGTGTCCGGCGTCAGTGAAAAGGGAGCTTCGCGAAGTCCAAAGTGCCGCAGGTACATACTAGCGAGATAGATTGTTGATGCGATCTCTACTGCGAGCGATATCTTCTGACCAATCTTTATCGCTGTTGACCACAGTCGGCTTGATCATGATCACTAGTTCACGTTTCTCTGTCCGCTTGCTGACTTGACCGAATACATACTTGGGCAAACCTGGCATCCCAGATTGATCATCAAAAGACGCTTGCCTCATCAAGCCACCGATCACCACGATCTGACCACCTTTTGCACGAACGATGCTGTCGGTCTCTGACACAGAGCTTGATGCGAGAGGCAAGTTATAGATGTTAGTCACACCACCCGATGTGCCCAGATCCACTTTCTTATTGACGGTAGAAACAGTACTGACAGAGGGATGCACATGTAAGATAACATCATCATTCTCGTCGATCCGTGGCGTCACATCTAGTGCGATTCCCGAGAAGAATGGCTGCACCTTCACTGTTGGTGAAGTACCTGCGATTGCTGTCGTCGATTGCGTTCCGCCACTGATCTCTGTGACGAAGAATTCATCCGTTCCCACTTTCAGGACTGCCTTTTGGTTATTAAGGGTCGCGATGCGAGGACTAGACAACACATGAACATCGCCTTGAGATTCCAACATATTCAGCAACGCAGCAAAGTTGCTGGTTTGGAAGGCCAAACCAAACAATGTCCCCGCAGCGACTCCATTTGGGAGTAGACCTGCCGCAGTTGGCAACAAATCCGTACCTGGCGTTGCGGACAAGACAGAATTCGATAGTGCAGTGCCAGTCGCTGTTGTCAAAGTGCTACCGGCACTACCCACGCCAGCGCTCACTCGCTTCGAAGCTCCGTTGGCAAAAGCAGCCCAATTCACACCTGACTGGAACGATTCATTCAGCTGCACTTCCACGATCTTCGCCTCTAGGATCACTTGGCGCTCGATGGATATCTGAGATGCTCTCAGGTAGGCTGCGATGTTCTTCATCTCTTCTGGCATCGCACGCACTACGATGACACCAGACATCGGGCTGATCACGACACTGCGCCCTTTCTCTGTTCCCACGATCGCAACCAAGGCAGCACTCAATTCCTCCCAGAAGTCCGACTTGGAAGTCATACTCACTTTACTACTGTCGCGATTATTCTGGTTCGTGGTCGTTGCAGATGAATTTGTTCCTGGGGTGCTCGTTGCGCCGTCAGCGACCGAACCCGAGGTCACGCGCAAAGAGGATTTGCCATCACGCTGGCCCGTCAGATAGTTCACTTGGAAGATGCGCGTCTGGATGCCGATAGGCTGGATATAGATGCGCGAACCATCCACTTTGTATTCGTAGCCATACATCTCTCGTATCGCTTCCAACGCATCGAACACAGTCACATCTTTCAGATTGAGGGAGATGCTTCCACTGACCTCGGGATGAATGAGCATGCTGTAGCGAGTACCAGAAACAATCGCCATGAATACATGTTGTGCTGGCGTATTGCTAACAGCCAAATCGAATTTGGCATCAACAGGCGTGCTATCCGCCAAGGCAGCCGCATTGACCAAAGGTGGCATCAAGGCATTGTTGACATCTTCCTGTTTCATCGGTTGAGCTGCACTCTTCGTTGCAGCTTCCATTTGCGCATTGATCTCGTTCTTCACGGATTGCTTGGAGGCATCTGTTGCGCAAGCAGACAGTAGATATATGCTCAGCAAAATGAGTATTTTCTTCATTTCTTACTCCCATCCTTAATCTCTTCAGGAACGCAAACAACGCGCTTCTTCATATTATGTTTTTTCTTATTAGACACATTGTTCATGGCCTGAGTCTTTACCCCCGCCTCACTTGTTTCTACTTTACTGATTGGCAGTATTCCTTGACGCTTGATGCAAGCCAGTTGGTTCTTAGTCATGCTCACGGACGGAAACATATGCATCACTTGGCGCCCTTGCGGCCCCATCAGCACCACACATGTCTCGTTCACCACAATGAGTTTGGCATCCCCTACTTTTCCACCGATCTCGACTTCCACACCATTGATGATCGCGGCCTCTCTTTTGGACGAGATGATGACCGACTGCAAGCCTGCGGGTGGCACTTCTCGAACCGCATCCGAATCACTCTCTGCCAACCCTGGTACCAATTCCATCGCGGGACGCGTCGGATCCGCCAATTGCTCGGCAGATTGCGCGACAGATGCAACGCACAACAAGCACCCGAAAATGATCAACGACGCTCTTAGACTTGAAGCCATATCGTATCCAGACTCAATGTGTACAAGGTCAGCGTCAACTCCGCCTTGGGATATTGCACTACGTTCATCTTCGCCATGCCCCAGAACATCTGGGTAGGCATCTTTTCTAGGGCAGTCAGATATTGCAGCAAATCAGCATAGCTTCCACGGACAGTCATCTGTACGCCATGCTTGTAAATCTGCCTATCCTTGGCTTGCATCTTGTCCGCCCCGCCCGTCGCGGGATCGATGAACGACGACACAGGCAAAGTGTTCAGCGAGACTAGCTGCAAATTAGCATTACGGCTCAATACTTGCTCAAGCAGCTCTGCCATCTTCTCAGGTGCAACCAATCTGTCTTGCGTCGCCTTCAAGTAGGCATCGCCTTGTGCGATCTGTTCACGCAATAGGCGGATACGCTCACGTTGAGGGGAATTCTCATCCGCCTGCTTGGCTGCGATCAAGGCGCCTAGCTGCGCTTGCGTCTCTTTCATCTTCTCTTGCTGCTGAACGACTTGAGAAGACAAACGTCTTTGCTGGGCCAGCAAAGGATCGAGCAATAATGTATTGATCAGCGATACCAATGCAAATGCTGCCGCCGCAAATATCAGTGCTCGTTCGCGCAACGACATGCCATCCAGCTTTGCGACCAAGGCCAACAATCGCGCCTTCATTTTTTCACCTCTTGCGCGACCGCAGTCGACTGCAAACTAAACTCGACGTAGCTACGCGCCAAAGGCTTTTCCGTCGCAGACTTCGGCTGCTTCATCTCTAGGGTCGCAAATGATTTACCGCGCATCACATCTTCTTTATTCAATCTCTGTATGAAGATCGGCAATAGTTGGGGCCCAGTCGCTGCGCCCTGCAATACCATTTGTGCACCATCGCCAATGATGTCGAAGCCGGTCAACCACAAACCACTGACAGATTGGCGAGCGAACGCACGCATATATTCTGAATAGCCCGTGGTATTACCGATAGCGCCACTCTTCAGGGTTGCCAGCAGTTCTTTCTGAGAAGTCGCTTTGGCTTCCAAGGCATTCAATTCATCGCTCAACAGCTGACTTGATTGTTGTGGAGAGAATTCTTTCGCAAAATTACCCAAGCGTTTTTGTTCTGCCTCAAAACGCTGAGTCATCTCTTGCGAATGTTTGGCTAATTGATCTACCTGATACCACGCGTAACCATAGAACAGTAGCGAACCCACAACGATCAACCCCAATGCCTGCAACATCGTTGTCACAGAGAAATATTTTTTCTGCTTGAGAAATATCGGATTGAAAAGATTGATCTGCTGGCTCATAGCGCCTTCTTCTCTAAGCGCAGTGCCGCACCCAGCGCATGCAGTGCATAGCTAGAATATTCGCTGTCCGCCAATTCAGGGACGCCCACGATATCCATTCCCAGCGACAGGTCGAGTGCCTCCACCCGCAAACCTAGATTGCTCGCCAGATTCTCTGCCAGTCCTAAATCTTGCGGAGCAGATACCAGCATGCGTTCGACTGGGATATGATGGAACTGACGATCAAAATAATCTAGAGAACGCTGCACTTCCAACTCGACACGGTCCTGGTATTGCTGGCGCATGCTTTCGTCCGCATCCGTCAATTGCCCCAGCGTAATGTCGATACGTCTTGCCAAAAACAACTCTCCATCGCAAGTCATCGTCAATAACCCGCCTTGGTCATCAAAAGCCAATAGTGCCAAACCGCGCCCTTCAGCTTCATACAAAGCCGCGATATTGCGTTGCGCCATCTCCGCGATGTCGATGACACTCAAATCGATTTTTGCTTTTTCAAAGAGTGCGATGCGCTTACGGATCGTCTCATTCGATGCTGCGACCGCATACAAAGATTGTGGACGATCTCCGCCGTATTTATTGGTTGGTATCTGAAGCACATCGATAGTGGCATCATCAACATGGTAGTTGAGAGAATCCTTGATCTTCCAGCGAATCGCAGTCTTCAGTTCGTCCACTGGGACGCTCGGGGCCTCCACCATCATCAACTGATACTCATTCGAACCAAGTACCGTGGTGTAGCGACCACCTTCAAGCTCCGCTTCTTTGCGAATCTTTTCTAAGATTGCTGAACTCGCTTCACTAGTGGGGTAGAACGCACATCGCTTCACTTGCGGACGAACCCCGACATATTTAGCTTCAGCCACATAGATTCCATTGTTTCCAAACGAAACCGATACCCATCCAGTATCACGGAGGTCTCGGTTAAATACGGACAAAAATTTAGGCAATCTCATAATTGATGCGAACTTAGTTTAGTAACCTATTGCTGTCAATCATAATTGACAGATTCATCAACCTCTACACGACACTTCCTGACAGCGGCTCGTCACTTCAGGCTAACCAATAAACGCGAAGCTATTTTCGATTTGTCAAATAGCGTTCAGCATCAGTACGATTCACGCAGATAGATAAATTCATTGCGTCCTTTGTACACACCGAAGGTAGCGCGGGCGGTGGGATTGGTTCCGCCTGGAAGACTGAGCCAAGCTTGGTTACCCGCTGATTCCGCAGGGCCTGCACTGCCGACGGCAACACAAGTATTGCCTGCGCTGGCCGTGCCGAGATTGAGTGCGAGATCGGCATTGCCTTCATTTCCATTGCCCGGGGCAGCCAAGCGCAGGCTGAGATTCGGTGCGCTACCGGTGAGAGTTCCTGCAGTTTCACAGGCATTCAAGTTGCCGGTGAATGCGTAGGCAAAATTGTTGGCAGCAAGTGTGCTGCAACTATCCAACGCATTGGTTACCCAGCCTCCGCTATTGAAATACTGCAACGTAAGTGGCAGATTGAGCGTCAATAACTGTGAACCGTATGCATTTGCAAATTTGATTCTTCCATAGCGCACTTTACTGGTCGCAGCTTGTATGCGTTCTGAGATGGCATTCAAATCTGCATCAAGATTCAATGCGCCAGACAACAACTTGACACCGTCCGCATCCTGCGGAGCGATACCTAAGTTGAGATTGTCGAATGCACCGTCAACACTAGCGCCACGATTGAACACAACTTGGGCAGTCAGGGTTCCAGTGCCTGCAGCCCAACTACCGCTGGGCATGCCTGAGATAGCAAGACGAGCACTTAGTGCATTCGTCCCATCCACGGCACCGAGTCCAAGGCTGTCGTTACCACCCAAAGTAATCCACTTGCTGGCGGTTGCGCCGTCCAGTTTCGCAAAACTGCCGGCGTAATTCTGGGTCTTCACATTCGATGCGTTTTGCGCGTCAATGGTGAGGCTCAACGACATCGGTTCACCCATGTAAGTGAAAGTGGAAGCAGGCGCGCAGGTTAGATCGCTTCGATTGACTATGACCCCAGATATCAACACAAAATGATCAGGGTAGAATCGCCCGACATTGGCGCTCGTCGTGCCAGTCACGTCGCCTGCACCGAGATAGTCGCCATCGGCAATGCTGGGCGTGAGTGTGATGATGCCCACCTCGTTCCAGATGAAGTTTGTGCCGGTTGCCACACCACTAGTAAATGTTCCGAACGAACCGCCGAGCACTGCGTTATTGGTCAGCCCCAGCCCCGTTACTAGGGCGGAAGTCAGCATCACACTTTCTTTCGGAATTGTTTCTTGGCCGAAGTTCGCCGTCGTGCCGCCGAGCGCATTCTTTGCCGTCACGGTTACGGAGAACGCTTCGCCAGCCTTCACAAAAGCGCTCCCTGCCGCATTTGCCGCTGCCGGATTGGCCAAGTTATCCGATGTTCGCTTGATGGCTGAAAGTACGAAATGGTCTGGTTTGACCACAAAAGGATTGCTACTACCCGTAAGTGTTACCGCTGTTGCACCGCCAAAGGGCGTGAGAGTCGTATTGGCGGTCAGCGCTATCTCCCCCACATCGTCGTAGCGTACTGAGGTGATTTTTGCTGAACCATTGGCATCGAATGACAGACTGACTGGCGTGCCCGCACTAGAAATCGGCGTCCCGTTGATGATGCCAAGATCGCCCAACTGGCAAGTGGCTGGGTTGTTGCAGGAATAACCCATGTTTACCGAAACGGGCATGTTAATAATCGCTGGGGTGCATACCGCTGCATTGGCAGTCGATGCCTGCACCGCTCGCAACCACAGCAGATTGTCGGTGTTTTGGGTTGTCCCCGAAGTGTGCGCGTTGATCGTATATGCGGTATTCCCCGTCGAACTATTGGAGAAGATGAATCCCGCCGTATCTGCGGTAAAGACGCAGTTGTTATTGGACGGTGGATTATTGCCGAAATTACAAGTTGTAACATTGCCTGGCGCTGGCGTTGCTGTAGCCGTGCCGAAAGTTACGGTGCCCGCCGTGGCGACCTGCACATTCTTAGTCACGCTGCTGCTGCCGCTTGGTATCACAAATCCAGCCCCAGCCGCGCCGCCCGTCGTGCCGTCCCAATTAGCTGTAGGCGCCCCAGTCGCGCTCAAGGTGCCACTAACACCAGAGGTGTAAGGTGTCGCGCAGGTTGCATCCGCACAGGCTTTTATGGTCAGCGTGCTGGCAGCACAAGTCAACCCGCTGCCGCTGGATTGAATCTCAAGGTGGTTGGGTGCGTTGACCGCGCAGGCGTGGGTTTGCGTCGCAATCGCGGCCAACGCGGCTTGGTTCAAGGCATTTTGATAAACGCGAATCTCATCAAGACTGCCGCCGAAACCGAATGCATTGGCCCCCTCACCCGAGGTATTGGTTTCACCACCGATGGATGCGGGTCCTGGGTCCGATCCCGCAGACCATGTGAACGTGCCGGTATTGGAAGTCACCAGCGCACCTCCTGTGTTGTAGGCATAGATTGTCGCCGTGCTAGCGTTTGCACCCGCAGCAAGGTGAACCGACAACGCGACGAACAACCACTGATTGCTCGGTATTGGCACAGTATCCAGAATATAGACTGCAGGCTGCCGGTAATAGAAACGCAGACCGCCGGCTCCGAATGCAGTCGTCTCACCTACGCTGAACCCCCACCCGCCCGGACTGGAATTGTTCTGGTCATCGATCAAGATGCGCTGTCCGGGTAAGGTGTTATCGATAACATTGATCCACGCCGAAATCGTGAAATCACCCGCCGCTGCGGCAAGATTTGGAAATGCTGCGGGCAGCGCGACATAGTCCTTATTAGCGCGGGTGAACGTTCCGTAGCGGCAGGTGCCTGGATTCCCCGCGATGGCCGGCGAACTGACTGCGGTGTTTGGTTTGGTCGCGACAAGACTGGCTGCTAGACCGTGATTGCTCCCAACACTGTCCACCACCTCATTCGCCGTGCCGTTCCAACTTGCCTCATCCATTCGATATTCGGCGATTGGGGCAACCGGAGCAGGACAGCTATGCGCCACCGATGCGCCACCACTTGAGGTCAGCGTGTAATTGGTCGGGCAGGTCGAGGTTAAGGTAACCGTGCCGACGATCGCGCTGGTCACTGTCACATTGCGCGCCAAGGTAATCCCCCCGGTATTGTTAACTGTGAGATTGGCAAACCCAAGCGACCCCGTGCCGGAAATGGTTTGCACTGCCGCGCCACCATTGAGCGTGACCGCACCACTGCCGGCAGTGAAGATTCCGTTCTGGTCGAAATTGCCCGCCACATTCAGTGCGTTTGCGCCGTTGCCAAACGTATTGGTTGCACCGATGCTGAAATTACCGCCCACCGTAAGCGCCGTCGCAGCGGTGGCCGTTGCCGTGCCGCTCATGGTCAT
>JFJP01024662.1_pt1 | contig 12530 bp, 9 predicted proteins | sample 431651 | NCBI WGS metagenome assembly JFJP01 (sample SAMN02602958, study PRJNA72255) | Microbial mat metagenome, whole genome shotgun sequencing project. | biome: fresh water; feature: sink hole; material: water; isolation source: purple microbial (photo- and chemosynthetic) mats found in... | reverse complement strand
CCAAACCCCAAACCCCGCGCGAGGCGTCGAACGATCCGATTGGAAGATTTGTTTATGTGTTAGTGATCGCTGAGCAGCTTCGATAAATCATTTCATGTCGAGTTCGGAAGAGAACAGTAGGCAGCTCTTGACAAGGCCCTCGGAACAAGCCGCAGCAGACGGCCGGCGGAGTCGAGTACCCCGAAGAGCCGCTCGCACCGAACGAAGACCACGAGGAGTTCATCCGTAGCTCGCGGTTAACCGAGAACAGCAGCAGTCGAGCATCGAGTCCAACAAGATCAAGAAGCTCATCGAAGAAGAGAACACGGGCATCGAGGTCGCAGTCAAGAACCCCCAGCTCCGAGGCGGAAACCTCGGCGGCTTCTACGTCTACGACGTCGAGGGGCAAGACAAGCACGGGAACTTCTCCATAAAACGGAGATACAACGACTTCTACGAGCTCAGAGCCAAACTCGTCGAGAACTGGCCCGGCATCTTCATCCCTCCGCTCCCCGAAAAGAAGTCCGTCGTAGCTGCAGGTCACCCAGGGAAACAAAAGCGCAGAGTTCGTCACAGACCGCTCGTACTGGCTGGACCACTTCATGAAGCGGTGCGCGAAGATCTCGTACATCTTCTACTCCGAAGAGATGGGCCTCTTCCTCCGCAGCCCCCACGACAACGTCAGCAAGGTGCGCCTGGCTCACCGCAGCTCATGGGAAGCATAAAGAAAGAAGCGCCGAGCAAGATGCTCGAGAAGTACAAAGCCAACTTCAGCAAGTACTGCGACGAAGAGCTCTCCGAGAAAGTGCAGAACTCGGTCGACCACTACTTCAAAAACCTCTCGCAGACCATCAAGTTCTTCCAAGACTTCCGCACGATCGCCAAAGAGCTCAACGAGAAGAAGATCCAGAACAACAGAGCCTACGCGATCTTCATCAAGAACACCGTCTCGGACTACAAGCGCAAGCTGAAGGCCGAGGAGCAGGAAGCAGTCGTCAAGAAGTACAAGAACTTCGTAGACTGGACTCATGCAGCTCGAGATGAACCAGAAAGACGAGTTCAAGGAGTTCCTCACCAAGATCAAAGAACTCCTCTCCGAGCTCAGCGCCTTCGTGCAGATCAAAGGCGACCTCAGCGACAATCTCGCGGAGACTGCTTCGCTCCAGAAGAAGCAGAGCGAGATCAACGGAGACATCTCCAAGTACTCCTCCATCGACAAGGAGGTCGTCCAGGTCTCTCTCTTCAAGAAGGTCAACAAGAAAGACATGATCCGCCAGCTCGAGTCGCAGCTGAAAGAGGTAGCCTCTCCTCAGCAGACCACAGAAAACCTCGACGCGCTGCGCAAGATGAGGTCGATCATCTACCACCTCTTGAACTACCTCGAGTTCCCTCGACTCGTCGACCTCAAGCGCAAAACCTTCGCGTTGGCCATTTGCAGCTACGCAGAAGTGCGAGAACTGGTGGCCGAAAACGAGAGAGACATCCTCAAAGAGATCGCAGAGCACTACGAGGTCTACCTGCCGAAGGACTAGCCAGCAAGACCCCTTTAACTTCTAATATGAGTCGTCACACCGTAAAGCACCTTTCAGTCTCTCCTCGGCATCTGTCTCACAAAGAGCGGTGAGCGAATAATTATGACTTGATGTTTGCGCCTGTTGAACCCGAAGGCGTCGCGGAAAAGAGCGTCATGAGCTTCCAGACGAACAACAGCCAGCGAGACAGACTCAAGCAGCTGCTGAGCGAGCAGATTCAGATCAACGAAAAGCTCGAGGTCGAGAACGAGATGCACAAGATAAAGCTCAGGCAGGCGATGAAGCTGCTCAAAAGTAGGCTCTCCTCAAGCCAGACCAAGACTGCACCATCAAGCACCTCAAAGGAGCCTCCAGCGCGCCGACCATCGACGAGAAAGACCTCCGAGAGCTCCAGACCATCGACACCCTCACCAAGTACATCGCACTCGCCAGCCTCTGTCTCCCGCTCGAAAAAGACCGGCGGCTGAGACTCCTCGCTGGCTTCGACGCCGTCAAAGCCTGGCACTCTCGATGCAAGAAAAGCCTGTCGCTCGTCTCCTCGGCAGCCAACCTGCTCTCTAAAGTGGTCTCCGCCAAAAAATACGGCTGTCTCAAAACCATGAAAGAGCTCACGACTCTCCTCAAGCAGGTCGAGCTCAAAAGGAAAGTCATCGACTGCGGAAGCAAGCTCGTCCAGTCTCGCCTGGCCTTCCTCCATCGGCTGACTCAGTCGCACCAGGCCAACCACAAGCGCCACTTCTTCGCAGGCCTGCAAATGTCGCTGCAGAAGAAAACCGTCTCGAGCATCAGACTCATCTGCTCGCAGGAAACTCGCAAGTACTTCCAGAGAACCGCCCTGTTGAGGCTCTCCTCCAAAGTCGAGCGAATCCTCGCCCAGCGAAAGTGCGCAGGCATCGCGAGCATCCAAGCAGCCCTCAAGCGGTCGCTGCTCCGAGCCAAAAAGGAAGCCGAGAAACAAGCAGCCGACCTGGCAGGCCAGCTCGGCGAGACCAGGGAAGAACTCATCCAGCAGCAGTCGCTCAACGTGGCCATTCGGACGGAGTTCAGCAACATCCAAGCGAACCACGCAACGAAAGACCTCGAGATCCAGAAGACCCAAGCGAAACTCAAATCCATCGAGGCAGACTACAACTCCGTCATCCTGCAGGCCAAGCAACAGGCAGACAGATACGAACACCACATCCGCGAACTCAAAACTGCTGCATCGCGAGACACCGAAAAAGAAAGAAAAGAAAAAGACAAGTCGCTGGCCGACCTCAAAAAATCTCACCAGGAAGTCGAAGCCCTCCGATCCGCGCTCGAAGAACTAAGAGCAGCCAACAGCTCGCTCAAGGACAGCCACGACGCTCTGGAGAACAAGAACTTCGAGCTCGAGAAAGACCTCTCCGAACTCATCCACCGCAGCGAGCAGCTCAAGAGAGACCTCGAAACCGCCACTGCCCAGAGGAAAAGCCTCGGAGACAAGCTGACAGAAGTCACTGGCCAGCGCGAGGAAGAGAAGAACTGGATGGCAGGCGTGTGTAGGATAGGACTGACCAGTGGACAAGATGAAAGCCTTCGAACAGGCTGCTCAAGCGAACGAACTGCAAGCCAAATCCGCGAACCAGCAAAACGTCCTGCTCAAGGCCAAGCTCTCCGAAACAGTCAAGCAGCTCGAGCTCGCCCGAGAAGTCATCCAGAGAGTCGAAGCCGTCGAGTCCGAGAGGTCGCAGCTGGCCTCCCACTCAGACAGTCTGGGCAAGAAAGTACCCTCCGAGTGACCAGCTCGAACAGCTCGAGAGAGAGCTCAAAGATAAAACGAGAGAAGCAGACCTCAGACAAAAAGAACTGCAGCAGGCTGCGGCTGCGCAGAGCAAGTTCAAGGACCTCAAAGAAAAAGAAACGGCAGACCTCGCACACTCACTCGAACAGACCCAGACAGACCTGCAGCAGAAGGAGTCCGCTTTCCTCGCGAAAGAAAAAGACCTGGCGACCTCGAAGGTGCGGCTGGAGGCCCACATCAAAGACCTGCGCAAGACCAACGCGCAGCTCAAAGACCAGTACCAGAAGCTCTACCTGGACTCGAACAAACACGCGCAGGAGACCGACAAGCTCAAAGAAGAGCTCGCCAGACTCAAAGCCAACGCGAGCATCTCCAGCCAGAACCTCCAGGCCCTCCTCAGCCAGAAGACCGACCTCGAGAAAGAACTCAGAGACACCCGAGACTACCTGCAGCGCAGACTCAGCTCCATGGAAGAAGAGCTCAACGACCTCAAGACCGCAAAGCTGCCCGAAAAAGAGAAGGAACTCGAAGAACTGAAAAAAAACGCAGACGATTTTAGCAACCGAGTGGCCGACCTGAACAGAGAGAAGGTCAACGCCTGGAGGGAGTACAGGCTGCTCGGCGAGAAGTACCTGAAGCTGCAGGACTCCGAGGCCAAGCTGAAAGAGCAGATAAAAAACGCGCACAAAGAGTTGGAGCTCAGCCAGAACCAGCTGGTGAGCTACCAGAAAACGATCACTGCGCTCGAAAGAAACAACAAGCTGCTGAAGCAGGGGCCGGCGAAGGCTTCCCCGAAGACCGAGCAGCCGCCCCTCAGCGACGTGATGAGCTACCACTCGATATCGAGCAAGTACTCCTCCGACAACCACAGCGCGATCCAACACATGGCCAGCCAGCCTAATAATTAACATATCATGGACACTTGCAGAGACGTAGAGGCGACCCTCCGCGCCGCAGAGTCGCGGCTGTTCGGCCTGCAGGCCAGGATGTCCCAGATCGACGCGCTGAGTCTCCTCGACATGCCGCTGCTCGTCGACCTCCACAGGCAGAAACCCTCCGTCGAATCGATGAACAGCTGCGAACTCTTTCTCTCCGGCCTGGCCCACGCAGACAGCCACCTCGCGAAGCTCAGAACTCGCGTCCAGGAAATGCTGAACACTTCCGAGAAACTCAAGGACTACTTGTCCAGCTATCGGAAACTCGATCCGCGCTTTCTGCAGGCCCTCAGAGACTGTAACGATGGAAGGACCAGCAGCGACGCGGTGCGCAGAGCCGTCGAAGGCTTCCGAGAAGTCAAGGCGGCCTTCGACGACATCCCCCTCTACGAGAAGAGCTCGGAGAAGGAGTTCGTGGCCCTCGCGTCGCTCTTCCACATCTGTCTGTACTTCTCGGAGACCGAAAAAAAAGAATACAACAAAACAAAAGAAGTCATTTTTGGCTTGATCTCTCACCTGGAGGCCGAGGACCTCGTCTGCGAGACCGAGCCTTCGAGCAAGCTCTTCAACTCCTTCCTCTGCCTCTACACCGACCGCTACCGCGTCCTCGGCAAGCGAGACGCAGAGTCCGCTCCGCTGCTCGCTGCAGACCCCCCGACCGTCTCGAGAGTGGCGGCCAACAAAGAGAAGCGCCTCGAAGTCTCGAGGGAAGCCAAGAAAGCCTCCGCGCTCCAGCCAGGCCTGCTGTCTTCCGCGGGCAGAGTCTTCGAAGACTTCCAGGCCCACAACGCGCAGGCCCTGCAGCACAGAGAGACCATCTATAAAACCAGAAACGACCTGCTGACCCAGGCCGCCTCAAAAGCGGGCTGCCAGGAGAAGAAGAGCTCTTCGAAGCTCAAACCGCAGTTCTCGAACGCCAAGAAGAGGCCGCTCCCCGAGTCCAGCGGCAACCAGCAGAGCCTCGGAGACAAAGACCCGACGGACCCGAACACCAGCTCGACGACGCAGCCCCTGCCCGAAGCTTCCAAACCAGCAGACAGAGAGAAGCACGCGCAGCAGCGAGTAGTCTCCAGTGACCCAGCAGCTCGACGAGCCCAGCAGCCAGAAGTTCGAGTCGATCCGCAAAGAAGCCAAAGACAAGCTCTTCAAAGCGATCGCCGTCGAGTACTCCGAGAAGATGGCCTGGTACTACGCCTGCAAGCTCGAAGCAGAGATCTTCTCCCAGTGCTACTCCTCGCCCCTGGACTACAAACTCAAAGCAGACGAGTGCGCAGACAGTCTCCAGAAGCTCTTCCGCATCCACGGAACCGCAGACAGCTTCATGATCACCACGCTCGACTACTCCCAGATCGAGAAGTTCAGTCGGACCGGCTCCGAAGCTTCCAGGCCCAGCGGAGCGCTCAGGCGGCTGAACAGCAGTCGGAGGGCAGACGCCCCGGTCGACAGTCATTTGAGTGTCAGCGACAACAGCGGCGAACAGTCCGCAGCGGTCCACCGAGCCTGTCTCGACAAGACCATCGAAGACGACCTCTTCCCCAACGACAGCTTCGAACACCTCGAAGGCATCACGAAGCACAAGGAAGAAGAGATCCGAGCCATCAAGCTGCAGTACGACAGCCTCAGGAAAGAGAACTCGCTGCTCAAGACCGTGCTCCTCGACGCCCGCGACAAACTCAAGGCGCTCAACGCAGAGTGCGACGCGGAAGAGACCTAACCTCGGCTGCGGATTCTGTACAAGTTTTCTTATCGGCTCCGAGGCTGCAGTCTGCGCGCGAATCGGCAGCGAGTGTTTGTGTACAACTGAAGAGTAACTGGATAATTAAAAGAAGGAATTTAACTATAATCCCATGTTGAGATTTTTAGCGTGTGGCGTCTGGTCAAGATTATAGGCGTATGATTCCAAGACCCGACAGTCATTCCCTTGGCATGCGTAGAAGTTGGCTTAGCTATGTCCTCTGTTCCATGCCTCATGACTTGTCATACACCTTGAATCATCCCTAACCAGCCGCCTCGTCTTTGGATCTTCGGCTGCTCGCTGTCGAGGCTTCAACTAATTCGGGTGGTTTGCTGCCGAGGGCTGGGCGAGTCCAGCCTGGCCGCAGAGCGAAGAGCAGCGCAGGCCGCCAGGGTCGCTGTGGAGAGCGCATCGCCGCTTGCTCGAGAAACTAGACGAGAGCTATTTTAGGGATGGAGAGAAGGGTTTAGATGCTACACAGCGAGTAAACTATCTTAGACCTTTAGCGGAGCGTTAACAGAGCTAACCTATCGATGTCGTGTCTTCGGGAGGACACGCTCACTCTCGTGTCCGAAGCCACTTCTTTCAGCTGGTTCGATTCACGCGACGAATATATTACATGTGGATAAAAGAAGAACAAATTAGTGATCGCCATGGGCAAAGACAAACCCGCGAAGAAGACTCGAGCAAAGAAGAACGACAACGGCGAGTTCAGCGCCGAAGACTCCACCATCTACTTCGACCTCTTCAAGCAGCTCAAAGGCCAGTTCTACAAAGAGCGCGGTGAAGGTCCTCGGTCCACGCTCGAGACGCTCAAAGAGTCGTTGGGCGGCAGCGTGCTCAAAGACGTGACTTTCTTCTACCAGAAACTCAACAAGAAGAGCAGCGAGACCATCGTGAAGACGCTCAAAGAGTTCTTCACGCTGCTGCAAGAAAAAGAAGCGGCTTTCTTCGTCTCGCTGATGGCCAGCTACTCGATCATCCACGAGAAGCTGCTGACCACAGAGTTCGAGAGAGACATCTTCATCTGGGTCCTGCGCATCGACGAGCTCATCATCGCGAAGAACAAGGACGCAGTCAAGAAGCACTTCAGAGTCTTCTACCCGGCCTGGTTCTTGATCCAGCACGAGAGCATGGAAGACGTCAAGCAGCAGGCCATCAAAAACCTCCACTCGCTGCTCCCCGAACCCGAGAAACACTCGCTGGCTTTCCTGGTCAGCCAAGACAACTTCCTGTCCCTCGTGCAGACCTGGCTGCAGGGAAGCCCCGTGCAGTTCAAAGACATCAACCTCTACTTGGAAGACTACGACTGCGAGAGAGTCCACTCGAGGCTGCTCTCGCTGACCATCCGCAGTCTCCAGCACTCGCTGCAGCTGGTCGACAAAGAAGAAGACAAAGAAGACTACTACCCCAAGCTGCGAGACGTCTTGAAGCTCGAAGCGGCAGACAACACCATCGTGCAGCTCTTCTCGCAGATGAGCAAAGACTACGGCTTGAGGGCCGAGCTCGCGCAGTTCTATCTGCGACTGGTCGAGGCAGGAGTCGAAGACGTGACACAGAAGCATGCCGCAGCAGCGATCAAAGCCTTCCTCGGCCAGGCCGATGCGAAAGAGCCGAAGCTGCAGCAGGTCTTCTGGGAGTTCGGTCTTTACGAGGCGCTTTTGCCCGGCATCAAGCTCAAGCCCGACCAGTACAACCTCAAAGACTTCTTCAAGAAGAGCCAGTCGATCCTCGAGATCGGCGGCATGGGCATCGGCAAGACTTTCTTCGCGAACTTCAACCAGTTCATCCTGAAGACGCCGCTCTTCGACTACAGCGCGCAGACGAGTTCGAAGAAGTTCTGCGGAGCCATCGGCGAGAACTTCAAGCAGGTGGAGGGCTACGTGAAGGCCTACCTGGCCTGTCTCGAGCAGGACGTCTGCAAGTTCTTCATGAACGACATCGTCGCGAGCTTCTTCGACTTCTCGTACCAGGTCTTGTTCGGCGTGGTCCTCAAGCTCCGCAGCGACATCAAGGCCGGCTCTCGCTTCAACGACGGCGACCTGACCGAAGCGCTGCGCAAGCAGGTCGAAGCGACGTTCGAAAAGTACGTGGACCTCTTCGTGCTGGCAGCCGTCGACACGTACCTCGATAAGAACTCCCCCGACAACATGAGCGAGCTGGCCATCGGCTTCAACAACTACAAGTTCATCCCCAAGCACTTCGCAGCCTTCCTCAAGCGGCTGCTCGAAGACGAAAGCCAGCACGCGCTCCAGACCAACATCGACACGCTCGAGCGCAGTCTGAACAAGCTCGCGTCGGGCATCCCCAAGCTCGCGGCAGACAAGAAAAAGTTCGAAAGCTTCCTCGCGCTGGTCGACGCACTGGCCCGCGAGTCGCTCGTGCCTCGCTCGACCGAAGCGAAGGGCCTGCTGGTGACGATACAGAAGATGTTCGAAACCAGCTCGAACTTCCTCACGAGCTTCACCGAGCGCGTGCTGCAGATCGACGAGGTCGAGCAGGCCTTCAACAAGGAAGCATTCGTTAATTTTATAAAATACCTCTCGAAGATACTCGCGAGCCAAGCCCCCCACAACGTCAGCATGTGCGCCTCGATCCTCCCCAGCATCTCCGCAGCAACTGCTGAGCTCCTCAAAGACGCCCTAGGAGACTCCTTCGACCTCTTCGAAGACAACGACAAGCGCCTCGAAATCCTCAAAGCCGCCTTCGGACTCTTCTACACGATCCAAGACTGGAAATTCAAGCACAACAAAACAGACGTCGCGGAAATCGAGCTCGTCTTCAAGGCTTTGGACCCGCACTGCAAGTCGCTGCTGCTGGCCGAAGAAGACTCCCTCTCGCTGAACCACCAAAGCCTCGCGACGCTGCTGGTCGCCCTCAACCCCGAGCTCAAAACAGACACGGTCAAAGAGCTGCTCAAAGCCAGAGGCAAGGAGCGCAAAGAGTTCGCGATAAGCCTCAGCCAGACCCACCAGTTCGACAAGAAGCTCCAGTTCTTCCAGCAGCTCACCGTCTCGCAGGCCTTCTGCTCAGCCATCTCGGTCTTCACCGAGAAGCTCTTCGACTGCAAGACGTACCTCGGAATGGCGCTCTACGAACCCTCGCTGCGACTCTGCCACTTCTTGAAGGAAGACAAGATACTCCTGCTGCTCGACCGCGCGCTGCAAGCCAGCAACAACAAAGACGAGTGCATCGGCTACAAACTCAACCTCTTCGAAGCTCGGTTCGCAGACCTGCTCGAGGCGAACAAAAAGACCCTCACTCTCTCGCTGTTCAAATACATCAATGCAAGCAGGTCTTTCCCCACCGACCAAGTCATCATCAAGGCCGAGAAGTTCATGGTCCACGCCAGCCCGAAGTTCAAGACCGCAGTCATCACCAACATGGCAGAGATCCTCTGCAGCCACATCCAGAAAGGCTCTGACGGCCAGCAGAAGAGCGAGATGTCGCAGCTGAGCTACGAGTCGAAGAACCAGATCCTCACTCTGTTCGACTTCTATCTGGACAAGTTCCTGGCGAGCGAAGACATCGGGGCCGACTCGATCAAGCGACTGGTCAACATGGTGACGAATCCGCTGCTCTTCGAAAGCAGTCTGCACCAGCTGTTCGTCTGGCAGCTGCTGAGGGTGGTGATGAGCAAGACCAAGGGACTGGTCGACCTCAAAGAGCACTTCAGCGCGAGACTGCAGACGGCAGACGCCCAAGACATCTTCGTGCAGTACTGCATCCTCGCCGCGCCTTCTTGTCTGCAGATCGTCTTGAACCACGACCTCAAGAAGTTCATCCTCGACCTCGGCTCCCTGTCGATCCTCCCCAACGTCATCGCCCTCAGATCCAAAGACAGGCCTGCCTTCGTCCAGTTCCTCCAGAGCAACCTCGACCTGGCAGTCAAGAAAGACATCCAGTTCATCTACGGCTTGCGCAAGATCCTCCTCGACCTCACCGGAGACGAGCTGAACGAAGACTCCGACAAAGAAGAAGTCTTCCGTCTGGCCACCAGCTGGCTCCGAGAGGCTCGCAAGTCGCTGGCTTCGGAAGACCTGAGCAGCCTCGTGGAGATCACCTCGAACATCGTGAGCTACTTCAACCGCAACATGTTCAAGTCCGACTTCGGCCAGAGAGTCAGGAGCGAGCAGAGGAGCAGACTGCTCAAGCTGCTGCACGCAGACGACCGGTCTGCAGCAGCCGACGAAGAAGAGACCGTCATCACCTCGGACTACACAGGCGTGGAGATCAGCGAGCTGGTCTTCGAGTTCAGCTTGTACCTCGCCGTCTGCAAGCTGACCAAAGGAAACAAGATCGCAGAGTTCAAACAGCTGGCCTTCGACGTCTACGACAACCTCCTCTTCACCGCAGTCAAGAAAGAGATCTCGCTCACCATCCTCTTCAGGTTCCTCAACATCGCCATAGAAGAGAACGAACTCCACAAGTTCGCCGAAGACCTGGGCAAGATCGAGCTGGCCTTCAACGAAGGACTGTCGATCGCGAGCTTCGGCCACCAAAAGAACCTGCTGCTCGTCAGCCAGCTCGAGTTCCTCAGAAGAGTCATCACCATCATCGAGATGTTCTCCAAGCAGTTCGAAGCGACCATCAACAAACAGATCCTCAAGCTCGCCATCAGCAAAGTCAAAGAACTCAACGAACTCGACCACACCACTTCGGACACCTTCGCAGACTACGGCTGTGGATTCGATGAGCTGCTGGTGGAAATCGCTGAGACTCTCTCCAGATTCTGCATTTCCTTCCAATCAAGCATCAGCGAAAACGAGCTGTACCTGCTGCTCAACTGTCTGGTGCCTGTCGTTCAAAAAGGTGCCATAGTCGTCTTGAATGACTTCTACATCAACAGAGTCAATCCCTCGACGATAACAGTCGACGACGACGGCATGGAGAAACTCGAAATCGCTCGCTCGTTGATCGTGCCCGAACTGCTCAAGGTGATCGAGAGCAGAACCTCAGGCCAGGACCAGGCAGCGAAGAAGGTTGCGAAGAAGGTCAAGGGCAAGCAGGTCTCGGAGATCCTCGAAATCAAAGAAGCGAACCACAGCAGCGACCTCAGTCTCTTCAGCTACATGCTCACCTGGATCCAGCTCATGCAGCGGCTGAAGACCCAGCGACTCGCAGACTCGGAGGAACAGAAGTCATACGACTACTTCATCAGCAGCAACCCCGAGCTCTACTTCGCCTTCCTGAACAACATCTTCAAGTGGATCGTGAGCCTGAAGATACCTTCGAAGGAGCTGGAGAGCAGGATCCAGAAGATCCAGATCCAGGAGATCCCGCTGTACTGGACAGACTACATCGACCAGAACACCATCCTCGAGCTGCTGCTGTACGGCTTCTTCAGGTTCTGCTCGAGCTTCCCCAAGTACCTGCGCAACTGGGTCGACAACACCGACAAGAGGTACTCCGACCTCGCGAAGAGCGTCGTGAGGCAGAAGGTCAGCGGCCTGATCCTCGAGTACGAGATCGAGCAGATCGACAACAAAGAGCCAGGTAGTCTCTCCTCAGCAGTCTGGAGAAGCGAAGAGTTCTCCATCTCGACTTTCCGCAACACGAGAGAAGTCGAGGCGAACTACACCAAGGAAGACGCGCAGCTCTCGATCAAGTTCACCCTGCCCGAGTGCTACCCCATCGAGTAGCCTCTGCTGACCAGACTGATCCAGATCGAGATGGAGCACAAGCTGAACATCGGCGACCTCAAGCTCAAGCGCTGGATGCTCAACATGAAGAAGCTGCTGACCACCTTCAACAACTCGATCGTCGAAGGCCTGATGATCTGGAAGAACAACATCGACCGCGAGTTCGAGGGAATCGAGGTACGTGAGGCTGACCGCAGGAGTGTCCCGTCTGCTTCTACATCGTCGAGCCGCAGACCAAGGCGCTGCCCAAGCTCTCGTGCAAGACCTGCTCGAAGAAGCTGCACCCGGCCTGCCTGCAGAAGTGGATCAAGACTTCGGGCAAGAACGAGTGTCCGCTCTGCAAGTGCCAGTTCCTCTAGACTAATTAAATATTGTAATCGTCAAAGAGCCATGTCGTACGACTACCTCTTCAAGTTCATCATCATCGGAGACCAGAAGGTCGGCAAGTCCACGCTGCTGCAGCGCTTCACGGACGACACCTTCACGGAAGACCACGAGCCGACCGTCGGCATCGAGTTCGTCATCCGCACGATCGAAATCAATGGCAAGCGAGTCCGACTGCAGATCTGGGACACGGTAGCCTCGGCTGACCCAGGCCGGCCAGGAAGAGTTCGTCTCGCTCGCGAGGAGCTACTACCGCGCAGCTGCAGGCGTGCTGCTGGTCTACGACATCTCGCAGCGGAAGACCTTCTCGTCCATCAAGAAGTGGTTCGACGAGGCGCGCTACAACGGCCACGAAAAGATGACCTACATGCTCATCGGCAACAAGTGCGACCTGGGGGCTGAGTATCGTATCGTGGTGTAACTCAGTCGGAGGATCTCCGAAGCAGAGGGCAAGGAGCTCGCCGTCGAAGAAGGCTGCAGCTTCACGGAGACTTCCGCGAGGGCATCCATCAACGTCGAAAAGGCTTTCTACGAGCTCGCCTTCAAAGTCTTCGAGAAGAT
>JFJP01039832.1_pt1 | contig 12532 bp, 5 predicted proteins | sample 431651 | NCBI WGS metagenome assembly JFJP01 (sample SAMN02602958, study PRJNA72255) | Microbial mat metagenome, whole genome shotgun sequencing project. | biome: fresh water; feature: sink hole; material: water; isolation source: purple microbial (photo- and chemosynthetic) mats found in... | reverse complement strand
ACATAAATTAAACTTATTATGAGAGTTTTGAGAACCTGCATATTTCTGCTTTTATGCTTTGTCTACTTTTTTGATATATCACTTTCTGCGCAAACTGTAACAGTTTATCCGGAAGAATATCCCAAAGGGTTAAATAATCCATTGAAAGGATTCAGGGATGGAATCTTTCATGCTGAATCGGGTGATGGGAAATGGAGTGATCCCGAATATAATACCATCTGGCGTCATTATATTCCATGGTCGATGATCGAAAACAGTGAAATTGACGGGGTTCAGAAAATTATCGATTTCTGCAATAATTCGTGGAAAGGTTGCGAAGCTGCAAATGTCAGAATAATCCCCCGGGTATATATAGACTGGGATTCCAAGGCTGGAAATGAATACTGGCCTGCGGATATTGTAGCTAAACTGGGCTATCCCAGCTCTGATATTCGTTATTGGCAAAGCGAAATTGTGAAAGACAGGATTGTTAATCTAATTTACAAGTTAGGCGAAGCATGGGATAATGATCCTCGTGTTGCGTGGGTTCAGACAGGCATAGTTGGATACTGGGGCGAGCAGGAAAATCCTGTCGGAGTTGATGAAGATGGATGGGCTGCAAGACTTGGCGAAGCCTATTCTACAGCATTCAAAAATAAAAAGCTGATCGTCCGCAATCAGCATGATTGGGATGGATACGGATATAAGTGGGGTGTTTACTGGGATTCCTACGGACACCCGGGTCAGCGAACAGGTGCATGGGCAAATATTCAGAATACGAATGCTGGCGGACGCTATAAAACAGAGTTTATTGAAGGTGAAGTAGCCTACGATTGGGGAGCTGATGTCTTTGACCCAATGTACGGTGGCGAACCAGAACTTACTCTCAACAAAACCCAATATGCGGATAACATGATCGATGTGATCAGGGAACTGCATTGTACCGGTCTGGGTTGGATATCGAGTTATATGTCGATCAATGACGAATTAAAGGGAGTGGTTAATGTCGATTCCATTAAAGCCAATGCCGCAAGAATGCAGAATGCATTTGGATATCGTTTTGCTTTGTCGGAATTTTCCTGCGATGGAAGGATTGAACCCGGCAATGATCTGAATTTAAGTTTTAAGGTAACGAATACTGCTTCGGCACCTTTTTATTACAATTGGCCGGTAGCTCTTGTTTTGATTGATGAATCAACCCGTCAGATCAAAGAGAAAATAATTCTCCCCGGCATTGACATAAGCACATGGCTCCCGGGAGATAAATATAATTATTCCAGCGGTACCTATCTGACTCCAGCTGATACTCATCAAATCAATTCTTCAGTAACAGTTCCTGCAGGTATAGCTACAGGAAAATATCTGGTAGGTATTTCTATTCTTGAACCTTTCTCACAGTCTCCAGGTATCTTTTTTGCAGTAGAGAATTTTTTTAAGGAGAGTCAGACTCAACCTCTTGCCCGCATTGGAATAGGTGTTGATGCAGGAAGTTTTACTCTGGATAGTGTCACTTTTGATGATCCCCAAATTGATGATGCACGCTATTATAGCACAACTCCCGGTAAAACCTTTTCATTAAACATCTCTGCCTCTGACAACGGATCCATCAATGTCTCCGATGGAGTATATCCTGAGTTTAGCAACATCATAATAAAAGCAACCCCTGATTCCGGTTTTTTTTTTAGTTCCTGGGGTGGTGATCTTGCCGGCTCATCAAATCCTGCCATACTCAGCATGAACAAGGATAAAACCATTTGGGCAAATTTTAAGCCTGTTGGAAGTCCGATTAATTTATTTACCAACGGAGATTTCTCATCCGGTGACCTTTTTGGCTGGGGTTTGAACACCGTGGCTCCCTCAACCGCTTCAGCATCTGTTGATGAAGGAGAATGTTCGGTAAATATTAGCAATGATGATGGCATGCATTGGCATGTAAGTCTTATGCAGTATAATATTGCCTTAATCAACGGGGTTCAGTACACCCTTAATTTTAAAGCCAGAGCACAGGATGAACGAACCATTGCAACAAAAGTTCAGTTGAACGCCGATCCCTGGACCAGCATTCATGATGGTATTGTTACGGTTAACACAAGCATGAATTCCTATAGTGTAACCTGGGTACAGACTCAAACAGGTTCAAATTTTAAAATAGGATTCTTCCTTGGTTCTCAGGGAGCTAATCAGGTTTGGTTCGACGACGTTGAGCTGATAGCCGACGGATCTGCTACCTTATTTACAATTACTCCAGGTGCTAACAATGGTGCAATTATACTCGATCCGGACGGCGGCTCTTACCAGGCCGGCACTTCGGTTTCATTAACAGCCAATCCTGATGCTGATTATAAGTTCACCGGCTGGAGTGGTGATTTATCAGGCTCAACGAATCCGCTTACAGTTCTCATGGATAAGAACCTGAATGTAACCGCAAATTTCACACTGGTTAGTTATTCTCTCTCTACTACTGCAAATAACGGAACTATTTCGATGGATCCGTTAGGAGGCACCTATAATTCAGGCACTACGGTTACCTTATCAGCAGTGCCTGCAACCGGCTATATGTTCACAGGGTGGAGCGGCGACCTTACCGGTACAACAAATCCTGCAACAATCGTAATTGATAAAAACAAAAGTGTAACAGCCAGCTTTACTGCAATTACATACAGTCTTACAACTACTGCAACGAATGGTTCAGTTTCATTGAATCCTGCTGGTGATAGTTATAATTCGGGCTCACAGGTTAAACTAACGGCTATACCTGATTCAAATTATGAATTCCTGGGCTGGAGCGGCGACCTCTCGGGAGATGAAAATCCCACAACCATTATTATGAACCAGGATAAAAATATTATTGCCCTTTTTGAAGAGATTATTAACGGGATAGATACTAAAAACGTTTTTTCTCAGCAGGCATTACTCGGACAGAATTTTCCCAATCCCTTTTCCGAAGAAACTTATATACCTTTTGAAGTTAAAGAAACATCCCATATAAAACTTTCAATATTCAACCTTCTTGGACAGGAAGTATTCAATATGATGGATATGCAACTTGTTCCTGGAAAATATACAATTCATTGGGAGGGCATAGATAAAAATGGAAATCGCCTAAAGGAAGGAATTTATTTCTGTCGATTGAAATCTGACTCCCATTCGATGCAAATGAGAAAGCTTATTTTAGAATAAACCTGATAATTTCATTATAATTTGAAGACGCTTTAAAGGATTTCATAGTTATTTATACATAGAAATGAAAAACTAATAAATATGAGAAAGTCAATTCATTATTCGTTCGGTCTTGTAGTAGCATTGTTTTTTTTTATTTCCTGTAACAAAAACAAGATAAGCGTTCATCTGGAAATTGATTCTTCAACCCCGCAAATTGCATATGCTGTTGAAAAATTCAAAGAATTAGAGCAAACAAATGATGTTGTTTTTACAGATAGCAGTGCTGATCTGATCATCAGAACAGCATTAGATACTATCAAGCTTGCAAGCGAAGCATACAGGATTGAAAAACAAAATAATCTTGTAGAGGTTACCGGTGGAGATGCCGTTGGGCTGATGTATGGTTTGCTTGAAGTAAAAAACCAGCTCAAATCGGGCAATGGATCTGTCGAAAATATTGAAGAATCTCCCAGGCTGATGTTCCGGGCCATCAAATTCAACCTCCCATGGGATTCGTATCGAAGGAGTGAAGCCTTAAGCCTGCACTACGAAACTTGCCGTGATACCAATTATTGGGAGGCTTTTTTGGATATGATGGTTGAGAACAGGTTTAATAAACTGACTTTATGGAATCTGCACCCTTTCAGTTATTTGGTTAAGACTGAGAAATACCCGGAGGCTTGTAGTCTGAGTGATGAAGATTTGGTGGATTGGCAAAGATTCTGGCATACCTTATTTCGTATGGCAAAAGACAGGGGAATTGAAACCTATTTAATTAACTGGAATATATTTGTTTCTCCCGAATTTGCCAGGGCGCACAATGTTTGCGACTACTGCTTAACAGGAAAGCATTTTGTGCCTCAGGGCGACACTTCCGAAATAATCAAAGATTACACCAGGGAAACTATTAAGGCTGTAATTGATACTTACCCTGATTTGACCGGATTAGGTATTACACTTGGTGAAGGCATGGGAAATATGACTGCCGGTGAGCGCGAAGAATGGTTGCTCGATAGTTATATTGAGGGCATGCGCATGGCATCAAGAAAGGTGAAATTTATTCATCGTGTGCCACTCTCAGCAGGGACAAGCAGTGGTGGGACTACTTCGGTGGAAGTAGAAGAAATGACGAGAGAAACACTAGACTCACTCACTTGTGTGGATGGTCCAATCAATATCGAACTCAAGTTTAACTGGTCGCATTCTTACTCTACTCCTCATTTGGTAAAGGTACACGGAGGCAAGTTAAATGATGCTTACTGGAATCCTTTACCTAACAATTATTACCTCGCATGGATGATGCGAAACGAAGATTTTTTCATGTTGCGCTGGGGACAAACAGATTTTATACGCAAACACATTGCAACCAATGTTCATCCCTATGTTAATGGCTATTACGTTGGTTCTGAAACATATATTCCGGCAAAAGATTATATTACCTCATTACCCGGTACAAGTTATCGCTATGCATTTGATCGTCAATGGATGTATTATAAAGTTTTGGGAAGGTTACTATATAACCCCGAAACGCCGGATGAATTCTTTGTTAACGAATTTGAACAACGCTTCCCCGGACTAGGCGGAAAACTTTTTGAAGCTCAGGCCAAAGCCAGCAAGGTTCCATTGGTTATTGCCTCATGGCAAAATGCTACCTGGGATTTCTCATTGTATTCCGAAGGAATGCTTCGTTCTGTCGTGAAAGACAGTATTAAGGTACAAAAGCTGATATCGCTGGATGATATGGCTAATAAAACACCAATGGAGCCGGATTATCTGAGCATTGCTGATTTTCTGGCAAACGAAAACAATATTCCCAAAGGTAAAATCTCACCCTATCATTTGGCCGACTCATTGGAAACAATTTGTAATCAGGTGCTTAAGGAAGCAAAAAGGATTAAGCCAGGAGCTAATGTTGATCTGCTTTACGAAGTGACAGATATTAAAGCATGGGCGAACCTGGGATTGTATTTCTCCCACAAGTTGCGTGCAGCAGTTGAGTACAAGCGATTTAAAACCTCTAACGATGTAAAAGACCTTGACAAATCCATAGAGTGGTTAAGCAAAGCAACGGAACGATGGCAAGATCTGGTAGAAGTTACCAATCCTGTTTATAAACCGGTACCACTCACACACTTTTGTGAGAATACTCCGGGATTCGAAGAACTTTATTTTCATTGGTCGATCGTTGAAGACCAGGTAATCGCAGAATTGGATTGGTTGAAAAGTTTGAAAAGCAACAATTAATCTTTTATCAGCAATGAATTTCTTGTTAGAGTAAATATGCAATTCTGATGGTTAAAATAATAAATACCATGGTAATTTTAATTTCGAATTATCATACTTCAGTTTCATGAATATTACCAGCATGATAAAATCAATTTTATTGGTATTTTATTTTTTTATTGTTGGAGCAGCAGCTGCACAAAACCCAAATGCTCTGCCCGAAAGCACTTATCCTTATTGGCCTTCGTATAATCATTTGGATGTTACTAATCTTGATACTATTCAGGCACAAAGGTGGATTGATAGAGAGCATGTAATAAATGGCTGGGACTGGTCTATGCCTGGTTTTGTAAAGCCATCACCTAAATCATCGGTTGGACTTCAAAGAAATATAGGCTGGGACAAAACCTTTATGCAATTTAACCTGAGATTCAACGCTAATCCTGTTGGGCTTTTATGGGTAAAATGGCGTGACATTGAAATAACTCAGGGTAATTATGACTTTACTCCGCTGATTAATCGGATTAAACAGGCAAACAGCGTTGGTACTCAAATCAGTTTGCGCATTCTTTGCCACTCTAAAGCCCGCGGAACAGATATCTCAAAGGGCGAAGCACCTTTATGGCTCGAGGGTTTAGGTGTAAATCTTTTGCCACAAAAAGATCCGGGTGATAATCTGAATTTTGACCCGGCACATCCGGAATTCCATAAACATTATCTAAAGTTGATTGATGCATTATCAAAAACAGAAATTCCGAAGATGGTTAAAGCCGCTTATGTCGGGTATGCCTCACATAGTTTTGGTGATGAAGGCATAGGTCCATATCCGGAAACACAAAGTGCAGCTAACGATACGGTAAAGCATGTAAGAGAAAGGTTAGATGCCTGGGAAAAAGCATTTACCGGAATGGAAAACAAAGTCTTTATGGGGGCTTCAATAGATTATGGTTTTCAAAAAGGATTTGGAACCCGGAGAGGATTTGTTGAAATGTATCTTTATAGAATCCCAAACAGAGATATGGGGCAATATATAGACAATAACGGCTATCTGAGCGTTGACGAAACGTCCCCTATCATCTGGTACAACTGCTTTAACGGGGAAGTAAATGAGGAATATGAAGCTGCCTGGGCTACAGCCGAAAGAAATTTCCGTTTTGGAAATACTACCAATTCGTTTCCTTACAGATATTTTACCAGCACCTTACGAGCCTTACAAATGCGATGCACATATATTCATACTACCGGACATTTGGTGCCGCAGATGTTGCCGTTTTTATCCTTGCAATTAGGCCGAACTGTGGAAGACGCTCCTGATGTGTGGACTTTTTTAAGAACAAGTTATTTGAAATCAGGCAACTATAAAAACGACGACTGGAAAAGCCGCCCAATTTCAGCAACAGAAAAAGCCGAAGGAATTGAAACAAAAAACTTCGAACGCTGGCTGTATCAGAGGGATGCCCCTGGATATGAAACCCAACCTGCTGTAAAAATCCAGCAGGCCATAAAAATGTGGATGGTGCAGCCTGATAAATATTTCGACTACATCGCGCGTTCAGGTAAAAAAATTGGGTTCGATATTGATGACAGATGGATAGAAGCAAAAGATTCCATAGCAATTAAGGTGAGTTATTTTGATATGCATATTGGAGAGATGAATCTTGTTTATAACAATGGACAGGAGATAGTTCGCAAAGTACAGGACCTTTCCGGTGACAGTTTATTAAGAACGGCTACCTTTATTTTACCCCGTATTAAAGCGAACGGCATGGAGCAAAACTTCGATTTTGTTCTGGAAGCTGGAGAAAACACTGATAGTATTGTTATATCTTTTGTCCGGGTAATAAATGTTGATGTGTTCTCTGAACCTGTTGCTGATCATAGCGATCCTCACTATAATGATACAGCGGTTTGCATTACATTTAATTCTGAGTATAAACGAATTTCAATCAGCAGCACTTCTGAACTCAGAATCATCAATATCTATAATATTTCAGGTAAAAAAGTAAAGAGTATAGAATGCTTTGGTAAAACAGATTACATACAAACCAGCGGTTTTGCACCAGGGATTTATCTGGTGAATGTTTTTGACAAAGAAGGGAATGTGGGAAGATCAAAGATAGCAATTGTGTAAAGCTTCACGGTTAGAATAGAAAAAATGGTTATGATTTATTTATTCCAAATAAAAACCAAGTGAAATGAAAAAAATAGTATTCTGGCAACTCAGTTTAATGTTGATTTTCTTCTCAAATATTCTTGCGGCGACCGGTGTTTCTGAAAATGAAAGCAAAGTCGAAATCAGCGGTGATTTAAAAAAATGGCATAAGGTCACCCTTACATTTAACGGACCTGAAACTTCGGAAACGGATGAATTCAATCCCTTTATGAATTATCGGCTTGATGTAATTTTTACCCATCCGAAAACGGGGACATCCTTTAAAGTGCCCGGCTATTTTGCTGCCGATGGAAATGCCGGAGAAACCTCGGCAACATCAGGAAACAAATGGCGTGTGCATTTTGCTCCCGATCAAACTGGCACATGGAATTATAAAGTTGATTTCAGGTCTGGAAACTGGCAAGCTGTGAGCGAGCGCAAGGATGCAGGAAAAAGTGCAGGTTTCATGGATGGTACCGAAGGTTCTTTTATTATTGGCGAGAGCGACAAAACCGGAAGGGACAATAGGGCTAAAGGCCGCCTTCAATACGATGGAACCCGTTACCTCAAATATGCAGAAACAGGAAAACCTATGCTGAAAGTAGGTCCCGATTCACCTGAAAATTTCCTCTCATATGCCGATTTTGACGGTACTTTTCATAATGATGGCCACAAAGATAATTTTGTAAAAACCTGGGAGGCACATATAGTAGATTGGAGGGAAGGTGATCCGACATGGAAAAACGGAAAAGGGAAAGCTATCATTGGAGCAATTAATTATTTGGCATCTAAAGGGATGAATGCCTTTTCATTTTTAACCTTAAATATCGTCGGCGACGACCAAAATGTATTTCCTTTTATTGATTACGACACCTATGATCGATTTGATTGTTCAAAATTGGATCAGTGGGAAGTGGTTTTTAACCATGCAGATATTCAGGGAATGTTTTTGCATTTCAAATTGTTAGAGCAGGAATGTCAGGGATTACTGGATAATGGAGCTATCGGGGCATTTACAAGACTCTATTACCGCGAAATTCTGGCGCGTTTCGGCCATCATTTGTCGCTTAACTGGAATATTGGAGAAGAGTCGGGCGATTGGGCTAAAGATCATAAAACACCTCCAATGAACACAACTCAGCGATTAGCTGCTGCGGAGTATTTTTATCAGAACGATCCATATCACCATCATTTGGTGATTCACAATCCACCGGCATTCAATGACATTTTAGGGCTCCCAAGTAAATATACAGGAGTGTCGTATCAGTTGGGTACTGAACAATTTCAGAACGTGCACAATACCGTATTAAAATGGTTGAGCTTGTCGAAAGAATCCGGCAGACAGTGGGCCATTTCGATGGATGAACCTGGCGGTGCAACACATGGATTGCTTCCGGATAATGAAGATTCAAATCATGATAGTGCACGAATCAATTGTCTGTGGGGGGTATTTTTGGCAGGAGGCTGGGGAAATGAGTATTACTTTGGTTATGCTCATCCTCATTCCGACCTGACATGCGAGGATTTCCGGTCACGAGACCTGTTCTGGAATCAGTGCAGGTATTTACTCGATTTTTTCGAAGACAATAAAATAGATGTAACAGAAACAGAAAACTTCGACAATCTCGTAGAAAAAGGAGATTATTGTCTGGCTAAACCCGGTGAGACGTATATTGTTTTTCTGAAAAGCGGGGAAGGCACCATCAATCTTGAAAACCAAAGTGGAAAGTTCAGTGTAAAATGGTTTGATCCACGAAACGGCGGAAACCTTCAATCAGGGCGGATGAGTAGTATCAGTGGAGGTGAGATCCATAAACTAACCGGAGCACCCTCTGAACCAAAAAAAGACTGGGTTGTGCTTTTGAGTAAGAATAAGTAATTCTTTATTGAACTGTTTATTAACCAAACAGGACAAAAATGACCCCCTCTGATTTTATGATAAGTGTATTTTTATTTTTCTAAGATTATCTGAGATGGAATTTGAAATTTTTTTCCAGTCTGGAATATTTTGGGGTAATATTTCCGGTACGTGCACTTTGCTTTCACCAAAATAAAATGATGCTTATGTCAAACCGAATGAATCAATTGTTTTTTCTATTCATTGTCCTGATAATGTTTTCCTGCGGTAAACAAGGTAATTTTGAGCTACGGACAAATGAGGCAAGCGTAATTGGAAAGATGGAGTTCCCTTTTGGGGATATTTACTCTGAAAGTACACCTGGCAGCTTACACCTCAATGCTGGAAATAATAATCAGTTTTGGAATGGTACCAAAGCAAAGTTAATTGAATCTGAGAATGCTTACAGAGGTATCAAAACCTTATACTACATTGCCGACCTGACGAGCATATTCCCCAATCCGGAACGCGGCTGGCATAACCGCCGTGATGTTGATGGCAGAAATGGTAATGATGATCGCGATTTTTCAGACGTTAAAGCGGCCGGACATACCCTCGTTCACAGTTACCTGCGCCTTGACGATTTCAGGAATACTGATACAATACCGCAGTCATATCTTGATGATATGCAGGAAGCTTTGGACGCCATTCGATTCCATGGATTAAAAATCATACTTCGACCCACTCATGTGTGGAGCGAAGCGTCTTCGGTATCTGAAGACCGCATTTTAAAGCACATTGAACAACTCAACGCTGTTATTTCTGCCAACGCCGACGTAATTTGTCATCTCGAGGCAGGTTATCTTGGTAAGTGGGGTGAATGGCACTCTGGACGGTATACCGAACTCAGTAACCGGAGCGATGGAGATACCCGTTTCCGGATCATCAAACGGATTCTTGAGACAACTCCAAATTCACTTCCAATCGTTATGCGTTATCCGATGCATATCCGGGAAATACTGGATGAACTGCCTGTACCAGAAGGCTGTGAGCCGCTTACTCAGGTTCAGAGAGATCGCCTTGGCCATCACAACGACTGTTTTCTTTTCAATGAAGATGATCGTGGAACCTACTCCAGGAACAACCTTTGGTTTGGCAATCAATCTCTGGAGCAGCAGAAACAGTATACATTTGACTTAATTTCATCCTATGGTGGAAACAAGCTCGTAGGAGGCGAAACCTGTTCACCTGCAATAGACCGCATTGATGATACACAAATTGAGATGTCTGAGGCGAATTGGACAGAGATCAATCTTAATTTTTGGAGGGATGCTATCAAAATGTGGAAAAGCCGATGGTTACCTGCAAGCAATAATGATCCTGCGGAGACTGAATTTGATCGCATCTCGCGCAAGTTAGGATATCGCCTGCGACTGATCGACGCTACTTTTCCAATGTCGGTTGCAGCCGGGGATAACTTTACAATATCTGCAAATCTGAGTAATGACGGCTACGCCGGTATAATCAAGTCGCGTCCTGTTTATTTAGTCTTCGATAACGGAAACGACCGATTTAATATAGAATTGACCAGTGTGGATGTCCGCAGATGGGTGAGTGGTCCTGTTTCTTTTTCCTTACAGAATATAACCCTGCCTCCGGATATGGAACCTGGAAATTACAAACTGGCAATGTGGCTGCCAGATGCTGCTGTCAGTTTGCACTCGCAGCCTTCTTACTCTGTGCGCTTTGCTAATCAAAATATCTGGGATGCCTCCAAAGGGTATAACATATTGACTGACTCACTGATTATCAGTAATTAATGAGACGCAAAGCTTATTTAAATACCAAAAATTTATAAATCTGATATCACTCAAACCAAATAATAGAATTAATTGTCTCGTATTCAATTAGATCAAAACTTATATGAAATGAAAGGATTATTTTATTTTCTGCTTACAGTACTGATGTTTTCATGTTCAACGAACACAATCTTTGTTCCCCTGAATACAGATCTGACTGCCAAATGGGATACTATCAGACCATTGGCAAATCCTGACAAAGGCTGGTATCATCACATGCTCGACAACGGCATTCATAAATATCTTATTCAGGATGAAAAGGATTTAACCGATTTCCCGGGAATGGATCATTTGTACCTGCGGCTGGCATGGGCTTTTCTGGAGCCTGAAGAGGGAAAATATGACTGGTCGTATATTGATGACATTGTGGATAAATATGTGCCGATGGGTCACAACATTTCATTCCGGATATCGTGTAAGGAAACCGGGGTGGCTCCGGATGCAGTGCCTAAAGAAATCGATGGAATCCGATATGCTACTCCGTATTGGGTTGTTCAGGCTGGAGCAAAGGGGATTGAACGTCCTGAATACGGCTCTCCTTCATGGACTCCGGATTGGGACGATCCGGTATATCTTGAGAAATTAGATAATTTTCATAAAGCATTTGCCGAAAGATACGATGGCAAAGAATGGCTGAGATATATTGATGTTGGAAGTATTGGCGATTGGGGCGAAGGGCACACCTGGAGTTCAACCCGTATTCCTCCTACCTTTAAAGAAGTTGAAACACACATAAACCTTTATTTAAAACACTATAAAAAAACACAACTAATTGTTGCCGATGATTTGCTGGCTTCAACCAAATCAGAAGAAGAGAAAAAGTTATTGCTGAATTATGCACTTAAAAATGGGATTTCTTTGCGCGACGACAGCCCGATGGTTAAGGGGTACATGGAAAATGACCTTAAAACCTGGACTGTAAGACATCCGGAATTTTTTAGCGAACCATATAAAACAATGCCCACGGTTTTTGAATTGGAACATTATCCAAAAGTAAAGGCAAACGGATACTGGCTGGGTAAAAACGGTATAGATACCATTCCTGAATTTGGGGTAACCGGAGCTGATGTGTTTCGCAATTCAGTAAAAATCATCAGACCTACTTATTTAGGGTATCATGGATATATGGGAGAGTGGTTGAAAGATAATCCCGATTTCACGATTGAAATTCTCAACATCTGCGGTTACTGGTATTTCCCAAAATCAGTTAATACAACTGAACTCAAAAGCAGAAAGTTGTCGTTTGAAATTGAATGGACGAATAAAGGAGTTGCTCCTGCTTATTCTGCTTATCAGTTAAATGGGAAGCTGATTTCGGCT
>JFJP01027435.1_pt1 | contig 12532 bp, 11 predicted proteins | sample 431651 | NCBI WGS metagenome assembly JFJP01 (sample SAMN02602958, study PRJNA72255) | Microbial mat metagenome, whole genome shotgun sequencing project. | biome: fresh water; feature: sink hole; material: water; isolation source: purple microbial (photo- and chemosynthetic) mats found in... | reverse complement strand
CATAGGACCGATTAGACAGTCTTTTGTGATCAGAGAAGATTTAAAAGGGAACACTTTTAAGGAGAAATTGAAAAAATCTTTGAATTTATCTATTATGCTCAATAAAGTTGCTGATCTAGCTAATTTGAAAAAAAAAAAAAATTAGAAAATTTTCTATTTTTTGTTTGTAAAAAATTAAAAAAGAATAAATTTTCTCTAAAAAATTAAATTTTTTTCTTAAGAAACACTTAAAAATTAAGATTAAATTCAGGGTTTTTATCATTTGATTATTTGTAATAAATGAAAATTTTATAATTTTAGAAAATAAGAAAAATTTTAATTATTTTATATTTTTCTTTAAAAAAAAAATATTTTCCTTTTAAATATAATCATAAAATTTTTCATTGATTTTATAATAATAATCTTCTCTTTGCCCAAAATTAATCATCTCGTCATTCTCCATAAAAACACCATTCTCATCGATTTTAAAAATTCTGATAAGATCATTCCTATATAACTCCTTCCATATAAGGTCCATATAATTAATATTATTCAATTGTGTCTCAATATCTTTCATTTTTTTTATTGGGTACTTTATCAATAACTGCTTAATTTTTTCAACGTTTCTTTCATTTTTCCTTCTATTTTCACTGATGTATTTCGGATAATTACGACTTATTGGCATTTTTTCCTCTTCAATCTCCAGAGAACTCTCATAAATATCAATTTTCTCATCAATTTCTTCTAAAATTTCATTGTAATTTTGTTTTTGAAAATCAGTTTTTTCTTCATAAAGATCAAAAAGTCTATCATGGAAATTGTACTTATTGAATTTATCGAATTTTATTGAAAAATTAACGAAATTATCCCTAGGTTCTTCTTTCACAGTGATTTTCTTTAAAACTTCTTGCAAACTTAATAATTCCATATTAGTGACAAGTTTTTTCCAGCTGAATTTCAAATGTTTGCTTTTGATTTTTTCTGTGATTTTGTTCAAAGTTTTACCCAATAGGTTCCTTTTCATATCAACATCACTTACTTTTATAAACGAAAATGTTTTATTGAAATTTGTGTTGAAATCATTTGTGTAATTTTTCTGTTCATTCCAGATTTTTTCAATTTTTAAATTGTGTTCTTGTTTTATTTTAAAAAAATTCAATTTTCCATTGGTTTTTTTCGTTTTCAATATTTTTTTGGAATTCCCTTGTAATTTTGAGGTTTTGGTACTTTTTTCTGTGTTGTCTTTTGAGTTCTTATTGATAAAATCCTTCACCATCTCTTCGATTTTAACGTCATTTTCGGGAATTTCATCAAGAATTATGATATTTTTGTTTTGTTTGAAGAAATTATTAATGGAGGAATTTTCACAGTTTTTTAGCTTTTCTTTACATTTCCCATTTTTTATTTGATTTCCAAGGTCTTTATAGACCAATTTAATCAATCCAATAGCTTCAAGAGATTCTAACATAAATAAAATGGTTTTACGGTCGATTTTTCCTATGCCATATTTCAATTCTAAATCAATTAATTTATGTTTGAGATTCTGAACTGGCAGGATTTTTTCTTGATAAATTTCATTCAAACTGAAAATATATCGATTTATTTTCAAAGAAGAAACTTGTTTTTTGGATTTATTATTATTATTAAAGGTCTTTTGTTTCTTTATCATATCAAATTCGATTTTTTCGATCAGGATTTTTATCATGTTTTCTGTTAATATTTCATATTTGCTTTTAATTTCTTTTGATGAAGAAATATTCATGTTTTTAATCAATTTGTTCTCTTTTTCAATTTCAAGTCTCGATTTTTTTTCTTTTGTGTTTTTCAGACTTAAAAAATCGTGAAATAAATCAGGTTCCATCACTTTTTTTAGAAAATCTGAATATTCTTGATTCTTCGCAAAGATCACGATCAAATCTTTAAAGCAATCATTATTCAGAATATAAGTTTCCTGTTTCTTCATTTCACATGCAACAATGTCTTGAATCTTCGATTTGTTCTCCTCTTCGATTTTAACCCCATCATTCCCCGTTTTTTTGTTATTAATTTTCGGTTCATTCTGAACAATTTTCAAGAGTTTCTTGATTTCTGGGTTTTCAATTAAATATTTATAAGAATATAATCTCCCTTGTCTTTCAGGTTTTATCTGTATATTATAAATTTTTTCCATTTTACTTAGATATCTATTCAACATTTTCGTTTCTTTAGGCTTGCCTATTCTTTCTCCTAATTCGATTAAAGAGAGTCCATTCTTTAAATTTGCTTCAGCACTCATCAAATTTATCAAGACATTTTGTTTAAATGTCAATTCTCGAAAATTAAACACATTGCCTTCTTCTTTTTTCTCAAAAAGACCATTAGTTTCATTTGATTTATGAATGTTTTTTTTAAGAGTTATAGGTGTAAATATCTTGCAAATCACGATTTTGCAGGTTTTTGTGGAGTTTATTTCAACTAAATTGCATGTGGCTAATTTCCTGCAGTAATGTGAAATCATGTTGATTTCGAGGTTCACATTGATTAATTTCTTCAATTTTTTGTTAAGCTCCACATAACTTATTCCATTTTCTTTAGATTTAATTATGAGTTCATATATGCTTATTATCACTTCTCTCTTATCATCGTCCTCAGAAATAAAAAGCCTTAAAATATCTTGTTTTGTGAATTTATCAATGAGTGCCTTCTCGGAAATCAGCTTAGGATCTCTGTCAGAAGCTTTTGCATCGATGATCAATTGGAATTTCAATGAATTAGCTGTGAGTTTTTCAAGAAGATCTTGATCAGAAAATGAGATAAGGGGAAAAGAATTCTTCAGTTTTTGGCAAAGTGATGAAAAAAGGAGTCCATTAGAAAATTCGTAGGAAATCAATTTTTGGGAATGCTTTAATAAGAGGTTCATATTTTAACGAAGGAAACTCGATAAATTTTTAGGTTGAAATAAAAATATTAATGAAATTTTCTTATATATAAATTTTTTTAAAAATTAAAAAATTTGCTTTTTATTTTCAAAAACTTTAAAAAAAATAATAATCGCTGTGTATTTTTTGTTTTGTTTCTTCATTACTAAAATTAATCAAAATTTGTTGGAAATAAAAATGTGATTTTTCATTTTAAGTTCCAAATAAAAAAAACATAAATGAAAATCGATATTTTTTCATATTTACGCATAATAATAAATTTCTGGAATTTGTCCACAAGATTTATTAGTATTGTTTGTATTAGTATAGCATTCCGCAAACGAAAACACAACATCTTTTTCCCCCACCATCTCAGATTGCCCACTATCTCCATAATAAGTATAGCAATTATAATTCCCTATCGCTTCCTGAACACAAGTATAGCTTTCCCCAGATTTTATTCTAATAGGTCTATCAAAAAAGAACTTGAAAATTTTGTTTTCCACACTATCAGTTTTTTGAACAACGATTTCTTTAGTAAATAAAATTTGTCCCGAATCATCAATTCCTCTAATAAATTTCATCAAAGAAGAAAAGCTTCTCCCATCAGAATAACTATTATCTGGTGTATAAACTCCAAATCCCCTAATTTTCACACTTTTACTCGTAGTGAATGAGATCGCATTGATGCATTTATCACTATAACCCCATCCTTCATAAACATTGTTAAATCGAGATAAAGTGAAAGGAATTCCAACTTCAGGCACTGCAAGGAATCTCGAATTCGGAACTACCCCTAATTTTTCTAAAGAGAAATTGGATTGTAGCTGTAAATCTCTTCCTTTAAAAAAAACTTGAACATTAATGATGCTTTCACCATCACCAATAAAAGAAGATTCGATCTTCGTAACGATGTCTTTGGCATTCACCGTCAATGGAATCGTTAAAGTGTCTTCCCCTTTAAAGGAGGAAGACATAAAAGTGATGATAATTGGGATATCAAAAAGGATGTGTTTCTGATCAAATTCTTGGATTTTACCTGAAATGTTCAATTTAATTGGGATTGGCTCATTGATCGATTTTATGTCCTGGATTATGCCATAACCTGAAGGTGTATAGACAATTGTGCCTTTCGTTTCTGGTTTTCTGGAGGTAAAATAAAATTTGGATTTCGAGGATTTTTTCAAGTCTTTGTGAAAATCGTCGGTGGACTTTTTTTTGGGCTTGAATTGATTGTTAGTGAAGAGAAACCATTTTTCTTTGTTGTGTCGCCAGGTTACTAGTATTGAAGGTTCGGACATTGGGTTTTTTGGGGATTGTTTAAATTTAATTTATTTCTTATTACTATTTGAGGGAGAAATCAATTTTCTGTATAAATTTATTTGGATTTAACCTATAAATTTTGCTTAAATTTGAATTTTTTTAAAAAAAATTAAATATTTTTTTTTTTTAAAAAAAAAGGAAAAAAAAATTTTTTTTTGATAAAAAAAATAATTATTTTTTTTCACTAATTTTCTTAATTTAATTTAATTAAACGTATATAGTTTATAAGACACTCAAGCAAAATCAGTTTCAATATTTTATTATTCACAAATGAACGCTCAGACTGTAATGGACGATCAAAACAAATACCGATTCGGAGTCTTAATCGGAAACGAAAACGAGGAAAGATTTGGCTTTGATTTGGTCAGAAAAAAAGTATAAAAAAAACCAATTTTCTTCCAAAAATAATTTATTTTTTACGATAGACCTTTGAAGCAACTGGCATATCTGTTATGAAACAAAGTTATGGGCTTCAAAACACAGTTTATTCAATGGCAGAACAAAGAGAAAAAGAGAAAAATCTATGGAAAGGAGCTCCATTAAGTCGACAAACAAATGGGAAATTCGGTTTGGATTCAGAAATTCGGAAAGTTGAAAAAATTTATTAAAGAATATTAATTTTGTAAAAAGACTTGTTATGAAGAAATGATGAAGAAAGGGGAAAATGAATTAAAAGGAAATTTCAAAGAGAATGGCTCATATTTGGAGTCAGAACTGGTCTCTGACAAAGAAAAAGAAGAAATTGATCTGATTAAATTCAATCTAAGAGGAGAAAAATCTCATATTTTTTTCGGACATGGGATTCGTAAAGATGATGTAAAATGATGAATATTGGATGTTTTTTCATTATTTTTATTGAAATATAGTTCGAAAAAAGAGATTTCAAGACTACAAATGAATTGGCTTATAATTTGAACATAAGGCCAACGACTTTTTTCAATTCAAAATTCGAGCCAAGTTTTGATTTTATTGATTTTTTTGTTCGTAATTGGATTTTTTTTAAAGATCAAACACATAATGTTTTGACGTTCAAACGCGATGAAGTAAAAATTATAATGATTATATATTTTTTCATGAATACATAAAGGTTTTCGATAAAAATCATTTGAAGGAAATAACTTTCTTTGGAGAAAAGGATAAAAACCCCAAACATTACAGACATTATGATGAATTCACCAAAAAATTTGATGCTTCGTATAACCCTTTGAATTTAAGGAATCTAAAATAAAGAATACTTTTTTAAAAAGCAATAAAATTTTAAAACAAATAAAAATTTCCTGAGAAAAAATTATAAGAATTTCTCATAGAAATTTTCAATAAAAATTTCCAAAGCTTTTTTTGAGAAAAAATTATAAGAATTTCTCATAGAAGATTCAATGAGGAAATTATCTCTTTTTCTAAATATTCACAAAAACTTTATATAATAAATAATTCCACAATAAATTTTCACATATTACATAAATAAATTCAATGGAAAATTCAAGAAAAACCTATACAAAAGACTCTCAAATCGATAAAGTTCTTTATTTTTAATAATTTTCTTCCAATTTTCCTTCTTTAGCGCAGCCCTTTTCTTGATTTAAAACGAACAAAAACCTTAAATCATTTAAAAAAAATAGCTTTAAAAAACCTAGAAACCGAAAAAAAAGAAGGAAAATCTAATTCTTTTTGTTATGATAAAAAAACTCCTGAAGAAAAAATCAATAATATGAAGTTGGTTCTAAACAACACACAAAATGAATTATTTGAGGCTTTGGCTGCTGAGTTCAAATTGAAAGAAAATATGATTGGACTTGAAAAACATGCTTTGAAACTTGAAATTGAGAATAAAATCCTTCAGAAAAACAGGAGACAAAGTCTCAATACTTTGACAGTGATTCAAGTATATTAAATTTTAGAGAAAAAAACATAAACAATATTGAATTTCTTTGATTTGGATTTTTCTGATAATTCATTCATTTTGCGATATTTTATAAAGAATTTTGTGATAATTGATTGATTTTTGGATATTTTGTATAAAGAAATTAGCCATATAAAAAACTATCTTTAAAAATGCCATTTTTTTTTATCCATTTTTTTTCTTTCCAATTTTTCTTCTCCATAAACTTTTTAATTTATTTATAATTGTTTTAATTTTTATATTTATAGCAAGTAATGAACGAATTAAACAACTTAAAAACAGAAAACACAAATCTAATCCTTCAATCAAAACAAGTTCGTGAAGGTGCAATCGACGCCTTAGTGGAAAAAGAGAGGAAAATAATCGAGCTTTCTGAAGAAATCCATAACACTGAACAATTCTATAAAGAACAATTCGATCAAGCTTGTGAAGAAATTAAATTACTTCAAAAAAAAAACTGGAATATGGACTTAATAACTTCTTTAAGCATTGAAAAGCAAAAAACCTTTGATTTGGAAGCGAATTTAGAGAATGAAAGAAAAGAATTATTGAAAAGAATCCGATATTTGGAGTTGGAACTCGAAGAAAAAGAACGAGAAAATAAACAGAATTTAATGAATTTAGAAAAGAATTTGAATGAAGATAATGAGAAAAAAATCAATGAACAATTGAAGATAATGGTTGAAAGAGATAATAATTTATACAGTAATTCATTTGATATTTTGGTAAAAGCTGAAGAGAAAAGCAATCATTATGAAGTTATTTGCTTGAATTTAGAAGAAAAACTCAAAAGTCTTGAAATCGTTCATTTGAAAGAAATTGCAGAATTCAAACAAAAAAATGAACAAATTCAATTAAATCATGAAGAACTCATTGTAAATTTGAAGAATCTCTTTGAAAAACAAATAGATGAAGTCAAACGAGAATCACAAAGGGCTTTAATGCAGAAAAATGAGTATATAATTCAACAAGAAAAAAGCAAGGATAATCTATTAAAAAGAATCAATGAATTGGAAGCTGAAAATAATAAAAAACTGAAAGAAAATGATAAATTGCTGGATTCAATTCACACTTTAACACAACAAAATTCGCTTGTGCAGAATAGATTGGAAGAAGTTGCTTCCAAACAGGAGGATTATATCATGGAATTGAAGAATAAGTTCATTTCAGAAAAACAAATGCTGAATTTTGAGCTAAGACACATGAAAAAATTAACAGTAATTAATTTTTTGGATTTTTTTGAAAATTTAAAAAAAATTGCTTACAAATAATTAAAAAGATGGACGATTCTTCCTTGGTAAATCCGAAAAAAAATGTTCCTAGATCTTTCACTGATTTAGGCCGAAAACACAATAAAGAGGACGAGAAGCGAACTTCAATCAAGATAAGACCGAATTATTTACAAAACCTTCTCGCCCATTCAACGAGCCTCGGCATGGAGCTTTTAAACAATAAAGAGCCCTTTGAATTCCCCAATCAAAACATCACGAACCAAAATTCGAAGACTTCTAATAAGAATTCCAAGAAGAATTCTAGAATAATGCAAGAAGAAGAACTCGGGAGTGAATTACACACGAAATCAGCATTATCTTTGAATTTATTCTCAACATCGAAGAAAGTCATTTCAAAAAGGAATTTTTCGATTCCTGATGAGCCCAATGAATATGAAGGGGTTTTAAAGGAAATGAGTTCGGTGAGTGATTTAAGTGGGTTTTCTTCAAAAGTTCTATATTGCGATAAGGCGGTCCAAGTGAATCGCGAAAATGAAACCTTTTTAGAGATGAAAAATTCAAAGGATGATGTGTTTTTAGTTGATTATGATCTTTGTAATGATGATGTGAATAAAAACTCGAAAATTGTTCAGAAAATCAAGATAAATAAAGAAAAATTCAATGATATAGGCAATAAAACTTTGATAAAAAATGATTCGAAGTTCTTTTTAATGGAAAATGATGATTCTGATGATTCTGATAAATCTCGTCATAAAATCGATAATTGTTCATTAAAATTAGCAAAGGATAAATCTGATAAAAAACTGGTTTCTGACTATAAAAACACAAGGGAATTTTATTTAGAAGATTTTGAGAAAAAACTAACTAGTGTTTCGAATTTAATGAACGATTTTCTTCGGAATTTCAAAGAAAATCAAAAGAACGCGATGGTTTTCGATTCTTCTAAAAAGAACAAATTCTTGAAAATTCATACAACTTTGAGCACTATGCTAAAGAAATTGAATAGAGATCATTATATAATAACCCATGAGCTTTTAAAGAAAACTATGATAAAAATGGACTCACAAACTTTGAAAACCTTGAATTATCACAAATTAATGAAGTTAATCTTTGAAGGATATTCGAAGAAAAACGAAGGATTTATAGAATATAACATAATTTTAGAGGATGTATTAATGAAGAAATCATGGAGATTTCAAATAAGATATTCTAAACTTCGAAATTTTCATAAAGAATGTCAAGCTTTTCTTAGTTCTATTAAATTAGATGAGAATTTCATTGGTTCTTTACCACCATTTCCTTCAAAGAAATGGTTTGGAAACACCGAGGATGAGTTTATTAAGAGTCGATTAAAGGATTTAAAGATATATTTTCAAACTATCATGACAAGTCCTTTATGTATACAAATCATCGAAAAAGGAATTCTACGATATTTCCTTTACAAAGAAATCTGGAAATTCGAAAGCGAGGATTTGAAAGGAAAATGTGAACAAATCGAGAAATGGGACAGTATGATGAAGAATTCTTTGATAAATCTCAAAGAAAAAGAGAAGAATAATGAGGAAAATTACGTCAATTATGAGAAACTCGCACTTTTAATGAAAGAAGAAATAGAGAAAATTTGTTTGAAGTTAGAAAATGTGCAGAATGATCTCGATATTCTTGAAAAAAATGATTCGTTTTCGATTCTTCGATATGAAGAAAAAAGGAAGGAATTGGAAAAAGAGTTTAGTGTAAGAGAAAGTTTCGATGAAAAAGAATTTTAAAGGACTTTTTCTAATTTTCCTCAAAAAAAATAAGATTTTAAAGAAAAACTTGTCAAAAAATTTGCAAAATTCAATAAAAATTTTGTTGAAAATGAGTAAAATTTTAATTATAACAAAAAACCTATCACAAAATCAATTAAAAATTTTGTTCATATTTCTTCAAAATTTAAATCATAATATTTAAAAAGTGCTGACCTAATAACATCTTCATAAAAAAACCAAAAATAAATCAAAATTTGTATAAATAATTAATGATTCTTCAGGAAGCTTGTGATGATATCGGCTTTTCTTGCATCAGGTTTCTTCACAAAAACCTTACTTTCAACTTTGTTTATTTTCTTGATTAATAGCTCAATTTTCATTCTGATTTTATCGATTTTAGCAATGTTTGCGAATTTTTTGGGAATTTATCGTTTAATTCAACAATATAGAACATTAATGTTTGAAATGCTCACATTGTTCTTCCAAGCAACCGAAGTTTTTTCTTTTTTTCTTCTTATTCGAATTTTTCATCATAAATATTATTTTTAAGTCAGTCTTTTCTAATATTTCTTAACACTCTTTGGATGCAACACATGTACCTCTTGTTCTCTAGAGTGTATTTAGAAGTGATGATCTACACGATTATCGCCTGTTCTTTTATGAAAATACATTTTATCGTTAACAATAAACAGATAAAAAGGAAAAAGTTTTATTCATAAATTTTAGAATTTTATCAGGATTTTTAATAGAACTGCAATATTTTTTGGGGGAATATTAGCAACTTTTGTCACTGTTATGTTTTTACTACCAGTATGTGGAATTATTCAGATTTCTTGCAAAACTTTCGCCAATAGTTTGTTTATATTTTAAATAAAGTTCAAGTGATTCTTTTAGATGTTCCACAAACAAGCCTGTATTTCTCAAAAATATCTTTATGTATCGTTTTGATCGTTTTCGGAATCAAGATTTTACGGTAAAAAACATTGAAAATTTCAATAAATTCACTAATTTTTCAATAAATAAAAAAAAACATTGAAATTTAATTAATTTTCAATTAATTTTTTTTTTTTAAATTTCAATAAATTCACCAATTTTTTAAATAAAAAGCGATCTGAAAACAACTCAAGACAATTTGAAAAAAAATCTTACTGCTACCGAAGGCGATCTTATGACCGAGAAATTTCCAGAGCCACAACATTTATCTCGATCAAGCTCTGCAAGTTCTCTGATTGAAAATCTAAATTACTATGTTTTTCAAAGGAAACAAATATCTGTGATTCTTGCATCTTATTTTTTCGTGAATTTGATTGATATTGTCTGGAAAATCATTTTTTTTGAAAAAATCGAACAAGATTTTTTATGCGTTAATGAAATAGAAATTGTAATTTTTCAATTTTTCTTCCATAATTCTATATTTTTCTGAAGGATTCTATCAGTGTTTATGGGACTTTGATGCAATTGATAAAGAACTTCTTTGATTTATGCTTATGCTTCGTATTGCCTTATATTTTTTGCTATTCTAGTATAAAAAGCAGAAAATATAGACAAATTCAAGTAAAGTTTCTTTTATGTATGGTTAAATATTGTAAATAAACAATATTTCAGGATTTTCATATAGAAGAAGCTATTAGTAGTGAAAATGAAGGTGAAAGTAAAAATAGCAATTTGAATTTGTTCTCCCATTTGATATCAGAAAATATCACCCCTTTATTGCAATATCCACAACCTATGACCTAATGCTTAATTAATGTTTTTTAATTGAAAAACTCTATTGTTAATTTATTTGATTTTTTCCCTTTAGTTATTGTTTAATTTTTAAAAAAAATTGAGGAAAAACCACATTTCTGACAATAAATTTCATAATTTTCTCTCGTTTTTTCTTATTTAATTAGTTTTTATCATAAAAATTTATAATTTTTTATGAAAAAGCACATTTGTCATAAAATAAATTTAAACTTATCTTTAAAATTTATAGATTATTACACAACCATCCCAAGAGCAAGTTGACATTAATCTTTCCTCCTCATCCACAATCACACAGTTCAGATTATCAGTATGAGGCGATTCATAGTTTTTCTGATTCATCACCTCAATTTTTTTATTTTCAGGGTGAAATTCAATCTTCCAAATCCTGATACTCCTATCACAACTAACACTTATCAAACAATTCAGTTTTTTACAATAAACAAACGATCTTATTTGATTCGTATGTCCTTTAAGTATCAAGGCCTCTTCCATAAGATTATCCTTATTAATAATAGCGATATTATTTGAACCACTACATACTAAATAATCATTAGAGTCTGGATGGAATTTTAAATAATCAATTTCAAAAATAAGTTTCACGAAATTCGGTTGTGTGAAAGCACTCAATTGTAATTCCTGATCCAGTTTTTTAGTGAAGATGTTATAAAACAAGAGTTTATCGTTAGATCTTGATCCTATGAGAATTTGTCGCTTTTTTTTATCGTAATGTAAAGACCATATTTCATTTGCTTCAGTGTTTATATTCATTAAAATCGACCCTTGCCTTATGTTCCAAAAGATCAAATGACCATCCCAATCACCTGAAACCAATAGGTTTTGATCGCCAATATACAGGAAAGTAAAAGGAGTGCTTGTATGTCCAATTAAAGTCTTCACAAGTTTGAAATTTGATAAACTCCAAATTTTTATCGTACGGTCATTGCTCGAAGAACATAAATATTGATGTTTATTGCTTGTAAAGATCAATATCTTATAGATTATTGACTTGTGGCCTTCTAAAGTTTTGTAAAGAGAAAAGTCTTTCATGTCCCAAATTTTTATTATTTTGTCATTGCCACAAGAAATCAAAAAAAGTTTGGAGGGTAATCGACAAAAGAGGATTTTCCGAACAATACCTTGATGGGCTTTTATTTTATGAATCATTTCGAAATTGCCGATGGTTTTTGCCTGCAGTTTTTTCAAAAGAGAAGCAAACTCCCAAATTTTCATATTTTGCAAATTTATTTCTTCCAAAAGTTTCTCCATTTTTAATGAATTTTTTAAAAAATTTGAAAAATTAATTTTTAATTATTTTTTTTAAAAAAATTATTAAAAATTTAAGAAAAAACTCATTGAAAATTGTGAAATCCTGGATTCTTGAGGGTATTTTGATTATTATTTACCAATAAGCTTTAAATTAGACCATATTTCTTTTTCCAAATATCTAAAAATCTGTTTTCAAAAAAACAAAATTTTCTAAAAACTTAATATTAAATGAATTGATGTGCCTTTCTTAATTGAGCTATATAATCCTCTTTTTTCTTCATTATATTCAAAATCTTCTTCTTCCCCCTCATCATCATCAACAATGCCTTCTTTTTGTTTTTTCGGCCATTTTCATTTAATTGATTCAGTTCGCGATTTTTCAAGACTAAAATTCAAAATTACTGTACATAATTAAAAAAACAATATAAAAAATAATTCACT
>JFJP01012329.1_pt1 | contig 12533 bp, 12 predicted proteins | sample 431651 | NCBI WGS metagenome assembly JFJP01 (sample SAMN02602958, study PRJNA72255) | Microbial mat metagenome, whole genome shotgun sequencing project. | biome: fresh water; feature: sink hole; material: water; isolation source: purple microbial (photo- and chemosynthetic) mats found in... | reverse complement strand
TCTTGTGGGATGGCGGCAACAACGACTTCTCATTCTATACACCGGACCTGCAAATTGTGGTGGCAGACCCACACCGCACCGGACATGAGTCCACCTACTATCCCGGCGAAACCAATGTCCGCATGGCTGATGTATTTGTCATCAACAAAGTTGACACAGCCGATCCCGAAAAAGTGATCCAGTTGCGTGAGTCTTTACGCAGGATGAACCCGAAAGCGATCCAGATCGAAGCTGCCTCCCCGCTCTTCGTGGATGATCCCGCCGCGATCCAGGGCAAGCGCGTTCTGGTGGTGGAAGACGGTCCCACCCTCACGCACGGCGAAATGGCATATGGCGCTGGTTACATCGCCGCCCGCCGCTTCGGCGCAAAGGAAATTGTGGACCCACGCCCGTTTGCGGTCAAATCCATTGCAGCAACATACGTCAAGTACCCCAAGACAGGACCCATTCTCCCCGCCATGGGCTACGGCGCTGCACAGACAAAAGACCTCGAAACGACCATCAACAAATCCGATGTCGACCTGGTCATCATCGGCACGCCGATTGATCTGACCCGAGTGATGAAGATCAAGAAGCCCTATCAGCGTGTACGCTATGAACTGCAGGAGATCGGTCAGCCGACCTTGCAGGATATTTTGATGAAGAAGTTTGGAAAGAAGAAGTAAATTCATGGTCGGTGATCTCTCGCCAGGGATCACTGGTTGTTGGTTTGTGTAATGGGAGTCGGAGGAGTCTATCCTCCGACTCTTTTTTCGAAAAAAGAGATTTTCCATCCCCCCAGCCAGCATCTTTTTGAATAACACAGTGTTACAAAATAATCCAACTCTAAAAAGGAATTCTTAATATGACAACCCTCGCCCCCGCCCTTTATACCCGCGCCTTCCCACGCATGGCAAACTGGCTGCGTGACTTGATGCTGATCTCGCTTGGCGCCCTGTTTGTTGCGCTTCTTGCCCAGGTGAAGATCCCGCTGCCCTTCACCCCTGTACCTTTGACCGGGCAGACTTTCGCGGTGCTGCTCGTCGCCGCAACCCTCGGATCCAAGCGCGGTGCGGCTTCGATGGCTTGTTACATTGGACTTGGTGCGATTGGACTACCTGTGTTCGCAGGCGGTGCAGCGGGATTGGCTTATCTCTCCGGCGCAACACTCGGATACCTGATCGGATTTATTCTCGCCGCCTATGTCATCGGTCTACTCGCTGAGCGCGGACTGGAACGTAGTATACGTACGTCCGTCATCCCGTTTTTAGTTGGGACAGTCATTATTTACGCCTGTGGTGTCTCCTGGCTGGCAGTCATCCTCGGAAGTTATGGAAAAGCGCTCGCGACTGGGCTCATCCCCTTTGTGATAGGTGATGTGATCAAGTTGATCGCCGCATCACTGGTGCTTCCAGCAGCATGGAAGTTGGCAAAGTAAAATAATAAGAGACCGCCACGATGAAGGTGACGGTCTCTTATTTTATTCAACCTTCATCACCCGCATCAACACCCTGCGCAGATGTGGCCGGGAACGGTGCTCAAAGACATAAATCCCCTGCCAGGTTCCCAACGACAGATCGCCGTTATCTACAGGGATGGTCAGGCTGGTATCATTCAGCATGGTGCGAATGTGGGAAGTGGCATCGTCAATTCCTTCCAAATCATGGGTGTACCAGGTTTCCTTTTCGGGAACCAGTCGTTCCATAAAAGTTTCAAGGTCGGCTTTGGCGGTTGGGTCCCAATTTTCGCTAACAACCAGCGATGCACTGGTATGCTGTAAGAATAGAAAGCACATACCTTCGCGCGCTCCCCAGTCATGTAATTGAGTGCGGATAACATCAGTGATGTCATGCAGACCCTTTCCGCGGGTCGTAATTTCAAGAGTGGTTTTGTACCAGTTCATAAGCAGGGAAATTATAGCAGGGAGATCAAGAATCGAGTTCGATCAAGGAGTCTGCCGGATTTTCTTTGCTATAATGAGTGAAAAACAGAAACATAAGATCTTCATCAAGGTGGAAAATTCCACGGACAAATTCCATCCAATACAAAGAATACAGTCAAGTTTTATTACATGGCGCGGGCAAAAGAAGGAGAAAGGCCTTGTCTTCAAAACTGAATCAATGGATACCCCTCAATAATATATATAAACAGGAAGAGGACAGGCGCATGGCACGCATCCTGTTTATCATGATCCTGGTGTACCTGACATTAAGCTTGATCGTTCTATTCATGGATCGGATATGGGGAAACGGCAGTCTGACACTCTTTCTTATTACTGGAAATGTTTTACAAATTTTCCCCCTGCTGGCGCTGTTCAAAGGCAAATTATCCACGAGCAGCTATGCGGCAACAGGGATCTATATTGGACTGGCCACCCTCTTTGCAACTACCGGGCAGGGAATTCATGATTACATCATTATGATGTACCCGGCAGTCATGATGTTTGCAGGTCTGACCAATCAAAAGCGCGGCTTATTCTTCTCCACCCTGTTAACACTGGTGTCATTGTTCTGGCTCATCTTTGGGGAAATGAACGGCTGGTTTGTCATTCAAAAAACGTTTTCCCCAAGTTTGCTGGATATGGTTGTCACCTGTCTTCTGATCGCTACTACGGCAATCGCGGTACATCTTCTGGTGTCCAATTTGGAACATGGGCTTGCACAAACATGGCGGGAACTTGCCGATCGCAAGCGCATGGAGGAAGAGTTGCGCGAAAGCCATGAGGATTTCAGAAGGTATTTTAACATGGGCACAGTGGGCATGGCTGTCACCTCACCGCAAATGGGCTGGATCGAGGCAAATGACCGCTTGTGCCATATTTTCGGTTATTCCAAGGAAGAGCTGACCAAACTAACCTGGTCTGAATTGACGCATCCGGATGATCTGGAAACCAACCTGAAGTTATTCAACCAGATGCTGGCGGGAGAAATTGATTCATACCAATTGGACAAGCGCTACATCCGCAAAGATAAATCTGTCGTTAACACAAACATCTCCGCCGTCTGTCATCGCAATTCTGATGGAACAGTGCGTCATCTTCTGACCTCCATCATTGACATTACCGAACAAAAACACAACGAAATGATCTTTCAAATACGCCTTGAGTTATTGGAATTCGCCGCTGTACATTCAGTCGATGAAGTCATGCAAAAAGCGCTTGACGAGATCAGCCTCTTGACCGACAGCACAATCGGTTTTTATCACTTTGTCAAACCAGATCAAAAGACCCTCTCCCTGCAGGCATGGTCCACACGCACGCTGGAAGAGTTTTGTAGAATGGAAGGCAAAGGCATGCACTACGACATGGACAAAGCGGGAATATGGGTGGATTGTGTTAAACAAGGCATACCGATCATCCACAATGACTACGCAACCCAGCCGAACCGTAAGGGATTGCCAAAAGGTCATGCAGATGTTATCCGCGAACTGGTTGTGCCGGTACACCGTGGGGGTAAGGTTGTCTCGATCCTTGGAGTCGGTAACAAGCCTGTGAATTATACGGAAAAAGATGTGGAGTCTGTTTCTTATCTCGCCGATGTCACCTGGGAAATTATCGAACGTAAACAGACGGAACAAATCCTGAAAGAAATGCAATCGCGCCTGTATTTGCTTAGCGATAATTTGGAAGAAGCGGCTTTATATGTTTATTCCCACGACTCCAATGGTCAAGTGCATTTTGAGTATCTGAGTGCAGGCATGGAAAAAATAACGGGGGTCAATATCGAGGATGCTTTACAAAATGCATTGTGCCTGCATGCCACCATTTTGCCGGAGTATTTATCCCAACTGGAAGAGTTGGAGGCAAAGTCAAAGTTGGACTTGTTAAGTTTTGAAATGGAAATCCGCCAAATGCATGCTGTTTCCGGCGAGACCCGTTGGGCATTGTTGCGGTCCACGCCGCGCCGCAGAGCAGATGGGTCAACTGTCTGGTATGGCGTTCAAATGGATATCACAGAAAGAAAACGGAACGAGAAATTACTGGAAGAGGCAAACGAACAACTACGCCTGCACGTGAAGGAGATCGAACAATTGCATGAAGAACTGCGGGAGCAGGCCATCCGCGACTCGCTCACGGGTTTATATAACCGCCGCTACATGCAGGATGTATTTAAACAGGAATTTTCGAGGGCCAGGCGTGAAAATTATCCCATCAGCGTGATCATGTTGGATATGGACGGGCTCAAAATAATCAATGATACCCATGGACATCATGTTGGCGATCGGGCACTCCAAACCCTTGCACTCCAATTACAAAGCATGACCCGTAAGGAAGACATTGTATGCAGGTATGGGGGGGATGAATTTACAATTATATTGAGCAAGACTTTTCCAAAGGATGCTGTCAAGCGTGTGGAAGAATGGCGCGAATCCCTGCACGACCACCCCATGGAAATTGGAGAAAAAAATAGTGTCACGGTCAGATTCACGGCAGGGATCGCCAGTTTTCCCGCCCACGGGACATCCATGGAAGAAATTATCAATTTTGCCGATGTTGCCCTTTACCGCGCAAAAGCACGGGGACGGGATTGCACGATCGTGTTCGTGTAAAAAAACTGGTGAAGCAGTCAGCCTGACATCATCCTGCCACAAAATCATGTTATTCTTGGCACATGATATATCGCATCCTCATCGTTGACGACGAGCCTTCGGTCACAGATCTACTGGCTTACAACCTGCGTAAAGCTCGTTACGACGTATTCACCGCGGCGGATGGGCGTGAGGCATTGCGACTCGCGGGGAAATTCAAGCCAGACCTGATCCTGCTAGACTTGATGATCCCCGATGTGGACGGACTTGATGTATGCCGCGAACTCCGCAAGACCAGCAATGTGCCCATCATTATGATCACAGCACTCGGCGAAGAAACCGACCGCATTGTCGGTCTCGAACTCGGCGCAGATGATTACGTCACCAAACCATTCAGTGTGCGTGAACTGATGGCGCGTATCAAAGCTGTCCTGCGCCGCGCACAAAATGGAAACTCAGAACCAATAAGCGTGATTTCTGGCGCAGGAAACCTCCATATGGATGTGGAGAGCCATACGGTCAGTGTGGCTGAGGCTGACATCGACCTGACCCGTCTTGAGTTTGACCTGCTCCACCGCCTGCTGATCAATCGCGGGCGGGTTCTAACCCGTGAACGTCTGCTCGAGCAAGCCTGGGGCTATGATTATGTTGGCAACACACGCGCCGTGGACAGCGCCATCAAACGCCTGCGTGCAAAACTCCGCGCAGCCTCTCCAGAAGCCGATTGCATCGAGTCCGTGCGTGGTCTCGGCTACCGCATCCCCTGATATGAACACCATCCGCTTCCGCCTCTTACTAAATACCTTAATTGTACTCACCCTGGGGATGACACTCGCAACTGTGCTTGTGTGGCAGTCTGTCTCAAGACTTTACATCAACACACAACGTGCCAACCTGCTCGCACAGGCGAAACTTATCTCAACAGCCTTGCAGGGTGAAATTCTTCCTGTAAACCCTCAACCGTACTCGCAATTATCAAACATCGCGCCTGGAATCCACACCCGCCTGTTGACGGATGGAGGTGCAGTCGTCGTGGGTCTGCCGCTTTCAGATGCAGATGTGCAGATGCCGCTTGCGGAACAAAACGCCGCCATCCCGACCTCGGAGTTAGTGCAACGTCCCGAAATTAATTCAGCGCTAAAAGGCATTCCCGCCACCGCCGTCCGAAGGGTTCTCGGCTCACAACGTGTGCTCTACGCCGCCGCACCGATATACACAAACAATGGTCAAATTGCAAGCATCATCTACATTGCCACCCCCCTGCCTGCAACAGGATTACCCGCAAACATCATTCTGCAATTAATGGGAGCCATGTTCACTGCCATGATCCTTGCATCCCTCATCGGAGGGTATTTGGCGCAACAGATCGCGCATCCATTGGAAGGTCTTGCGAATGCAGCAAAGGCAATTGCAAATGGAGATCTCGAAATCCAAGCCCCGACCGACAGCAAGATCAAAGAACTTCAAGGTCTTAGTCAAACTTTCAATAGTATGACCGAAAGTTTACGCCTGTCAAACGAAGCCAAGAAAGCCTTCATCGCCGATATCACCCATGAACTCCGCACCCCATTGACTGTCATCAAAGGCACCATCGAAACCCTCGAAGATGGCGCACTGGATGACATGGAAGGGCGAAGACCATTGCTCACCTCGATGGGAGGCGAAACAGATCGCCTGATTCGACTGGTTAAAGAACTACTGATCCTCACTCGAGCCGACACAGGATCGCTGCAACTGGAAATTCACCCTGTGAATTTACTAAACCTTGCAAAACAACGCTGTGAGAACCTCTCACTTTTGGCTACACGACAGGGCGTGAATTTAAACACCCTTTGTGACAACTTTACTAGCCCGACCAAGAGAAGCACTGAAGTCCCCGATAAACGATTTTTGGTTCTTGCTGACCCGGATCGTATTTCGCAAGTGTTTGATAATCTACTTGAGAATGCCTTAAGACATTCCCCCACTAACTCAACCATCACTATCAAAATCAATGAATTAGCCAACGGTGTGGAATGTTCCGTCAACGACGAAGGGACAGGCATCCCCGCCAAACATCTCCCCTTCATCTTCCAGCGATTCTACCGAGTGGATAGATCCCGCAACCGCAAAGATGGCGGTACCGGACTGGGACTCGCCATTGTGCAGGCATTGATACACGCACATGGGGGGCACATATCGGCACAAAGTGCTGAAGGCAAGGGCACGACAATCACTTTTTGGTTACCGAGCCCAGGTTCCTCAAACGATTAACTTACCTTGGGGAAATAATAACCAGAGCCGCGATGCTCCAATCTCCCAAATTCTGCCTCGCAATTGCCAATAACCTGACACAACCCTGCCAACCAAAGGGAATATCCTTGGGTATGTATTTCACGATACCAAGGAGATTCTCATGAAACAGATTTCAACCATTGTAAACACCCTTCTGGCCTGCTCGCTGATCTTTATTCTTTTTAGCGTAGGGCAGCCAAATTCAAAGGTACAGGCATCTCCGCCGACCCTTTCCCCGGAACCTGCGACAACCTGCGACACCGCGCGCACAGTTCAAGTAAATGGGACCGCAGTCATTAACATCGCCCCGGACCGTGCGTTGGTTCAACTTGGCATACAAACAAATGGAAGATCGCCCAGGGAAGTACAGAGTAAAAATTCAACAAGCATCAATCAGATAATAAAAGCCCTGAAAAGTCAGGATATCGATGCCAAAGATATCTCCACCGACTGGTACACCATCGAACCATTATATGAAGATTACGACTCGCTGCGCATCAAGGGCTACCGCATCAATAACATTGTCGCAATCACCCTGCGTGATGTGAAAAAAGCAAATAATGTGATCGTTGCCGCCATGGAGGCAGGCGCAAATCAAGTGGTGAATGTCGAATTCTATACCAGTGAATTACGAAAGTACCGAGACCAGGCGCGCGAGCTGGCAATGATAGCCGCCGCCGAAAAAGCACAGGCGCTGGCTCGTACCGCAGGAGCCAGTACCGGCTGTGTCCTGAATATCAATGAAAACAGCTCATCGTATTTCAATGGTTGGGGCGGGTGGTATGGATCACCGTCCAATCAAAACCTGTGGACACAAAATACCATGCAAAATGCCGCACCCGCTGGAAGTGGAACGCCAGCACTGGATAATGGTCCCATCAGCCTCGGGCAGATCTCAGTCAAAGCCGAGGTCAATGTAACATTCGGAATCAAGTGATGGAAATGGAAACCATCTATTTCGTTTGACGTCCATTTTTAAGCTATTGGTCAGTAGGTGGCAGGGAATTAAAACGCAACCAACAGATCAGGCTGCCCATCCATTATCTCAAACCTGCGAACAGATCAGTTTCCACTGTCCTGCCGCCATTTACCAGGCTGAATACACGATAGAATGTGCCCTGCATGGCAAGGACAGATACGGCGGCGTCTTCGGGCATGTCAGCCAATGCGCCCAAAGTAGGCAGCTGGCTTTTATGACATTGGATCGCACGCCACGCAGCCTGGCAATATTCAACCATATCAATGCGTGTGGTGACCATCCAATCCTTCCAGGGGAATTCGCCGCGCACCTGGTCATCCACACGGAAGGACATATCCCCCATGAAAGGCGCGACGAGGTTAATAAAATTCTCAGCATCCACCATGTAATAAAATTTCGAGATACGATGGGCTGACAGTTTTTCCGCATCCTGATAATTCGAATCTGCCGCACAGACAACCGCCGCAGACGTATATTGCCCCATGACAATATGATCGGGATGACCATAATTTCCGTCCGGAGGGAAGGTCACAACGACCTGCGGTTGAATACGGCGAATGTAAGTGACGATCTTGCCAATGGCTTCAGCATGATCCGCATGATCCACCTCGCCATCAATATAATCAAGGAAGTACAGACCCTTCATACCAAGTTCTTTTACCGCATTCGTCAATTCCAGTGTACGGGTTTTACCCAGAACACTCAAGCCGGGATTATTTTCTTCAGGTCCTGCCCAGCCCCGTTCACCACGTGAAGCACAAACAAAATGTGTCTCCACACCCTCGGCAGAATACTTGGCCAGCGTGCCCCCCATTCCCATTGATTCATCATCAGGATGAGCAAAAATAACAAGAAGTTTCAAAGGCTGCATATTTTATTCCTTATAAGGAAACCCGAAAGGTTTCAATAAAACCTTTCGGGTCTCTTACACATAATGAAATGCACGATTATTTTTGGGCTATCTTTTGAAGTGTTTCGGGTGTTAGGTTAAATGCCTTCCCCAAACCTGCGATAAAGCGTGCGCCCTTGGGCTTGATGCGCCACAAGCCAAAATCTGCCATCTTGAACAATGGCTCGGAAGCAGGAAAGCGTTCGATATATCTGTCTTTCACAGGAGCGTAACCCGGCTCGCCATTTTCCATAAACTCGGCGCTGGCGCGAATGGACAAACGCCCCAGGGTTTGCGGATCGGCACGCCAATCATCGGATTCCGAAATAAGCAAACCAACCTGTTTATTTTTTTGCATATCCACTGTATGCTGTGCAAGACGGCTGACATGCACATAATATGCAGAAAAATCCTGGGCGGTCACAAATGTTACCATGGATACTCGCGGGGCTTCATCCCTTATGGTGCCAAGAGCAGCGACGCGCGTATTGGTAAGAATATGAACAAGAAGTTTTTCAGATTCGATATCCATATTACCCGCCAGCAGGAGGATTATCGAGCCGTACACCATGACCCCGCACCGAATCAATATACTGATGTGTTGGGTCAAGCGAAGCGAGGCGGTCGCGCAGGCGGCGGATAAGAGCATCCAAAGCCTGATCTGACACTCCGATCATTTGGTCTTCACCCCAGACCGTGGAGACAAGATCGCTGCGGCTAATGACCTGTCCCTGATTTTCATATAACATCCATAACAGCTTATATTGCTGGGCTGATAAAGGCGGGACAACCTGCTGTTGATTTACCCAGACCTGATGGGATTTTTGATCCATCAGCAGACTCCCCGAGCGTATCCCTCCTTCGGCAAGCGGCATGGTGGCATCAGAGGTGAGGAACATGAACTGCTGGGCAAGCGCAATACCCACCGTATCACCATCCTGCAACATGACAGGGGTTGCAAGTTCAGTCCCGTTATGATTTGTGCCATTCTTACTACCCAGGTCTTCGATCGTCACACCTTCAGGCGTGGGTGTAACCCGCGCATGGAATCGTGAGACCTGACGATCCTGGACATTGATCTCGCAGGTTGGGTCGCGTCCAATCATCAACGTACGGCTCAATGCCCAGCGTTGTCCTTTTAGCGGACCATCCTGTGCTACAAGAATTGGGAATTCTTCTTCATGTTTCATAAATTGCCTCGATTAATTATAAAAGACGCTTATAATATAGCAGAAAAGTGTAATTCTGTGCATCCTTACTTTTGTTCGGACCTGACAGGTCTTTAGTATTTCGACCTTGAGCTACCGGGTGATACACGCCGAAAATATCACCAGACTAAGGTCAATTGTAATATGCAGAATCCATACACTGGACAGCAGGATATAAAGGAGAAGAGTTGCCCCAATCGCTGAAGAAAGGGGAGGTGCTGCGCAGCCGCTACAAGATCCGGGAACAGATCGGGCAAGGCGGAACTGGCAGTATATACCTCGCAGACGACATTCGCCTGCAGGGCAGGTTATGTGCAGTTAAAGAAGTTGAGCACAACCGTGCCCTCCCACCTCAATTTATCGCACAGGCACGCGAACAATTCTTTCGCGAGGCGTCTGTACTTGCACGTCTCGATCACCCCAACCTGCCCAAGGTATCCGATTTTTTTTCCGAGGGACCACGCGATTATCTGGTTATGGATTTTGTACCCGGCAAGGACCTGCGCGAACGCATGTTGGAGGCCCGGCATGACAAGACCTTCCTTGCTGAAAATGAAGTATTACGATGGACCGCGCAACTGGCAGACGCGCTGAATTATTTACACCAGCAAGACCCGCCCATCGTTCACCGCGACATCAAACCGAGCAACCTGAAAATCACACCCAGCGGGTTGATCAAGCTGGTTGATTTTGGACTTGTCAAAATTCTCGCTCCCAACGAAGTGACCATCACCATCATCCAGGGACAGGGCACCGCACTTTACACGCCACTGGAACAATATGGCGGAGACGACACGCACACTGATATACGCGCCGATATCTTCTCCTTTGGGGCGACGCTCTATCACCTGCTGACCAATGAACCTCCTGCCGAAGCGCGCAAACGTTTTCTGGATACCCGCAGCCTGACCCCTCCGCGAGAGATCAACCCCAGCCTTAGCCCGCGTGTGGAAAAAGCAATTCTATGGGCAATGTCCCTGCACCCGGATGATCGTCCTCAAACTGTGATCGAGTTTCGTGAAGCCCTGCTTGGAAACCAGGATATCCCCGAGCGTGCCGACTTGCATGGGTCAGGGTTCAACAGGCAGTACTTCTCGATCCTCCCACAGGAACGGGTCGCTGGCTATTTAGTCCTGGGGTTATTTATTATTGGACTGCTTGCGACAGTAGCACGATAATTGTTTTTGTGCCGCCTTTTCGATCATTCTACAAAAAGAACAAAAATCAGGCGTGGATGTGGGTTGTCCGCATTTAGGGCATGGATGAAGTTGTGATTGGCCTGCATTTTTCTCAATAAATAATTTCCCGCTTTTTCTGGCCTCCAGAAAATTTAAATAAAATATCAGCTTCGCGCCAGGGCGTGCAGTCTCAAGTTGGTTAAGCGTTTCCTTGTAGAAAATTGACTGTGAGCCATCGGCAAAAGGACATTCATCATAGATGTACTCAATACCCCGCATTATGGCATAGGCGGTCATTTCACGTTCATAAAAACGGCATAAGGGTTTCACTTTGCGCGCCAATCCATCGGAACCCGGCAAAACGGGACCCTGCCGTAATAGGTACTCACTTGACCAGTTCAATGTATTGCCAAATAAGACAGCGGCTTCATCGTCCAGGTTATGTCCTGTTGCAAGAACATCGTACCCAAAATCGCGGGCAATACGATTCATTTCGTGGCGTTTGGCAAGTCCACACACGGCACAAGGTCGGTCATATCCACGATGACTGATCCCTGCCAGCACAGGAATCGAATTGCCATATTCCTTTTCAATATCCACCACATGCAATTTTAGATTATTCTCGTCTGCGAATTTCTCCGCCAGCCGTTGGGACTCGTGTGAATAATTTATCCCCGCATCAATGCCAAGACCAAGGTACAACCCATCAGCCTGATATCCAAGGCGCACAAGGATATCCCATAATGAAAGCGAATCCTTGCCGCCTGAAACAGCCACAAGGATTTTCTCATTGGGTGTGAACATCCCATATTTTTTAATGAAGCGCTCGGTTTGTTCAGGAATCCATTCGAGGTAGTGTTCCTTACACAAAGCCAGTTTATGCTGGCGCATATGAATGGATGCCTTATTTAAACATCTTCTGCATTTCATATCTTTCTCTCCGAACCAACAAAGTATCGTAATGCGTGGCCCGTCAGGCGTATTTACGCCCGAAAATTACAGACTACCCCCCTGAGATCACTGCAACCAGTTTGATCTCATCTCCGGAGCGCAGGATTTCATCATCCGTGATCATTTCGCCATCCCGGATCGCAATCACCGCTTCAGGTACGATATTACTTTTCTTCAAAGCGTCCAGCAGGGACATACCCGCACGGACTTCATATACTTTATCACGCAGGATCAGCTTTGCAACCATAATTCTCCTTAAGATCGGATTTTATCACGTGCAGTGTTCGCACAATGGTTTCATCCTTTTATGTGTGCAAGCAAAAGGTGTCAGGCAGCGAGAGGCAAAAGCGAACGGGCAGAGACAAGTTTTTGCCATTCGCCGCTCATCCAAGCCGTTCGCGCTTTGGCGGTCAAAATCGCACCATCCAAATTCCATTGCGCACCGGGTAGTTTTAGGCGCTGGGTGACGATTTGTTTGCAACCACTTTCAATAATACCGCTGCCGATCAGCAAGCCAGAAGCGCGGAATTGGTCATACCGCATGCGTT
>JFJP01005805.1_pt1 | contig 12534 bp, 10 predicted proteins | sample 431651 | NCBI WGS metagenome assembly JFJP01 (sample SAMN02602958, study PRJNA72255) | Microbial mat metagenome, whole genome shotgun sequencing project. | biome: fresh water; feature: sink hole; material: water; isolation source: purple microbial (photo- and chemosynthetic) mats found in... | reverse complement strand
TGTCCTGACCCGAGTCGGGCAGGCGGCACCAGAAAATCCTGACATTTTACTTGCAGACCCGCCCGTGCCAACTTGCGCAGGATCAAGTGAGCGCTGCGTCTCGTCACAGGCGAACGCGGTGCAGCGTTCTGTGACGTCTGCAGCCATGGATCGCCACGGCCTGCGGCCACGCGATGACGGACAGAGGGGCGGCCTTGCGATGACGGGGCAGCGGTGCGGTCTCGCGATGACGGGCAGGCGTTAATATAAAAATAATAGCTGACAGCGCATATATAATAAGGGCTGAAGCCCGATTTTTATCATTTTTTCGCGTCAGTTTCGCCCACCCAAAACGCCTGTTGTCCATGCAAGGTTTGCACCTGACCGCCGATTTGTCTGCCTGCCGTTGTGCGCCCGGCTGGCTGACCGATGCCGATTTGCTGGGCAGGCGCTGTCTGCTGGCGGTGCGCGCGGCCGGGCTGCAGGCGGTGGCGCAGTTGTTCCACACCTTTGATGCCACAGCGCAGGGGCCGGGGGGCGTGACCGCGACGGTGCTGCTGGCCGAGTCGCACCTGTGTGTGCACACCTGGCCTGAGCAAAGCGCGGTGACGCTGGATGTGTATGTGTGCAACTTTGGTGCCGATCACAGCGCGCAGGCGCACACCCTGATGGCCACGCTGACGGCGCTGTTCGAGCCGGGCCACGTGGCCTCGCAGTGCTGGCAGCGCGGTGCGCACAGCGCGCTGGGTTGATCAGCCCAGCAGTCCTTCAAATGCAGCCAGGTGCCTGACCGATCCGGCCAGCAAGTTGTCATAGGCATCGCCCAGGGGGGTACCCACCAGACTGACACCTGCCGTCTGCAGGTCGGCGATGTCCGCGTTTTCGACCAACACGCCCACTTCCAGCGCGGCACGGGTCGAGACGCTGGCGCTGCTGAGCAGGCTGTCGTACAGCGCCTGCAGTTCGGGGTTGGCAAACACACCCTCTGGCAGGCTCAGCACCTCATCGAGGTTGAGCCCCAGGCTTTGTGCCTGCGCCACCAAGGTGGCCTGGTGCTGGTCTTCGGCGTCGCCGATGCGGTCAAACACGCGCAGACCGGTTTGCTCAAACAGTGCGTCGTACAGGTCGCCGGCCAGTTTTTCTTCTTCAATCATGTAGAGCAGTCCAGCCAGATCGGCATCGCTGTAGCTGGTGCTGGCCGTGCTGCCATCGGTGGTAAGGCAGGTGCCCGGTGTGGCGTCGGCTGCGTGGTTGTGCGGCATCGGCTGGTTGCGGGCAGTGGTGGGGGCGGAGGCGCGGTTCATGTGATTTCCTTTCAAGACAGTGTGAGGGTTTGCCGACTTGGCCGGATCGGAGTCGGCGCTGTGTTGGCAGGACGAATCATCGGCCGCGTCGGTCGCGCAGCCATGCCACAACCGGCGCAATGTGTCGCTGTGTGTCGCGGCGTGTAACGGGCGCCAGGGTGGGCCCGCGCTGGCCGAAAGTGGCTCAGTCCAGCGTCAGGCGGACGTTTTCGCGCATCATGCGGGTCAGTTCGCCGGGCTCGACCGCCGGGCTGAACAGGTAGCCCTGCAATTGGTCGCAGCCCAGGCTGCGCAAAAAGTGCATCTGTTCGCGCGTTTCCACACCTTCGGCGACGATCTCCTGGCGCAGTTGCTGCGCCATGGTGACGATGGCACGGGCGATGGCGCAGTCGCTCTCTTGTGCCGGAATGCCCTCGACAAACGAACGGTCGATCTTCAACACAGTGATCGGAAACTTTTTCAGATAGGCCAGGCTGGAGTAGCCGGTGCCAAAGTCGTCCATCGACAGCGCCACGCCCATGGCCACCAGCGCGTTCATGATTTGCAGCACGGTGTCGGTGCCGCGCACCAGCAGGCTTTCGGTGATTTCAAGCTGCAGGCTCGCCGCCGGCAGTTCGTGCCGGTCCAGCGCCGCCTGCACCCGTGCGGGCAGTTGCGCGTCAAACTGGCGTGCCGACAGGTTGACCGACAGCACCGGCACATCAATGCCGGTTTCTCGCCAGCGCCGGATCTGGCGGCAGGCCTCTTCCAGCACCCAGTCGCCGATGTCCAGGATCAGCCCGGTTTCTTCGGCCACCGGAATGAAGGCGCCGGGCGAGATCATGCCGCGCGTCGGGTGCTGCCAACGGATCAGCGCCTCGGCACCCACAATGCGCCCGTTGCGCAGGCTCACCTTGGGCTGGTAGTGCAGCACCAGCTTGCCCGACATCAGCGCCTGGCGCAGTTCGCCCTCAAGCTGCCAGCGGTCTTTGGCGCGCTGGTTCATCTCGGGGCTGTAGAACAGGTAGCCCGACTCGGCCTCGGCCTTCAGGCGCTTGACCGCCACGTCGGCAAACTGCAGCAGGGTGGTGGTGTCCATGCCGTCTTCAGGAAAGGTCGAGAGGCCGATGTTGGCGCCCACATGCAGCACGATGGCATCGATGATGAAGCCGGGTTTCAGCACCGCCAGCAGCTTTTGCGCCACGATGGCGCTGTGCTCGCGCTTTTGCACACTGAGCAAGGCCACGACAAACTTGTCGGCGTCCAGCCGTGCCAACACGTCTTCATCGCGCAGCGCCTGCCGAAAGCGCTGCGCCACCTGGCGCAACAGCTCGTCGCCGACCTCATGACCAAAGGTTTCGTTGACCGCGTCAAAGCGGCGCAGGTCGATCGACATCAACACACCGCTGGTGCCCTGGCGGCGCGCTGTGGCCAGGCCCATGTCCACCAATTGATGAAAGTGCAGCCGGTTGGGCAGTTCGGTCAGGCTGTCAAAGTTGGCCAGGCGCTGCATGCGCTCTTCGGTGGCGCGCAGCACACTGATGTCGGAAAAAATTGAAAACGAATGCGTCACCCGCCCATGCTCATCGCGCACCACGCTGATTGACACCGACTGCGGAAACAGCTCTCCATTCTTGCGTTTGCCGACGATCTCGCCCTGCCACGGCCCGGAGCCGTGCATGGCGGCCAGCACGCGCGAGCGAAAGTCGGCATCGTGCACGCCTGAGCGCAGCAAGTCGGTGGTCATGCCCACCGCCTCTTGCGCGCTGTAGCCGGTGATGGCGCTGAAGGCGGCGTTCACCGACACGATGCGCTCGTGCACATCGGTGATCAGAATGCCCTGGTCGCTGTCTTCGATGATGCTGGAGTGCAGCAATTGCCGGTCTTGCGCGGGCAGCGCCTGGGTGATCTCGGACAACTGCGCCACCAGGCCAACCGGCTCTTGCTGGTCGTCGCGCAGCAGCGAAATGGTCAACACCGCCTTGAAGTTTTCGCCCGATTTCTTGCGTCGCCACACCTCCATCACGGCATTGCCCTGCTCGGGCAGCACCTCGGCCAGTTGGGTTTCGCTGTTGCCTTCTTCGTCGGCATAGAGAAACAGCACATGCTGGCCCACCGCCTCTTCGGCGCTGTAGCCAAACAACTGCGCCGCACCTTTGTTCCAACTGGTCAGGTAACCGGCCAGGTCCAGCGTCATGATGGGGGTGTCGAGCTGCTCCAGCACCCGCCAGGCGTGCAAGCGCAACAGCTCATCCATGGCCGGCCCCTTGCATCTCGCGTGCAATCCCCAGCATCCAGCGGGTGGCTTGCACCGTGCACAGGTTAAAGGCGTCGGCGCTGAGATGCAGCTCGGCCAGCATGGCGGCCACGGCTGTGCTCTGGCACTGGCCGGTCAGCTCTTGTAACTGCAGCAGTCGCCCGATTTCGCCCTGCTGCTCCAGCAGCGCGGCCAGCAACTCGTCGCTGAGCTGCAGCGGCTTGATCAACTCGGGCAGCGGGGTGCCAAACAGCACCCCCAGCATCGAGAACATGCCGGCCATGAAGGCCAGCTCCTGGTCGGCGCGGTCCAGCCCGGCTTCTTTGGCCAGCAACTCCATGGCGCGTGAACGCGCCGACACCTTGGCCAGCAGCATGGCACCCCGGTGGTCGTCGCTGCGCGCGGCAAACAGCATCAGGTTGAGCCAGCGGCGCAACTGGGTGCGCCCCAGAATCAGGATGGCCTGCGAAAAACTGGTGATGCGTCGGCTCAGGCCCATGCCCAGCGAGTTCACCAGCCGCAGCAGGTGATAGGACAGCGTCGGGTCCTGGCGCAGGATGTCTTCGATGTCGCGGGTTTCGGCGTCGGCCATGACCAGTTGCAGCAACTTCAGCGCCAGCGTGCGCGAGCTGGCCTGCGCCCCTTGCGGGCGCGCTGGTGCGGCCAGATACCAATGCCCGTCCAGCCAGACGCTGGCCGCCGGCAGCTCGGGCCGGGCGGCGCCGTCGCTGTGGTGGATCAGCCCGGGGTTGAGCGTCTGGCAACCCAGTTGCAGCAAGGCTTGCAGCGTGGGCTCGGGCAGGTCGTGCGTGCTGGGCTCGCCAACAAAGGTGCTCACCTCGCCGACCAGCGCAGCAAAGTCGGGCAGCGTGGCCAACTGGCTCAGCGCATCGGCCGCCGCCGGCTCAAACACCAACTGCAGCGCGCCAGGCGTCAGCTTGCGGTTGGCCAGGAGATGCAAGAAAACCGGCAAAGAGGTCGAAGCCATGAGCACCTGCAACGTTAGGGACTGAGGCGCGATGTTACCCGCACCGCCTGGCGCATGGTGTGGCTATTTTGTGCCCGCGCCGGCCAGGTGCCCGAGGGTGAACGCTTCCTCGAACACCGAGTACCCGGCCCAGTCGCTGTGGGCAAAGCGCAAGCGCCCGTGCTGGCGCACAAGATGCTCTGAACCTGATAGCTGCTTGCGCTTGACAGATAAGCGCTGCAGGCCAATTTGATGATCAAACCCGGGCCATGGAATGGCCATCGCGTGACCATAGCGCGCCAGCGCGATGCGGGTCGTCTTGGCGGCCAGGTCGGGGTGCGCGCCGGCCAGTTCGGCCACGATGGCAGCGCGCCAGTCGGTCCATGGGCGTTGCAGCAGCCAGTGGCGTGCGGCCACCCCGGCGCTGCGCCGTGGCGCCCCGGGTGGCAGCAGCCAGTCGCCCAGGGCGCGGTAATAAGTCAGCACCGTGGCACCCGGCACGCTTTGCAGCCGCTGATGGCTGGCATCGACATAGCCCAGCCCGGATGCGTTGCCGGTCGCGCCATACAGCACGTTGTCCCAGCTTGGTGCGGCGCCGCCGGCGTCGTGCAGGGGTGCGCGCAGATGCAGGTTGGCCACCAGCCAGGGCGCATAAGCCATTTGCGCGCCGGCCAGCCGCAGCCAGTCCGGCGGGTCTTGCACGATGCGCAGCGCCACATAGATCGGCAGCGCCACGATCACCTGGCTGGCCAACCAGCGCTCGCTACGCGCCTGCGCCTGGTCAAACGCATCCACCTCAGCGCCGTGCCGGGTCTGAGCGACGCGCCACACCGTGCGTCCGGTGTGCAGGCGTGCGCCCAGCGGCGCGCTCAGGCGCCGTGTCAGCCAGGCGTTGCCCTCGGGCCAGGTCAGCACCGCGTCGCCCGGGCTGTCGTCTTGCCCCGGCGCGGCAAAGCCGTGGCGGCTGGCAAAGTAGTGCAGCCCGGCCCAGGCCGACACCGTGGCCAGACCGGCCCCGTAATCGTCGCGGCAGCAATAGTCCAGATACCAGCGCAAATGGTGGTCCGTGAGCCCCTGCTGGGTCAGGTAACTATCAAAAGTCATAGCTGACAGCGCAAGCTGCACGGGCGCAAATGGCCAGATGGACGCAGGCACTCGCCACGGCGCCTGCCGCTGCAGGTCGCGCACCAGCGCGGCAAACCGGCGGTATTGCTGCAGTGTGTCGGCACCCACCCCCCGCAGTGGCAGCAGGCCTTCTTGCCACTGACCGTGCAAAAACAGCCGTTCTTGCGGGCTGTGGCACAGGTGGCGCTCGTCATACACCCAGCGTCCGGCGTGGCGTTGGCGCAGGCCCAGCTCTTCCAGCAGGTCTTGCACCTCGGGTGCGTTGTCGTCGGGCAGCGGCAGGTAATGCGCGCCCAGCGGGCAGCTCAGCCCCCCGAGCTGCATGGCGCGGCTGTTGCCGCCGGCCTCGTCTTCGAGCTCCAGCACGGCAAAGTCGTCCACACCGCGCAGCCGCAAGGCGCGCGCCGCAGCCAGCCCGGCCACACCCGCGCCGATGATCAGGGTGTGGGTGCGCCGCGTGGCGGCCGGGGCGGGCCAGGCCGGTGCGCCTTGCAACCGATGCGCCTGCTGCGGGTTCTGGCCGACAAAGCCCCCGTCAATGTGCGCCAGGGACTCGGTGCGCTGGCAGCCCGCCAGCCCGAGCAGACCGCCCAGGCCGGTGTGCAGAAAGTCACGGCGGCCGGGTGTGTGGCGCTGCGTGGCATCGCCCGCGCCGCTCATGCGCTCGCGTCGGCCGGCGCCGGGTAGCTGACCTGCAGCACCTCGATGTCTTGCACGGCACCGGGCATGACCAGGGCGAGCACGTCGCCGACATGATTTTTCAGCAGCGTGCGCGCAATTGGCGAGACCCAGCTCACCTCACCGGCGCCGTGGTCGGCCTCGTCGATGCCAACAATGCGCACCTGCCGCTGCGCCCCGCTGGCGTCGGCGTAGGTCACGCTGGCGCCAAAAAAAATCTGCGTCTGGCCATGGTGCTGGGCCGGGTCGGCCACCACGGCGATCTCCAGCCGCTTGATCAGAAAGCGGATGCGCCGGTCAATCTCGCGCAGGCGTTTCTTGCCATACAGGTAGTCGCCGTTTTCTGAGCGGTCGCCGTTGCTGGCGGCCCAATGCACCGCCTCGACCACCTTGGGGCGCTCTTGCTCGACCAGCTCTCTGAGCTCGGCGCGTAGCCGGGCAAAGCCCTGCGGGGTGATGTAGTTTTTGCCACCGGCAGGCAGCGGTGGCAAGGACGGACCCTCGTCGTCGCCGTCCGGGTCGTGGTCGGACTCTTTGGTGAACGCCTTGTTCATGAAAAAGCTTCGCTGGGCATGTGGCAAGTTTAGCGGCCTGACCATGCCGCCACCGCCGTCATTGCGAACGAAGTCAAGCAGTCCGTGTTCCGCGCAATGCATGGATCGCCACGGCCTGCGGCCTCGCGATGACGGGGGGCCGGGCCGCCTTGGCTGCATGCCGGTTTGCCAGGCATTCGAGTCAAATATATTTCTGTCATGTGACACTCTTTGGGCAAAAGCAGCGTCAAATTGCACACCGCCCACTTCGATGGCGTGGCGTGTTTTCATGATGACTGACTCACCTTCCAACCCCGTTGCGGCGCCAGCGCCGCCCCGAACGCCTCTGAGTGGCGACCTCTGGGGTGGCCTGGCCGCCATGCTGGTGGCCTTGCCATCGGCCATTGCCTTTGGCGTGACGGTGTTCGCCCCGCTGGGCGGCGCGCTGGCGGCACAAGGTGCTCTGGCCGGCATTCTTGGCGCCAGCGTGCTGGGCCTGATCGCTCCGCTGCTGGGCGGCAGTCAGCGCCTGATCAGTGCGCCCTGCGCCCCGGCTGCCGCGGTGTTGTCGGCGCTGGCCATCAGCTTCAGTCAGCAAGGCATGGCGCCGGCTTCGGTGGTGCTGATGCTGGGGCTGATCGGCTTGTTGGCGGGCTTGATGCAGATCGCCTTGGGGCTGCTGGGGGTCGGGCGCCTGATCAAATACATCCCCTACCCGGTGGTCAGTGGTTACCTGAGCGCGGTCGGACTGATCATCATCGCCAGCCAGATTCCGAAATGGCTGGGCGCGGGCGCCGGCACTTCTTGGCTGCAGGCGCTGCTGTCGCCCACCCAATGGATGTGGCAGAGCATGCTGGTGGGCGCGGTGGTGGTGGTGGTGATGCTGCTGACGCCACGCCTGACGCGGGCGGTGCCGGCCGCCATCGTGGCGCTGTTGGCCGGGGTGCTCTGTTATCTGGCGCTGGGCCTGGCCGACCCGGCCCTGCTGCGCACCCAGGGCAATGCGCTGCTGATCGGCAACCTGGGCGTGGGCGATGTCAGCTTGCTCGATGGCGCACGCGAACAGTGGCTGGCGCTGCGCGACCTGGGGCTGGGGGTGGTGGTGCAGGTGGCGGTGCCGGCGCTGACGCTGGCGGTGCTGCTGTCGATCGACACGCTGAAAACCTGTGTCGTGCTGGACGCCCTGGGCAACACCGAGCATGACTCGAACCGTGAGCTGATGGGCCAGGGGCTGGGCAACATGGCCTCGACACTGATCGGCGGCATTCCCGGTGCTGGCACCATGGGGGCGTCGATGGTCAACCTCAGCAGCGGTGGCACGACCCGACGCAGCGGCATGGCAGCCGGCGCTTTTGCGCTGCTGGCGCTGTTGCTGCTGGCGCCTTTGATTGCCTGGGTGCCGGTGGCAGCGCTGGCCGCGATCCTGATCGTGGTGGGTGCGCGCATGATCGACCGGCACAGCCTGCAATTTTTCTACAGCCGCGCCACCCGACTCGACTTCATGGTGATTCTGGCGGTGATCGGGGTGGCCTTGCTGGGCAACCTGATTGCGGCTTCGGGCGTGGGCGTGGCACTGGCCATTTTGCTGTTCATCCGCGAGCAGACGCGCAGCAGCGTGATTCACAACTGCATCGAAGGTGAGCAACTGTTTGCACAAAACTCGCGCTTTGGGCACGACCCGCAGGCCATCGGCATTGACCAGCACTCAATGGTCGTGTTCGAGCTGCAGGGCAGCCTGTTTTTTGGCACCGCCAACCAGTTGCACCAGGCGCTGGAGCCCGAGACGCAGCGGCGCAAGTACATCATTCTGAGCATGCGCCGGGTGCAGTCGCTGGACATCACGGCCACCCATGTGCTGGAGCAGATCAAAAACCGCCTCGAAGAGCGCGACGGCTGCCTGATCTTTTGCGACATCCCCAAGGGCTTGCCCAGCGGCCTGAAGATGAAGCGTTTCCTGAAAGAAACCGGCGTGGTGCGCCCGACCAACAAGGCGTTTGCCTTTCGCGAGCTTGAAGAGGCGCTGGAATGGGTCGAATCGCAAAAGGCCGAGCAATTGCAGCAGGACCCGGCCGAAGCCGTGCCGCTCCAATTACATGAGCTGCCTCTGCTTGCCCAGCAAGCGCCAGAAGCCTTGCAGGCCCTGATGGACGCGCTGGAGCTGCGCAGCATCAAGGCCGGTAAAAAAGTGTTCAAGGCCGGGGTTGGCGCCAGTGACTTGTTCATTGTGCGCTGCGGTGTTGTCAAGATCAGCCTGCCGCTGCACAAGAAAGACAACTACCACCTGTCCACCGCTGCACGCGGCAGCATCATTGGCGCTCTGGGGTTTGTTGACGAAGCCGGCCACGCCGGCAACGCGGTGGCGCTGACCGACACCGAGGTGTACGCCTTGTCGCGCGAGCGCTTTGAGGCGCTGGCGCGCCAGCACAGCAGCATCGCGCTGGTGATTCTGCAAGCCGTGGCGCGCAACCTGTCCAACCGCCTGCATGTGACCATCGCCGAGCTGCAGGCGCTGCGCGGCTGAGCCACGCCGACGACCGGCCGCGTGCTTCGCTAGGAAGTTCAGTGCTTGCCCAATGTGGGGTAGTCGGTGTAGCCGGCAGCGCCACCGCCGTACCAGGTCTTGCGGTCGCTCTCGGCCAGCGGCTTGCCCCGGCGCAGCCGCTCGACCAGGTCGGGGTTGCCGATGAAGGGCCGGCCAAAGGCCACCAGGTCGGCGCCGTCAGACAGTGCCTGCTCGGCCAGCGCCCGGTCCAGCCCGTTGTTGACCATCCAGGCGCCACGCCCACCCGCAGCGCGGTAGGCGCGGTGCAGGCCGGTGTAGTCGAATGGGCGATCAGGCAGCTCGCGCGCGCCTCCGGTGGCGCCCTCGATCAGGTGCAGATAGGCCAGGTCATAGGCCGCCAGCTCGCGCACCACATAGTCAAACAGCGGCTGCGGATCGGGGTCAAAGGCGTCGTTGGCGGTTGTCACCGGCGACAGCCGGATACCGGTGCGCCCGCCGCCGATGGCGCCAGTCACGGCGCGCACCACTTCGAGCAAAAAGCGGGCGCGGTTCTCGATGCTGCCGCCAAAGTCGTCGTGTCGCTGGTTCGACCCGCGCTTGAGAAACTGGTCCAGCAGGTAGCCGTTGGCGGCGTGGATCTCCACCCCGTCAAAGCCGGCCGTCTCGACCGCATTGCGCGCGGCCGCCTGATAGGTGTGCACGATGTCGGGCAGCTCATAGGCCTGCAGCGCACGCGGCTCGGAGGTCTCGACAAAACGTGGCACGCCGTCTTCGATCAGCACGGTCTTGGTCCGGGCGGTGATGGCCGAGGGCGCCACCGGCTTGGCGCCGCCGGGTTGCAGGCTGGTGTGCGAGACGCGGCCTACGTGCCAGAGCTGGCAGACAATTTTGCCGCCGGCGGCGTGCACGGCTTTGGTCACTTGCTTCCAGCCGGCGATCTGCTCGCTGCCGTACAGGCCCGGCACATCGGCATAGCCTTGGCCCTGCTGGCTGATGGCGGTGGCCTCGGTGATGAGCAGGCCGGCGCTGGCACGCTGGGTGTAGTACTGCGCCATCAGCGCGGTGGGAATGGCATCAGGCGCACGGTTGCGCGTCAGTGGCGCCATCACGATGCGGTTGGCCAGTTGCAACTGGCCGGCCTGGAAGGGTTCAAACAGGTTCAAATGACGGTTGGGCATGGGGTTGGTCCCTCTGATTTTGTGGTGCCCACATGGGGCAGGAAAGCGAGGGTGGCAAGTGTAAGCCGGGCCGGGTTTGGCGGGTTGCAACGTGCGACGGGAAACGGCCGTCGGACGTTATCGGCCGGCCCGGCGCACCCGCGCCTGTGCGTTCAGCGGACCCAGTAGCAGCGGCCCAAAGCGCAGCAGTTGCACCGCATGGCAGCGGCTCAGGCCGACCGGGCCAACTGATACACCGAGGTGCCCGCCAGCAGGTTGGGCAGGGTGCGCAGCACTTCACCGTCCTGAATGCCAAAGCTGTCTTGCACACGCAGCCCGCAGGCGCGTGCCAGCACGCCCAGGTCGGCATGGGTGCCGACGCGGATGTTGGGCGTGTCGTACCACTGGTAGGGCAAGCGCCGCGTGACCGGCATGCGCCCCTTGAGCACGCTCAGGCGGTTGGGCCAATGCGCAAAGTTTGGGAACGCCACAATGCCGATGCGCCCCACGCGCACGGTCTCAAGCAGCATGACCTCGGCGTTGCGCAGGTGCTGCAAGGTGTCGATCTGCAGCACCACGTCAAACGAGGCGTCTTCAAACATCGACAGCCCCTCGTCCAGATTGAGCTGAATGACGTTGACACCCCGCTTGACGCAGGCCAGCACATTGGCGTCGTCGATCTCGATGCCGTAGCCACTGCATTGGCGGGTCTGCTGCAGATAGGCCAGCATGGCGCCGTCGCCACAGCCCAGGTCGAGCACGCGCGAGCCGGGTGGCACCAGTTGCGCCAGGGTGTGCTGAATCAGGGCGTCGCTCATGCGGTCACCTCAATACTCTCAAAATAAGAGCGCACGACGCCCATGTAACGGGCGTCGTCAAGCAAAAAGGCATCATGGCCGTGCGGAGCGTCGATTTCGGCGTAGCTGACCTGGCGCTGGTTGTCGAGCAGCGCCTTGACGATCTCGCGGCTGCGTTTGGGCGAAAAACGCCAGTCGGTGGTGAAGCTCACCAGCAGGAAGCGGGCACGCGCACGCCCCAGCGCCAGGCTCAGGTTGCCGCCGTAGGCACGCGCCGGGTCAAAGTAATCGAGCGCGCGGGTGATCAGCAAATAAGTGTTGGCGTCAAAGTACTCGGCAAACTTGTCGCCCTGGTAGCGCAGATAGCTCTCGATCTGGAACTCGACCTCTTGTGTGCTGTATCGGTAATGCCCGGCGTCCAGGCTGGCGGCGGCGTCTTGCGCTTGCGCCAGCACGGCCGCGCGCAACTGGCGGCCAAACTTCTCGTTCATCACATCGTCGCTCAGGTAGGTGATGTGGCCGATCATGCGGGCAATGCGCAGGCCACGCTTGGGCACCGTGCCGTGCTGATAGAAATGGCCGCCATGAAAGTCTGGGTCGGTGATGATGGCCCGGCGCGCCACCTCGTTGAAGGCGATGTTCTCGGCCGTCAGGTTGGGCGCGCTGGCAATCACCAGCGCATGGCGCACGCGCTCTGGATATTGCAGCGTCCAGCTCAGGGCCTGCATGCCGCCCAGGCTGCCGCCCATCACGGCTGCCAGCGTCTGGATGCCCAGGGCGTCGAGCAGACGCGCCTGTGCATTGACCCAGTCTTCAACGGTCACCACCGGAAAGTCGGCGCCATAGACCGCACCCGTGTCGGGGTTGCGGTGCATCGGCCCGGTCGAGCCAAAGCACGAGCCCAGGTTGTTGGTGCCGATGACAAAGAAGCGGTTGGTGTCGAGCGGTTTGCCCGGGCCGATCATGTTGTCCCACCAGCCTTCGTTGTTGGGCTGGTCGGCATAGCTGCCGGCCACATGGTGCGAGGCATTAAGCGCGTGGCAGATCAGCACCGCGTTGGATTTGGCCGGGTTGAGCGTGCCATAGGTCTCAAAGCACAGGTCATAACAACGCAGCACAGCGCCGCTTTGCAATGGCAAGGCATCGGCAAAATGCATCGACTGAGGGGTTGCGATCAGGGACATGGAACAAAAAACCGGTCACGCCAAAGGCAAAACCGGGCTGGCTGGGGTTTTTGGCGGTTGGTGTCAAAAAA
>JFJP01039831.1_pt1 | contig 12535 bp, 1 predicted proteins | sample 431651 | NCBI WGS metagenome assembly JFJP01 (sample SAMN02602958, study PRJNA72255) | Microbial mat metagenome, whole genome shotgun sequencing project. | biome: fresh water; feature: sink hole; material: water; isolation source: purple microbial (photo- and chemosynthetic) mats found in... | reverse complement strand
ACCCGGTCCGCAGTGTTGTAAGCCCACCCTATCCGCCCTACTCCCGCCGCCCCTCCAGCAACCTTGCACGCTGCGGACGGGGTTTAACCCGGCCCTCCAGACACCACCAACCACGCCGACCTGCCAATGGGAGGGCGAGCGTCCTCGCGAGCCGCGCCCGGCCTACAACGCTACGGACGGCGTGGATTCCGGCATTCCCCAACTATGCCCTAAAGCCGCCCACCGACCTTGCGTCGGTGGAGGCAAACGTTGGGATAGGGAGGAGGCTCCGCCGGACTCCTCTCAACTTCATTCACCACCGGGGCAAGCCCGGCGGGATCCGCCAGCCGTCCACCGGATTCCGGAATGCGGAATTCAGACCAATTTCAGCTTTCAGCTTTCCCAATTTCAGCTTCTCCCCCATCCCCTCCTACCGGAAGCGGAAGACGGAGGGTTGTGGTTCCTGCTCGGGGACTACAAGCTCAATATTGTTCCCGCTCTTCCGCAGCCGAACATTCTCGAAGTCACCCACCGTGCCGAGGCTCGTGTCGGGAGAACCGGGGGTATCGCTGCTAGTGATCAGGATATAGGTTCCCGGCTCCATTCCGATATCGGTAAACACGAAATCGTCCAGCCCCAATAGGTTGGTGCCGATCGTCAAGGTGCCGGTGACGACGGCAATCTTGTCACTCGTCCCCGCCAGTGCAGCCAGATCAAACCTGAGCTTACCCGAGCCGCCGCTGGCCATCAACGAAACATCGAGCCCGCCAGCGATCGAGAGCGTACCCGCCCCGCCAGCGCCAGGAGCTACACTGCCCGCCGCCGCCACGGTCACGCTGCCACCGATCGTGCCCGTGCCACCCAGGGTACCTCCCGCAACCGACACCGCACTTCCGCCTGCGAGGGATCCATTGATTAAGTTCGTGCCTGCATTGATCGTCGTCGCTCCGGTGTAGGTGTTCACTCCCGAGAGAGTCAGTGTGCCTTCTCCGATTTTGGTGAGCGCCAATGTGCCTCCAGTGTTCTGGATCACACCGCCGAATGTGCTGGTGGCATCGTTACCGCCCACCGTAAGCAAGCCGCTGCCCGTGGTGTTGTCCACCACGCTCGATCCGGCCCCACTACTGGATAGACCGTTGATGGTTTCAGTTTTGCCGTTCACGTCCAACGTCGCCGTACCTGAAGCCGGACTGAAGACCACATTGCCGTTGCTGGCACCATCGGGAATCACGTTGTTTGCACCTAATTGGAGGGTTCCGCCGTTGAGCGTTGTCGCGCCGGTGTAGGTGTTTGCAACGGAGAAGATCAACTTACCGCTGCCGGTCGCATCTGTTAGCGTCAGGCTGGTGCCGGAGCCCTGGATGGCCGTCGCGAAGGTGACGGTCTGGCCGTTGACATCGATACTGACCGGCTGGCTGCCAGCGGTGCTGAAGCGACCGGAATAATCATACTGGTTCGCCGCAGAGTACTGCAACGTCCCGCCACCAAACAGGAGGGTGCCTGCGGCAGTCGCGAGCTGCTTACCAAACGGCCCACGCGACCCCGCGCTTTCGGCCGTCCCGGCGTTGAGAATGCCGCCGTTGATGGCAGTATTGCCTGTGTAGGCGTTGGGGGTGGAGAGAGCCAGGGTCTTGGTGCCGGACTTGGTCAGACCGGTGCCCCCGTTGATAGAGCCAGACCCGCCGATGGTGAAGTTGTAGGTTGAGTTGTTGGCCGTGAAGCCACCGGGATTAACAACGTTGTTGAGCGTCACGGTGGTATCGGCGGAAACGCCAGAATCTATAAACTGCACCTGGTCGCCCACAATGGTTTCCTGATAGGTTTTGGCGGGAGCTCCGTTATTATCTTTCCAAGCTGTGGTGGTGTTAATATCCCAAGTTCCCGATCCGGAAGCATGCCAGGTCAACGGCTCGTAGGAAGTGCCGGTGATGTTCACCGACAAAGTCTTGTTCCCGGTGCCACCCCAAGACGCTATGGCTGCAAGTGTGCCCTTGGCGCCGACGATAGTGACCGTCGGAACGCCTACCGGCACAGTACCACCAGCCACAAGCAACGGATACGTACCAGCCGTCAAATTGGCTGCATCGAGCGTGATGCCCGGGATGCCGGTGAAGGTCACATTGTTAATCACTCTAAGCGGAGCCACCGTGGTGCTGGGTGTTGCAGTGAAGCCGAAAGCCAGAGCGGCGCTGGCACCGGCCGATGTAAGAGAAGCGCAAGTCCATTGTTTGGTGTTGTCGTCAACTCGAACGCCGAGGACACAGCCGGCGGTATTGTTCACCGTCACAGCACTGTTTGAACAACTTCCCCCTGCCATACCGATCAACTTGCCGCCGCTGATCGTCGTGGCACCGCTGTAGGTGTTCGCGCCGGAGAGCTTCCACGTGCTGGCGTCGGCCTTGGTCAGGGCCAGCCTGTCCCCCGCGCCGGTGCCGTGGTTTTGGATGATCCCCTGGACCTCATTGGCGCTGCCGGTGTAAGTGCCGCCCAAGGTCAGGGTTATGGTCTGGTCGGGAGCGGTATCAGTCTGGGTGTTGAGCGTGGCCCCGTCGAAAATCAGCGCCCCCGTGCCATTATTGCGGATACCAATTTGTCCGTTGGGGTTAGAGACATCACTAAAGAAGTTGATTGTGCGGTTCGCGGTGTCACCGGCACCCGTATAGTAGATAGTACTGGCGGAGTATTGGCCAAATTGTATGACGCCACTGGCCGCCGCGCCGAACGAACTGGCCAAGCCAAAGTCCCTGATCGTGTTGGCATATACCGTACCTTGAATAGCGGTTGTGCCGGTGTAGGTGCTGGCACCGTTGAGCGCCCAAGTGCCACCGATGGACAAGCTGACGACGCTTCCAGAGCCGTCAACAATCCTGCCGTTGAAAGAGCTGATGCCCGAGTAGGAACCGCTCAATGAAAGTGTCCTGGCCCCCGCCGTGCCGGTGACGGCCGAGTCTGCCGCAAAGGTGACCGCGCCAGAGCCGTTGTTGATAAAATTGCCCGTGCCGGCGGCGTTCAGGGTGAGCACGCGGAGGGCAAAACTTTTCGCGCCGCCAGTCCAGATGAACTGGCTGTTACTGCCGACGAGATTGAACGGGTTCGACGAATCCCCTACGCTGGCAAACACCATTTGGTAGCCGTTGTTCACCGTGCCCGTGAATGTGTTGCCGGTATTTGTGAAGTGGTAACCGGTGGAGTCAGCGCCGATGATGTCACCGGAGCCTTGGAGCACGCCTTGGAAAGTTTTGCCATCGTTGTTGCTGCTGAAGGTGACCACGGCACCCCCATTGACGTTGATCGTGCGTCCGGCGTTCATGATGAAACCGGTGGCATCCATTCTGAGCGTAACGGTGCCGTTGAAGGTTATATCGCCAGAGAGACCCCCGAGATTGCTATCCGCAGTAATATTGAGCTGTCCCCCACTGATGACCGTGCCGCCGGAGTAGGTGTTGCTGCCGGAGAGAGTGAGCCGGCCGGACCCGCTCTTGGACAGAACGCCCGAGGTTCCGCCGCCGAAGCCAGTGGCCAGGGTGACGTTGTTCGCCCCCGTATCGAGATACGCGGTCTGGCCATTGACCATATTCAGCCGGGCAGAAATATCCGTGCTGTGTCCATTCCACAGCAGCGTGCCACCGTTCATGGTGATGTTGCCGGTCGTTCCCAAGGCGCCGTTGCTGAAGCTCAGGACGCCCGCGTCCACGCTTGTGCCGCCGGTGTGCGTATTCGCGCCGGTCAAGATCAATGTGCCGGCCCCGGTCTTCGTCAACGCTCCGCCCGTAATGGCGATGCCGTTGATCGTCAAAGTCCCGGTGGTCGGCGACAAAGTGCCGCCGCCGGCTCCAAGGGTTATCCCCCGATTGGCGTTGAGCGTAAAGGTGGCCGTCGTCTCCAACGTGCCGCCATTCAACTGCAACCGATCCGCGGTAAAGCCCCCAGGGGCCGCTCCCAACCGGGAATCCGCGCCAATGGACAGCGTGCCGCCGGTGACGATCGTCTTCGCATTGTACGTATTGACCGCGCTCAGAACCAACTTGCCGGGCCCGGCCTTGGTGATATCGGTGCTGCCGGTAAGCACGGCGCTGATGGTCACGTCCTCGCTGCCGCCCAAGGCGTTGACGGTGATCGTCGGCGTCGCGCCACTGATGGTCAGGATGTTCGCGCCATTGCCGTTGTTATCCAGCGTCCAGCCCGCCTCCGAGCCGGCGCCCGTGTCTCCGAAGGTCAAATTGCCAATCGTGCGGGTCGAATCCAGGCTCACCGCAACATCGCTGGTGATGTCAATCGTGTTGAAATCTGCCGTTTGTCCGCTGCCGTTGGCGACGGTGCCACCGGACCAATTGCCGGTCCCGCTCCATACGCCAGTAGCCAAACTGGTCCAGACGCCGTCAGTGTTTGTCGGTTGCAGCAGCAGCAGTTGCGTGCCCGTGTACGACAGTGTGTACCCGTCGGGTATCCCGCCGGACAAGGTGAAGGTCCCCGTCAGGGTGCCCGAGGTCAAATTGATCAAGGTATAACTGGCCTGATCGAGCGTGCCCAGGGCGTTGAAGCTGATCAGCGCCCCGCTGGTGATCGTGGAACTCCCGTTCAAGGTCAGCTTGTCCGCATTGTTGGCTCCCGAGCCCACGTCCACCCGGAACGTGCTGCCGCTGTCAAACTGCCCGCTCGCCGCCGTCAGTGTGCCCACCGTGCCAACCGTGCCTGGATTGACCGTCCCGCCATTGGCCGCGGTCAGCGCCCCGCCGCTCGTGCCCGTGCCGCCCAACGTCCCGCCGCTGTTGACGTTGACCGCCCCGGTGGCGCTGGACTGGTTGCCATTGATCCGCAGCGTGCCGTTGTCAACGGCAGTCGCCCCGGTGTAGGTGTTCGCGCCGGTCAGCGTCAGCGTACCGGCATCGCTCTTGGTGAACCCATACCCGCTGCCACTGATCTCGCCGCTGATCGTCGCGGTGTTGGCGGCGGTCACCCCGATGGTGCTGTCCGCCGTCAGGGACACGTTGCGCTTGCTCGACCCGCTGTTATCCAGCGTGAACGTGCCGTTCAACCGGAGCGTCCCGCCGCCGAGGTTGACCTGTGCCCCCGTCGCCACGGCGCCCAAGCAACTATTCGATGAGACACTCAACGTGCCGTTGTTGATGGTCGTGACACCGGTGTAGGTGTTCACACCGGAGAGTGTCAGCATGCCCGCGCCGTCCTTCACCAACGCCACCGACCCGGCAATGATACCGCTCGACGCGCCGTAGCTGTAATCCGAGGAGTTGTTGACCGTCAGCGTCGCGGCGGTACTACTGGTAATGGTCTTGACGAAGACGGCAGCATTTTCAGTAAGGCCGGCGATGGTCTGATTCTTGCCGTTGAGATCAAGGGTGCCGCCGGTGGTCGATTGCCCCATCGTCAGCACAGTTGTGGTCGGCAACGCATCGGTTACTCCCAGCCGAAGTGTCCCATGGGCAACAGTCGTGTTGCCCCAGGAATTGCCGGTAGTATTGATGGTCCACGTGCCGGTATCCGTCTTAACGAGATCCGTGGAGCCGATGTTGATGTTGCCGGATAGAGTACCGGTGCCACCAGTGCCGCGCACAACAAACAACGATGGGCTATTGTCGCCCGAAATGTTACCCGAGACCGTAAGGGTGCCGGGCGCAGACAACTGCGCGAAGGCGCCACCGCCGGTAACCACAACATTGCCCGCCCACGTGCCGGTGCCAGTGTTGACTACCAGCGCCGCTCGTCCACCCGTGGTGTCCAAAGTCAAAGTCTCGCCGGTGACGGTGATGCCAGTGGCGAGGTCCAACCAAACGGTCGCGGAAGAACCACCGATACCCATCACAGTGGTCGTGCCGGTGGTGTTGCCCAAAGCGTTGTTATGGCCAACAACCAGGGTGCCACCATTAATCGTTGTCACGCCGCTGTAGGTGCTGGCACCCATGAGCGTCTCCGTGCCGGTGCCGATCTTGGTGAGGGCGACCTTGGCGGTGGCGCCGTCCACGATCACGCCGTTGAAGACACCCGTTCCGTTGCCGTTGCCCACTGTCAGGGTATTGGCGCCGGTCCCAGCGCCGGAATTCGTCACCTTGCGGCTGGCGTCGGGAGCGATGACGCCACCGGTATTCTTGGTGCCGACGAGCGCGTTGACGGTCTGGTTAAATCCCGCGAGATCGAATGTGCCAATATCATATCCCGTATTGCTGCCGGTTGTGCCCAAGGTCAACGTGGCAGTGGTTTTGAGCGCATCCGTCACCCCGAGTTTGATCAGGCCGTTTTCGAGAATGCTGACATCACCGATGGCGGTACTGGCAGCCTTGAGGGTCACGCCCGCAGACGCGCCTCCAGTCGCGTAGCCGAGAATAACCAAGGCACCGTTGTTGTTGGCAATCCCATTATTGACGGCGATGGCCGCACCCGTGCCGGCCTGCAAAATGAGGTTTTTGGTGGAAGTGGTCTGGCTGATGGTGCCGGCAAGGATCAGTTCGCCACCGCTCGAAAGGAGGCGAATATTTCCGGCCGGGTTGGCCAAGGTGATATTGCCACTGAGGGTATTGATGCCGCTGGTATTATAGATAACACCGGCCCATTGGTTCTGCTCCGTATTTCCGGTAAGGGTGATGTTTTCCGGCGAGTTGATGTTGCCACTGGGCGTCAGCCGTGGACCCGCGCTCGCGCCAGTGGCCGCGATGGTGGTGTTGCCCGTGGTGTCGCCGAGCGCATTGGCGTGCGAGATGTCGAGGATGCCGCCGGAAATGACGGTGGTGCCGCTGTAGCTGCTGTTTCCGGAAAGGGTCAGCGTGCCACTCCCGGTCTTGGTGAGGCCACCGTTGCTGAGCTCGCCACTGTACGCGGTGGACGTGTTATTGTTCCCGATACTCAACGTATAGCCGCTCATGTCCAAATCGCGTGAGCCGGTCAACCCGCCCAGCGTGGAGTTCTGGTTGAACGTTAACGTGCCCGAATCCGAGGCGTTCATGTCCAGAGTGCTGCTTTGCAGGGCCAATGCGTTGCCGACCGTCAAACTGCCGCTGCCGACCCGCGTATTGCCCGAGAAGGTATTGGCGCCGGAGAGCGTGAGGACGGCGCCGGCGTTGGCTACCGTGAGCGCGGTCGTGCTGGCGCCCGGCCCATTCTGAATCACTCCCCCAAACGTGGAAGTTGTAGCCCCGCCATAATTCAACGTCGCCGCTGTACCAGCGCTATTGCCAATAATCTGGTTCCCCGCTGTCCCGGCGGTGGCAAGACCGATGATCGTCCGCGACGCGCCGTTGAGGTCGAGCGTGCCAAACGTCGCGTCACCGCTAACCCCCAGCGTCACCGTGCCGGCGCCGGCGGCCGTGTCGTTGCCCAGCTTGACCGTGCCAGCTTGCACGTTCAGTCCGCCGGTGAAGTCGTTCGCGACGCTGAGAGTCAGCGTGCCGATGCCGACTTTCGTCAAGCCGCCGCCACCCGTCACGTTCCCGCTCTGGTTGAGCGTGTTCGCGACGGTCACATCGATCGTCCCGGAGCTGCTTAACGCCAGCGTCCGCGCATCCGTGAAGCTGCCTGTCGCCCGCAACCCGCCGCCGCCGAAGGTCACCGTGTTGCCCGCCGCGCCCAGATTCCCGTCCGCCCCCACGCTTACCGTCCCCGCGTTGAGGTTCAGCCCACCGCTGAAGGTGTTCGCGCCGTTGCTGAGGGTCAGCGTGCCGGTGCCGACTTTCGTCAAGCCGGCACCACCGGTCACGCTCCCGCTCTGGGTGAGCGTGTTTGCGCCGGTCACCTCAATCGTCCCGGAGCTGCTTAACGCCAGCGTCCGCGCGTCCGCGAAGCCGCCAGTCACCCGCAATCCGCCGCCCCCGAAGGTCACCGTGTTGCCCGCCGCGCCCAGATTCCCGTCCGCCCCCACGCTTACCGTCCCCGCGTTGAGGGTCAGCCCGCCGCTGAACGTGTTGGCTCCGCTCAACGTCAAATGGTCTGTCCCCGCCTTCCTCAGCCCTGTCGAGCCGGCCAGCACTGCGCTGATCTCCACGAGCTTGCCGGATCCCAATGAGTTGACCGTGATCGTCGGCGTGACGCCGGCCAAGGTCAGGATGTTGGCACCGCTGCTGCCGTTGTCATCCAAGATCCAGCCATACGTATCACCCACGTCATCAAAGGTCATGTTGCCGATGGTCTTCGAGGAATCCAGGCGAACCGTGACATCGCCCGTGAGACTGATCGTGCTGAAGTTGGCGGTCTGGCCTGCACCGTTGGCGTATGGTCCGGCGCCGGAATTCCAGTTGGCAATGTCGGTCCAGGTGCCGATGCCCGTGTTGCGGGTCCAGGTGCCGTCACTCGCGGTGCCCTGCACCAGGAGCAGTTGGCTGCCCACGTATTGCACGGTGTAACCAGTGGGCGGGGCACCCGAAAGGGTGAAGGAATCCGGGTTAATGGTATTGCTCGCTTGCAGGAGGACGTAACTGCTACCGGAGGGAACGCCGCCAATGTCGTTGAAGCTGATGTTGTGGGTCCCCCCATCGAAAGTCGCATTCCCGGTGAGAATTAAGGAATCGACACCCGAGGACGAGAAATCCAACACAAACGAGCTACCATTGTTGAAGGTCGCGCCGGCCAAGGTCAGCGTGCCCACGGCACTGGGCGTCCCCGGCTTGACCGAGCCATCCAGGGTTAAAGCGCCGCCGCTGGTCCCAGTCCCTTCAAGCGTCGCGCCGCTATCCACCGTGATCGCCCCTGTGGCCGTGCTCTGGTTGCCATTGATCCGCAACGTGCCGGCTTGCACCGCCGTTGCACCGTCGTAGGTGTTGTTTGCGCCCAAAATCAACGTCCCGGACCCTGTCTTTGTCAACGCTCCGCCAGCACTACCCGCAATGACCCGGTCAATCGTCAGGCTTGTGCTGGCCGCTGGTGTGAACGTCGCGCCACTGGCGCCGATCGTCACGCCGCGGTTCGCACTGAAGCCGGCAATGGTCGCCGTTGTCGCCAACGTTCCGCCATTGAGCGTCAACTGGTCTGCCGTAAATGCCCCGGGGGCGGTGCCCAAACCGGATTCGGCATCGATGGTCACCGTGCCGGCATTGATGATCGTCTTGCCGGTGTAGGTGTTCACATTGCTCAACCACAGGTTGCCGGCCCCGGTCTTGGTAATGCTGCCGCTGGTGCTGATCACACCGCTGAGCTTGGCGTCGATGGCGGCGGAACCATTGTCCACCTGAATGGTCCGCGCGGCAGCATTAACAAGGGCGATCGGGTTCCGGAAGTCCACCATCGCGTCTGAACTGGTTGCACCGAGAACGAAGGTAAAAGAGGTGAACGAGCCGCTGGCCCACGTGACCTGCGCGCCTGCTCCACCGAGGTTGACAATGCGATCCGCGCCGTAGGCCGCAAACCCACCGCTACCCGTCATTTGCACCTGAGTGACACCGGTACCCAACCCACGCGTAAAATCACCCACACCAAGCCCCAGAACGCCATAGCTATTGATCGTCAAAGCCGAGGTCCCGCCGCTTGAGCCAATCCCGCCCGGCAACGCACTGGCATTATTGAGCCACAACACGCCGACGGTGGTTGGGGTCGCGCCGCCGCTGACAGTGGTCGTGCCGGTGTAGGTATTGAGCCCGGAAAGCTTCCAGATGCTGGCATCGGCAGCTTTGGTGACGGAGATTTTGCCAGTCCCACTTACGTTATCCCGGATAATGCCTGAGATCTCGTTGGCGCCGGCGGTGTAGGTGCCGCCCAGGGTCAGTGTGCGGGTGGCAGTGATGCCGGCGACGGTCGGGTTGAAATTGGCCGCGCTGAAGGTGATCGCCCCTGTGCCGTTGTTATAGACGACGCCGCCGCCGGTGTTCGCCGCCGTACCATCGCCAATCTGGAACGTGCGGTTGGGGGTGCCAACGGCACCGGTGTATTGGAGTATGCCACTGTTGGCGCCGCTACCCAGTTGAACCGCGCTACTGACCTGCTGACCGAGCGGTCCGGCGGCACTGTAATTGTTAATCGTGCCCACCGACAGAGTGCCCTGACCGATTATGAGCGTTCCGGTAAAGGTGTTGTTGCCGGAGAGGATCCACATACCACCGCCGGCCTTGGTGACGGAGGTTGCCCCACCGTTATCTGCGATGACGTCAGCGATTTCGTTCGCAGCGGTGCCGCTGCCGTCGAGAGTGAGCGTCTTGATGCCTGCGCCAGTGACCGAGAAACCGCTGGAAGTGAGGGCGCCGGTTCCTGAGGCAGCGATGGTGCTACCGCTCGTCGTGCCCGCCATCACAAAGGGACGGCTGAGGGCCGCACTGCCTGTGTAGGTGAAGGTGCCGACATGACCAGCGCCGGTGCTCAGCGTAATCGCATTGGCTGAACTCCCGAGGCTCGCCACAGTGAGCGAAGCGTTAGCGTTCGGCAAGATTACAACAGGACCCGTGAAAGTATTGGCGGTGTTGTTGAGCGTCAAAGCCCACCCGGCGGAATACCCCTCCACCTTCAAGGTTCCGGATCCGCTGACCACGCCCGTCACGGTGGTGCTCTCGCCGAACGCACCCGTCATAGAAGCGATGATGCCATTGTTAATGGTGATCGCGCGTGCAAGCGTGTAGGCTCCATCGTTGTTATGCAGGGTAGCATTGCCCGTGAAGGTAATGACGTTGCCCGCGGCGCCAAATGCGTTGGCATTCGAAAATTGGTCGTATTGGATGACTCCTTCCTGGATGTTCAGTCCACCCGAGAAGCTGCTGTTGCCCGAAAGTGCCTGCGTACCAGCTCCGGTTTTGGTAACGGTCATGCCCGTCGTGGCATCGTTGATTGCACCGCTGTAGGTGGAAGTAACTCCCGTCTGTGGATTGAGTGTCAGGTTGATGACGGAGCCGGCGTAGCCAGCGGTAAAGGCAGACGCCAGATTCACGCCACCCGAAAGGCCGCCCAAGGTCAATGTGCCGGAACTGAGTCCACTAGTGACATCGAGGCCGATGGTACTGCCGTTGGAACCAGTGGTATTGTAAGCACTATATTGCAACGCCAAGGGATTGGTCATCAATATCTTGCCAGCGCTGACCGTGGTGGTACCTTTGAAGGTGTTAGCGCCGGAGAGAGTGAGGTCGCCCGCACCATCCTTTATCACCGCACCGGTACCACTGATCACCGTGGCGAAGTGAGTACCCTGGGCGATATTGTCGCTGCGCTTGAAAGTGAGGGTGGCGTTGTTGGCGATGGAGCTACTAGGGGAAAGCGATCCGGTGGTGCCACCATTACCGATCTGCAAGGTGCCGCCGCTGATGGTGGTGGTGCCGGTGTAGGTGTTGTCGCCAGTGAGAATCCACAAACTGGCCCCGGCCTTGGTGAGGCTGATCACCGAAGCACCGCCGGCGGTACCATTGGCGATGTTGCCGGCGAAGGTGTTGTTACCGGTGTTGGTTCCCTCAAGTGTCAATGTCCTGGATCCGGCTGGTCCGGGGATGAGCAGGTCTTTGCTGATGACAAGGTTGCTTCCCGCAGTGGTTCCCCTGGCTAAGATCATACCAGAACCGGTGCCGGAGATGGCGAACTGGCGGTTGGCGAGTGTGGTGGTGCTGCCGCTTGCACTCATCCAGTGGAACGTCCCACTCCCACCCACCAGAGTGATCAAGCCCGCGCCTGCCGTGTCGCCGATGCTGTTAAACTTAAGGCCGTAGCCATTGCTTGCTTGTGTGGCGCTGGTAATCGGGCCTGTATAAGTGTTCGCGGCGTTGCTAAAAATAAAATCGTCGGCGGAATTCACACTAAGAGTGCCCGAACCGGTGAGTATGCCATTCACTGTGATCGCGGCACCCCAAGTGACGCTACCGTTGAGACTGACGGTGCGGTTGGCGTGCAGCGAGAAGTTGTCTCCAAAGGTTATGTTGCCCGTGCCATTGAAAGTAAGTCCCCCGGATGTGGCACCAAGGTAGCTATCGTTGTTGGCGCCGAAACTAATCGTGCCCGCATTGATGACCGTACCGCCGGTATAGTTGTTGCCGGCATTGCTGAGCGTCAGCGCGCCCGCACCGCTTTTGGTAAGACCGGCGGATCCGCTGATTATCGAACTAATTGTCGCGGCACCCGAATTGTCGATGATCGGCGTGGCCCCGCCGAGGGTCAACGTGTTCCCTGTGATGATGTAGTTGGCGGTGGTGAGCGTCAGCCCGCCAGCCGTGATGCCGGTGTTCAGCGTGACTGTTCCCGCCGTGCCGCCGAAGATGGCCGTATCGTTGTTTCCGTTGTTCCAGGCCACATGCGGTGCCACCCCGGCATCCCAGTTCAGCAGAGTCTCGTTCCAGTTACCGGCGGTGCCGCCACTGCTACCGTTACCGTCGGTGCCAATGTCCCCCGTACCGCCATCCCACCATCGGTTTGCGGCCTGCGCCTGCGAATTACCGCCTGCGAGGATTGCTGACAGAACGCTCATTGCCAGACATTGCCACGCACGTGTCTTTCTCATGACTTCATCTCCTGTTTCGAACTTCACCAACCGCTCAAGCTCACAGAAAAACCTCAAGCGGTATAGAGGAAAGCCTTCCCTGAACATAAGGGTATTCCCGACTCCACACTGGAATAGTATCATATTAATTATCCGCATGGTAGTCTTTTTTTT
>JFJP01036885.1_pt1 | contig 12536 bp, 15 predicted proteins | sample 431651 | NCBI WGS metagenome assembly JFJP01 (sample SAMN02602958, study PRJNA72255) | Microbial mat metagenome, whole genome shotgun sequencing project. | biome: fresh water; feature: sink hole; material: water; isolation source: purple microbial (photo- and chemosynthetic) mats found in... | reverse complement strand
TTTTTTTGAAATAAGGGCTTTCAAGTGGATAAAAATTTATTGTACCTATGTAATATTACTATATTAGATATCAATTGTCAACACTTTTATGAATGAATTCATTGTTTTCGAGCGGTTTTGAAAGGCCTGGTTGCGTGGAATGAAATCAGGTCTTTTTGAAAGCACTTGATCCATTGAAAAGAAAAAATGACTCCTCATCGAGGAATCAACTTTTCTTAATTATTTATTGTTTTTATTATGGCTTAGTTACTGTAGTTGCATCCAATGAAACGCTTGTTTGCGCATAAATCATACCGGTAATGGTTGATCCTGTATTAAAACTTACATTGGTCATGGACAGTATGACACCTTGGAAATCTGCACCTGAACCAATAGCAACTGTATCTGCAACGATCCAAAAGATATGTTCAGCCAAGATACCACCAGTTAAAGTAATTTGTGTGTTTGCAGCCATGGTTAATGTTCCAGCTATCTGAAAGATAAAGACGTCTGTTGAACTACCATTTAATGTAAGATCCGTATTGATCAACACATCATTACTCCACATATAAACCGCACTTGTCAGTGTCTTGCCACTTAAATCGCCTGTATATAACTGTGTATAGTCTGCTGTTCTTCCTGCTCCATCATTATAGGCAATCAACATGTCAGCTACTGCAGTTGTTAAATATGTAGGTGTCCCTACTGCATAATCAGATGCGAAGACTTGTCCTGTCACTAAAGATGATGTGGAAAATTCATTTCCACTGTCCATGATCAATCCAAATCCTGTAATGTAAGATGCTGCTACTGGACTTACGCCGATATTTCCGATGACTGAAGTTGTACCTGTAGTCGCAACGCCTGTCTTAGATAAGATTGCAAAATCATCTGCTGTACCAAGTTCAATTGCTGAAACAACCTTTGTTCCATTCAATTTAGCTGCATTGAATGCTTGAGTTGCCAATGCAAGTTCATCAACTGCATCTGATACTTGATCATCAGTCAATGGAGTTTCTGCAAGCACGAGTTGTGCTGCTGCAATAGCTGCTGCATAAGTTGCTTGATCCGCAGAAACTACCCATTGTACGGATGGAACAAATAATATCGCACTCGTTCCAACCATGGTTTCATTCTTATTTAGATTGGCTTCTGCAATCGCATCAGCGAGTGGAGCAGTATTGTCAGTCACTTGATTGCTAATCGTAATCACGAGCTCAGCACTTAAGCTTGGTACGCTTTGTGATACTGCCTTAACTGTAACAATGCCGTTTGAAACTGCGGACAGTAAACCGCTTTGATTGATGATTGCAGATCCTGTACCATCAGTGACAGACCAGGTAACCAGTTTGTTTGTTGCATCAGCTGGCGTCAGTGTCGTAGACAATTGAAGCGTACCAGCATGTGTGATGATTGTGGTCGCTGCGTCTGTGCTTTGAATGGTAATTCCAGTGACTGGAATAGAATTATCGGCTTCTTCAGTACATCCCATGATTGCAAATAGCAATCCAATGGAAAGCATGAGTGTTAATATTTTAGGTATTGTGTGTCCTTTTAAGAATTTCATTTCGTATTTCTCCTCTTTGAACATTTATGAAAATAGTGTGTTTTATATGTTCGTATTCACTCTAACATGAAAATATGGATATAAAATAATCCGGGGGAACTATGTATTATTTCACTTAAACCAAAAATCAACCAATAGTATCGCATTCACTGACTCTATAAACAAAAAACGTTCACGATTGTGAACGCATTTCTCTATGATTCAAGCATGAGGTAACCCCAAGTTTTTCTTATTTCAATTCATCAATAAAAACTGTATGGGTTGCCATATCGACAATAACTCTTTCATTCTTGCTGGTTGGTATGTTCTTTCCAATATAATCTGCTCGAATAGGCAACTCTCTATGTCCTCTGTCAATCACGATGGCGAGTTGAATCTGTTTGGGTCTTCCATGATCGTTTAACGCATCCATCGCAGCACGCACACTTCTGCCTGTATAAAGAACATCATCTACGAGAATGACATTTTTATTTTGTACGTTCAAATCTTGATTTCTTGGATCTTTCTTTGTTTCAAGGTCATCACGGTATGCAGTGATGTCTAATGGATAGATATTCACATCGATATCCGCGAATCTTTTTAAATTATCTTTTAAGATTATAGCGATTGGATACCCTTTTCTTAAAATGCCAACTAAAACAAGATCAGATAGATCTGGGTTGTGTTCTATGATTTCATGTGTCATTCTTTTTAAGGTTCTGGAGAGTTGTTCTCCATTCATAATTTCTTTCATCTTATCACCATTTCTATCATAACATTTTTTACATTTTTTACAGTTGATTTTTCAAAAAAGCGTGATATACTTGTAACAGTATAGGTCCTTTAAGCAATGCCCGTGAGCATAGCAAGGTATCAAATCATCATACCTAAAATTAAAGGACACCATGGGTGTCTTTTTTGTTAGAGGCCTTACAATCTAAAAAAGGAGATTGAAAAGATGAACGGAAACGGTTTAATTGTAGGGATTAATGAGAAGCCAAAATCAATTGGCAGCTGGATTGTATTAAGTCTTCAACACGTATTCGCAATGTTTGGAGCAACCGTGTTGGTGCCTTTACTGACAGGTCTTGATGTGGGGGTCGCACTGGTTGCGAGCGGGATTGGTACATTGATTTACATTTTATGCACAAAAGCGAAGGTTCCAGTTTACTTAGGAAGCAGTTTCGCATACATACCAGCAATCACAGCAGCAGTCTTATCGACTGCAGGAGCTGGAACAGCTTATGTCGGTTTGATGGTGGTTGGGTTGATTTATGTCGCAATCGCATTCATCATTAAAATTGCAGGTAGCGGATGGTTGAAGAAAGTGTTGCCTCCAGTGGTCATTGGACCGATGATCATCATTATCGGGATGACACTCGCCCCTGTTGCTGTTCAATCTGCAGGATTTGATGGCGCATCAGGTTGGGAAGTTCCCCTTGTCGCGTTCATCACTTTCATTTCCGTTGTTCTACTTTCCATTAAAGCAAAGGGGTTCTTGCAAATTGTTCCTTTCTTAGTTGCTATATTTATTGGTTATATCGCTTCAATCGTTTTCGGACTTGTTGATCTTAAAGCAGTATTCAGCGGAGTTCCCTTCTTCATGTTTCCCAATTTCACCTTCGTTGGAACTTATCCAATTGATTTTTCTGCGGTTATGATGTTCGCTCCACTTGCGTTCGTCACCATCGCTGAACATATCGGAGACCATGTCGTCTTAGGTGAAATCACAGGAAATGACTTCTTAACAGATCCAGGTTTGGATAAGACATTGATGGGTGATGGCATCGCTACATTCGTTGCTGCAGCAATCGGGGGACCTGCAAACACCACTTATGGAGAAAATACAGGCGTCATCGCGATCACCAGAGTCGGATCCGTTTGGGTAACAGGACTTGCTGCGATTTTCGCAATCCTTCTTGGATTCTTTGGATGGATTCAAGCCTTCATCAACAGTATTCCATGGGCAGTCATCGGGGGCATGACCATTGTGCTATATGGTTTGATTGCAGCAAACGGTGTTAAAATCCTGATTAAAGATAGAACAGATCTTGGAAATATGAAAAATTTAATTATCGTTTCAACCATGTTGGTTATCGGACTTGGCGGAGCAATCTTGAATATCAACGCAGCATCTGCATTGTCGGGTATGAGCTTCGCGGCAATCGTAGGCATACTTTTAAATCAGGGAATCAATCTGCTGGAAAAAACTAATAAAAAAGAATAAGTTTCGTTTAACAACTCTCCATGAAAAGAGCGATCCAATAGATCGCTCTTTTTGATTTCATGATTCTTTTTGTTCACTCTTCTTACTTAATCTTTCTGGGTGTTTCATTGAAAATATTTTTGATATTTGAGAAACAATCGCGTCTGGATTGGTATCTTTCAATACCAAGTCTGCGGCGTTCTTCACTTCATCAGATGAAGACCCAAGTGCAACTGCGTAATCTGCGCTTTGCATCATCGGTATATCAAATGATTTAGAACCTAAAACAACAACTTTGGAGAGTTTGTATTGATCTTTAAGTTCTTTTATGGCATCATATTTCTTTGCTTGATGATCATAGATACGCATGAAATGATACCCATACATGCCATCAAATGGATAAACTTGAATATCGAGGGAGTGATCGGGATTGAGTTGTCTGATTTCTTTTGCCATTCTGATGATTTCTTCTTCGGTATCAATCACCATAAAAAGTAAAATCTGACAATCTTGACTTGGAATACCTGTAAAGTGATTTTTATAAAAGTCTTTTTTATGCTGTTCAATATAATATCGTTCAGCCAAGTTTTTGATTGGACCATTGAAAACGGTGAGTACATCATCTATGACTGAATAGGCGAATGATGATTTTTTTTCTTTTTCAAAATAGGACTCAAGCATCGTTCTATCTTCATGTTGGATTGGTTTCGTTTCAAGATATTCTTGTTTGTTGGCATCATAAAGGGCTGCGCCTTTCATGATGATCAAAGGTAATTTGAAATTGACTCCGTTCAGCGCTTGAAACAGCGTAGAGGGAGTTCTGGTGGTTGCTACTGTGATATTGGCTCCAAGTCTGATCAGATGATTCAATTTATGCTTGGAATATCCAGATAATTCTTGATTGTCGATGAACAATGTTCCATCCAGCCCTGTAACAAATAAAATTTCTTTATTCTTGATGTGATTAAAGTGAATGCCATTGATCATGAGTGCGACCAGCACTCCAAAAATGGTAGAGAAAATGCGGTTAACGGCAAAATACTCGATGGGAAGGTTGTTTCTGATGGAAACGGTAATACTCAAATAGGTCAGTACTGTCACAAATGTCGCCATCGTCTGCTTCATGATAACTGTCGAATAAATCAACGGAACGACTGCAATAGCAACCAAAAGATAAAATGTTAATAAATTCAAAGAATTGATTAATGAAGTTTCAATCGGGTTGTGCAATACCATTTCATACATATTGACGATAAATACACCATAAATCCCACCGATGATAGATCCCATCGACCGGATACGTGCTTGTCTGAAACTTGCTGTATAGTCACTTTGAAGAGAATATGCAGCTGCAATCCCTGCAAAGAATGGTGAATACCATAAAGATGCAATCTCAGGATTCAGCACGTGAATCAATAAATAAAACAATAAAGTAATTAAAATAGCCAGTGCAGTCTTAATATTCCTTAATCCTATCTTTGGCATTTATAACATCTCTTTTCTTGTATTTCAATCAAATTGAATCCTCTATATAGACATGATAAAACTCAACACCTGACGACCAAGTTCTCAAACCAGTGAAATTATTGGATGAGCTGATGGATGATTGAAAACTAAAATTATCAAATAACAATTGATCGTCAATCCATACTGATAATATTTTAGTGAATGGCGTATTGGGATCTATTGTAACTTCAAGTGTGATTTCATGCGTACTTGCCCACCACAATGTACCATCTGGAGTATTTTTATTTGGAATAAAACTATTGGTATAGTCAAATTTGTGTGTTGATATGGGACTCCCTTCAGCACCGTTCGTTCTCGGCCTAATCAGTACAGTCCCACTCACGTAACCTCTATCAAATTGTAAAGCAAAACCCGTATCCTTGTTATCTGGAGCTAATGTCGTTTCAAAGAAGATACCAAATCCACCCGAAGTTCCTGAATTTAGTTTGGCTGAAACATCTATTCGGTATTCACTTCTGGGATTCTCAATAAAAAGTAGCCCATATGTGCTATATAAGTTGGTAGTATTTTCCACCCAAGTTCCAGATTGAACAAATTCAGAGGTATCAAAATCTTCAAAGATATATTGTTCTGTTGTGTCTTGAGCAACAACGTTCAAACTATATAACCAAACCGCATCATCAACTGACCAATAAATAGATGCATCTTTAGCTTTAGCAACCACGATTTTATTGATATATCCTTGATCTATAAGTAATTGCATGCGTTGCTCATCAGTATCCGTTGGTTCAAAGTAGGGATTAGAAATATCATTTAAAGTTACATAATAGTAGGTTGCCTGATTTAAAGCTTCTACATTTGCAAGATCAGCTTTGATTTGAGTTCTTTCAATGAATCCAGAAAAAAGTGTTACTGCTACTCCAGTCAAAATGCCGATGATGACCAAAACTGCAAGGAGTTCAAACAATGTAACTCCTTTTTTATTATTTAGATTCAAGGTCATCGCCTGCCTCCCTCCAACCATCAGTATAGATATCCTTATTGATGATCAGGGGATATTTATAATCATTGTATTTTATTTTTTTTTAAAAGTTATTTTTAAACTTATACTTTCCATCTTTATCCCATAAACCCCAAAATGCTCCGTATTCGCCTTCATTATTGATCTTCCATGCTTCATCAAACGATGAAAAATAGAATAATTCAATGTCTTCATTTTTAACCCATGTTTGAGTTTGGATAAAGTAATTCAGAGCATTCAAATAGGAAGGAATCGCTTCTCCATAAGGTTCGCCTTTTGTTGGCCATCCGGTTTCACTGATGATAACTTTCTTGCCGTTCGCTGCCTTAATGGCGAATTTATACATTTCCTTCATATAGTTAAGTGAGGTTTCCAGACTGCAGTGTTCCCAAAACGGATAACAATTGACGAGAATCACATCACATGCATCAACGATTTCAGGATAGTTTTCAAATGTGTAGTACGCATCTACATAACCAACCTGTACATTCGGAACTGCTTCTTTAACTCTATGGATATAGTCAATTAAGACTTCAATTTCCATATCTTCTCTTAAAAGCACTTCGTTACCGATTGCTAAAATATCTGCGTGACCCGCTTTCGCGATTTGGATTGCATTATTGATTTCTTTTTCGTTGGACTCAAGATCATCGCCAATCCAAGCTCCAACCATGGTTTTCAAGCTTTTTTCATGTGCGATTCTAGGGATGGTTTCATTGCCGTTAGAGCAGGAAAACGTACGAATCCACTTTGTATAAGGTCTGATGACTTCGAGTCGATCAGCAATTTGCACATCCGTGATTTGAGATAAATCTCCAGGATTTTGACCTTCAAGGTACGCACTGAAGCTGATTCCATGAATTTTATCCTGCAAGATGTCCCACATCCGTTTTTCTAGGGTAGCAACATTGTTTTCATCAAGTGCATGTTTTTGAATATCTTTTTTATCTACATTCAAATAGCGAATCTTTTTTCTTGGTTTTGACATTTTAGTCTCCTTTACTCATCCTCAATGCTCATCTGAAGATCATTTCATCATTTTTCAAATCTGACAACCAAATCCATGGTTGCTACTTTGGATATCGTCTCATGAATCGAGCAATGCTTAGCACCAAGTTGTGCCGCTTTTAGCATCTTCTCTTCATCATTTGCGCCATATACAACCATTTCAATTTTAACATAATCCAGCGTTGTTGGTAACGTTTCTCTTTTCGTACCTGAAATTTCTAACGTCGAATGATCAAATGTCAGTCTCATTTTTTGTGAAACGCTTAAAAATGTCGCGTAAAAACAAGATCCTAACGCACCATAAAGCAAATGGTAGGGCTGTGCGCCATTGTCTTGATCTCCGATGGCGACATGCGATGTTGGTGAAATCATCTCTCCGATGAAGCCTTGTTTAAAATTCAATTGAATCGTATCTGTTTTCATTGTTGCTCCTTTTCTAATGGACATAGTGATTCTCGAAATACAGAAACCAGAATATTTTTAATCAACGGTTGATCATACCCAATCTGCATGGTATGTTTCTCAGTGAATTTATAAATACTCAATTCTGATTCGTATTTTTCGTTAGCTGATGCAAATATGTTCACGTGATCCTTGAAAAATGCAAGCATCACCGATGGCCTGTAATGAAACTTGATTGTTTCATACTTTGGCAAGTAAAAATAGGGTTGGGAAACAAATAGAGTTTCAATGACTTCAGGCTGAGCTTCACGCATCAGTGCGGCTATTTCACTAAAGTATGTTTTCCCTTTATCATTCAATGACTGAGTAAATTCATTCGTATCTTTTGGTTTATTCATTTTCCATTTCCTTTCCTTCACTTGAAAATCCGGTTAAACTATGGATTATTTTAGGAATGATGACGACTGAACATGTCCCATGTTCCAATCGTTTTAAAGCCCAAGCGATGATAGATTTTGCCTGCTTCGAGATTGTTATAAAACAAACATAATTGTTTCTTTTTTTCATTGATATATGTTCTCATGATTTCTGAAAGAATCATCGATGCATAGCCCTTATGTCGATACTTAGGATGTGTTGCTACAGCGATCACCATCGCATTTTTTGTTGTTTCAGCGGTAGTAGCTGCCGTTGATGCCATTTCACCATCAACATCGATGAACCATGTCATTCCCATGGACTGATCGCTTGTTTTTTGATTTATAAAATCATCTTTATTTCGTTTGTTGTATCCGAATTCATCAATCATGCACAATAAATCATATAGTTGTCCAGCTTCTTCCTTGGTTTTAAGTTTTTTGATCTTTATCGATGCTTCTGAAACTCCATTCAACGTATGTGCTTCACAAAAAAACATGTGTTTCTGTTCTAAATTTTTCAAATGCGGTTGAATCAATGCCATTAAACCCGTTTTCCCCGAAATGAATTCAAAAGGATCTTGTTCAAAAATAGTGAGGTAGTCCAAATGAAATCGAAGTTGCTCGGAGTAGTAAATCGCATTTTCGTGGTAACGTAAAAACATGCTGAGATACTGTTCGTTCTCATCAATTTCCGCATAAACCCTTTGAAAATCTTGATTAAATCCAAATGTTTCTATATCACCAATAGGAAAAATATTATATAAAGCATCCTTATATAAGTAATCCAAGATACGTTGCCGATGCGATTCGTTCAACTTAATAATCATGAAAGTTCTCCTTACAAAGATAAAAATCATTTAAAAAACTGTTATTGTTCAAACCTTGTTAAATGTATTATAACCGATGTTCATTCTTTGGTCTATATTGAATGATTGAATATGCATAAAATATTCATAAAGAAAAAGGACAAACTGAGTAGGGAGTTTGTCCTTTGTGAATACGAATCAGTTTTAAATCTTATAAAACGTTCAACAAAATGATATAAAGCAAGAAGAATGCAGTTGCTCCATAAAGTAATGGGCTAACTTCCTTACCCTTCTTAGAGAATACCATGACAACGACATAAGTCAGGAACCCAAAGCCAATACCATCAGAAATAGAATATGCAAGAATCATCACAAGGATTGTCATGAAACTTGAAATGGCAACTGGCCAATTGCTCCATTCAATCTTGCCGATGGAAGCTGCCATCATCGTACCAACAATAACCATTGCTGCTGCAGTAACGCCTGGAGTGACAACGCTTAGTAATGGTGACAAGAAAATAGAAAGCAGGAATAAAACACCAGTCACAACAGAAGCTAAACCTGTTCTAGCGCCAGCGCCGATGCCGGATAAAGATTCAATATAAGAAGTTACTGTTGAAGTACCGAATACGGAACCAACGACAGTTGCAGTTGAGTCAACGATATTCGCATTTTGGATATCTTCTTCTGTAACGCCTTCCATTTGTCCTGTAACCGCCATCAATGTTCCTGATGTGTCAAAGAAGTCAACAAACAAGAATGCGAAGATTGCGAACCAGCTGACTGGTTGAATCAAGATGGATGGAACAGCTAAGATAGCTTGCCCAAAGAGTGGAGCGAGTGAAGGAAGCGTTCCACCAAATTCTGGTAACACTGGCATACCGGAAACACCGAACACCAAACCGACAATCAAACCAACGACTGCAGTTCCAACAAGACCGAAGAATACTGCAGCTCTAACCTTTAGAGCTAAAAGGATAATCGTTAAAAGGATTCCGAATAAAGCAAGTAAGGCAGTTGGGTTTGTCAAATCTCCTAAAGAAGTATTCGTTCCGCCTGTATTGACAATGATGCCGACGTTAACGAGTCCAATATAAGCGATGAAGAAGCCAATACCAGATCCGATTGCGTATTTAAGCGATTGTGGAATCGCGTTAACAACTTTCTTTCTTATACCTAACAAGGTAATCGCTAAGTAAATGAGACCTGATATAAAAACAGCTGCTAAAGCTTGTTCCCATGTGTATCCCATATTTAAGCAAATAAACCCATTGCAATGGTCGCTAAACCTGCTGAAAGTGCAGTTGCGAAGAAAACGGATTGAAGGTTTAATCCAGCAACAAGTTGAATAGATCCACCTGCTCCGTCAGAAACGACCCCGCCCATCAATGCTGGGTTTGCGAACAAAATGTAGGCCATTGTCAAGAAGGTCGTCAACCCACCTAGAATTTCGACTTTTAATGAACTTCCACGTTCTTCAATCTTAAAAAACTTTTTAATGCTCTCCATGCTTTTTCTTTCTCCTTTTTTATTTTTTTGTATTCCCATGTATTTTCAAAATAAAAAAACCACTGCTCTAAAACTGTGGTTTCTACATATGAAAACAATAAAAAAGATGTTTTCATATCGTAGTCGTGAATTTTACGGAATCACGGTAGAAACTTGACCTCCACATCAGGTCGATTATACGATACATTGAATACCTCATCATTATAACAAATTACTTGTTTCATTGTAAAGGGTATTTTAAAAAGAAAAAAGTGAAAACGATTTTCCACTTTATTTAGCAATTTATTTCTATACAAAATTCATTTTTGTTAGTTAATCTTTCTGCGATGATCACATTTTTATTGTTTTTTTAAACATCTTTATGAAGAATGAAAAGAGTAGGATGATTGTTGCTAGATATATGAAAAACAAAGAGATGGCCATGATTAAACCTGTTTCATTCATGCATCCATTGGATTCATCACAGACCGTTCTCCAATAGTTATTCGAATCGGCATAAAGCCAAAAGAACAATAAACTTAATATCGTTGGAATAAGAATCAATACAGATGTAGAAATTTGTTTTTTTATGATTAGCCTGATGGACATACCAATATTAAGTAAGACTAAAATTCCAAAAACAACATAAATACTCATTAAAGATCCCCTCTGCGTCAATCAAAAATAATAAATCTATACTCTTGAAGCGTGAACAGTTTTTATCCTTCCAACTCTTCTTCAACTGGTGCAACCGGAAGTAAAATCTTAAGCATGACTGCTGTAACGAGAGAACCTACAACAAGTGCAATCAAGAATCCCCACCAATGATCCATGATGAAGATGACGAACAGTCCGCCGTGCGGAGCTGGCACCTTCGTTTGAAATAATCCAACCAGTGCTCCTGCAATCGCACTGCCTATAATGATTGAAGGCAATACTTTTTTAGGATTTGCTGCAGCAAATGGAATTGCCCCTTCTGTGATGAAGGATGCTCCCATGATCCAATTTGTTTTTCCCGCTTCTCTTTGTTCTAAAGTAAATTTATTTTTAAATAACAATGTCGCGAGTGCAATCCCTAATGGCGGTGTCATTCCACCTGCCATGACCGCTGCCATGAGCGTTGAGGATACTCCTCCAGCAATCGATGCGACACCGACAACATATGCTGCTTTATTGATAGGTCCTCCCATATCGATTGCCATCATGCCTCCGGCAATCAGACCTACTAGAATAGCACTTGTACCATCTAATGCGTTTAAGAAGGATTGAAGCGCATTCGTAACAGGTGTAACCACCAAATTGATACCCAGCATCGATAAAGCTATGAGGATGGTTCCAAATAATGGAAATATGAGAACAGGCTTAATGCCGTTCATGGATCTGGGAAGTTTTGAAAAAACAGCTTTCAGAAGCATAACGATATACCCTGCGATGAATCCAGCAAGAAGCGCACCTAAAAATCCAGATTGATTGATGGCAAGCGCTCCGCCGATGAACCCTGGAACAAACCCTGGACGATCAGCAATCGAATATGCGATAAAACCAGCAAGAATCGGCAACATGAAACTAAACGCCAAAACTCCTGTATCTTTAAGCCATTTGGCTATGGGTGTCCCTATACCATAATCAGGCGTACCTGCGTGTGAAGCATCAAAAATAAAAGCGAGTGCAATCAAAATGCCTCCTGCAACAACAAAGGGGATCATTTGAGAAACACCGCTCATGAGATCTTTATATAGTCTTGGTTTCTTGTTCATAGCTTACCTAGTTTTCATTTTTATAGATTGGATATAGATTGGATAACGCATCTTCGATCAATTGTGTTGGATTTTTTATGGCTTGGGACACACCGACTTCAATCAAGGGCTTCCCGTTGAAACGCTTCATTTCAACTCTTGCATCTGCGGCGACGATGACAGCGATGCTTTCTTCAATATCTTTTGATTTTAATCTGTTTTCAACACCGATGGCACCATTGGTTTCAACAATGATCTTAACCCCAAGTTTTTTTGCTGCTTTTTCAAGCATTTCAGCAGCCATGTAAGTATGTGCGATGCCCGTCGGGCATGCAGTAACTGCGACGATTTTAATCATGTCAGTCAATGGAATCAATGGATTCCAAAATCTTGATGACATCTTCATTCGTTTTTGCTTTATAAAGTCTGTTTCTAAAGTTTTCATGAATCAAACTTCT
>JFJP01011427.1_pt1 | contig 12536 bp, 10 predicted proteins | sample 431651 | NCBI WGS metagenome assembly JFJP01 (sample SAMN02602958, study PRJNA72255) | Microbial mat metagenome, whole genome shotgun sequencing project. | biome: fresh water; feature: sink hole; material: water; isolation source: purple microbial (photo- and chemosynthetic) mats found in... | reverse complement strand
GTTTTGCCGAAAGCTCCCCATTTTCGCTTGCTGGATATTGGCTGCGGCGCGGGCAATATGATGCACCATTTGGGCGAGTATGGTCAGGTCAATGGGCTGGAGATTGATGTGCGCCCCGTTAAAATTGCCCATCAACGGGGCTATCTGGTGGAGCAATTTGATGCTACCAAGCCCATGCCTTTTGCCCATGAAACCTTTGATGCGATTACCGCGCTCGATGTGATTGAGCATAATCAAGATGACCGCGCCATGTTAGCGGATAGTTACAGGGTGTTAAAAACGGGCGGTCATATTATCATCACCGTGCCAGCTTTCATGTGGCTGTGGAGTCATAACGATGACATTAACGCCCATGTGCGGCGTTATACGGCGGGGGAGTTGCGCCAAAAATTGGCTCAGGCGGGTTTCCAAGTGCGGCGGGTAACATATAATAACATGTTTGTTTTTCCGTTAGCGGCCACGCTCATTTTGTTGCGGCGGTGGCTACAGGCCAAGCCTGAATTGGCCTCGCACCATGTGAGCCAAGAGGAGTATCAGGTGGAGATGGAGCCTGCTTCGCCTGTGGTGAATACGATTTTAACGGCGGTGGGTCAGGTGGAGGCCGCGCTCATGCAACGGGTGGAGTTGCCCGTTGGGACATCATTGATTGCGGTGGCGCAGAAGTTGGGGTAAATTTATAGCGCGGATTAGCGGGACTTTTCGGATTTATCCGCTTGTCCCGCGAATCCGCGCTATTTTTAATATTTCGATACTATTTGGGTGATTTTGTGTGGGAGTCCGCAATTATTTGCGGACTCCTACCTATTTGTGTTCCCATTGAAAAGTTCTTCCTGTAAGAAGTTCGGTGATAGCCTACCTTCATGTAGGGGCTGAAAATCTTCAGTCCTTAAATCCCCCCTGGAAATTTACATAACGTATTGATTTGGGTATAATTTGTCCAATTTGTACCACCTTACAGGATATACATAATGAAACATTTAAGGCGTGATACTCTTTCTATCCTTGGTTTAGCAGCTTTGTGGGCGATAAGTGGCTATATATTGGGGGCATTTATCGAATCAATGGGCGTAGCTTATCCCGTAGCCATGATTTTAGCCTCGCTCAATGTCATCATGGGCATGTTCCTTTTCTTGGGTGTTACCAATGACCCCAGATTTGAGCGCATTTTTTTTGAGGGACCTCGGCCGACTGATGAAGGCTATATTCCTGTCGGGTGCTTGTGGGTCATTCCCTTGAATTTTTTGCTCATTGGCCTCATTTTGTGGGTCACAACGACCATCATTCGTTTTATTCTTTTCCTGTGGACTAAGTAATAAATAATAAGCATTTATCAAATCGCCATGGGCTGTGCCACTATAGATAATGAAGATTGAGCCAATGAGCATCAAGATAAAATGCCAGGGCGGGGCCTCAAAGAAAAATTTTTCAGGTGGCATTTTTAGGCTAATTGCTAGATAAATCATCACGATAAACCATAATAGGTACGAAATTCCGCCCAAAAACCATGAGACCATAAAGGGCAATAAGCTAATAAACAACCGTTCATTGCGAGTTCTTTCAGCTAACGGCACGACCTGACGACTGCCCCATTGATAATAATATGGTTTGTTAAGGAGACGATACCCCCAAACATGGAGGAGTTCATGCGGAATAAGGTAATAATCCCCCAATTTTTCTAGCCATTTATGCATGTGGGACTCCTGTTAATCCATTCGCCTAGCAATCATAACGCGAACATAACAATAAAAAAGCCCAACCCATTTAATCAATGAGTTGGGCTTTTTTATTTTCTACGAGTTGCTACTCTTTACTCGTATTTTTATTGGGCATGAAGAATTGAAAGGTATTACGGGCAGGTACAATGCGTTCCTCATAATCACGAATGAGTTTGAGGAGTTTATCTTTAGCCTCTTGCCACTGTTGGTTTTGCATAATGTCGCGAATGTCGTTATCACCATCGCTGCGGAAAACCAATAACCGCATGGGGTAGTCGCCATATGCGGTATGCCACCCTTCAATCATCATTAAGCCGATACCTTGCAGCGTTGGTAAAAATTCGCCTAACACATACCGATAATATTCGGCCTCGCGGTTTGGTTTTATATCGTACGCTAATAGTAATTTTTGTTCCATAATAGCCGTCCTACCCTTTATCTATAATCCTCAATAACGGTTGAGTATTTAGCCTAAATTATAACACGTTGCAGGGGTTTAAGCCAACTATCATTAACTTTGAGCCTTGATTTAGTCATCAGGTGACTTCAAGTCACCTGATGACTAAGGGGGAAATTTTTTTATCTGTCAGTCACGGTATTTAAACTTGGCAAAATGAAGGGGTAGGAGTATAATAGCCCTCTATCTAGCTGTTGTAAGACTTTTTGGCTAGATAGGTTGGGTTGGTTAACGACCAACTGTGTGCGGGACGAAATTTTACCTTTTGCATTTAAGCCCTTATAAGGTTCTGAACCTTATAAGGGCTAACCAAAGGTAAACCGTCCTTGAACCCCACTCGGGTTTCTCTCTAGCCTCATTTGAACGAGGTTGACAAATTAGAGTTAGCAAACGAAAAGTGGGCAACCCCCACTTTTCTTTCATGTTAGGACTTATTGAGGTCATTAGTTAGGAGTTTTGAGAGGCTATGAAAAACGAGTTTATGGTGGCTATCCACCAGGTGTGCAATGAACGGCAACTTCCTCTTGATACCGTGTTGGAAGCGGTGGAAGTGGCTTTAATTTCAGCGTATAAACGAAATTTTAACAGTAATCATTCTATTACCGCGCAAATTAGCCAGAAGTCGGGTGAACCACAAATTTTTGTGGAAAAAGCAGTAGTGGATAAAGTTGAAGATGCTAATAATGAAATTAGCTTAGATGACGCGTTAGCTATTGACTCTGATGCCCGTATCGGGGGATTAGTTTCCATCGAAAGCACACCGGCTCATTTTGGACGCATTGCGGCACAAACGGCTAAACAAGTGATTTTGCAGCGGATTCGTGAGGCTGAACGGGATGCTCTTTTCCGCACCTACGCTGAACGCGAAGGCGAAGTGATTAATGGGACGGTTCACAAAGTTGAATCGCACCAGGTTATCATCACTTTGGGTAATGTTGAAGCGGTATTGCCGCGCGCTGAACAAATTCCTACGGAACGTTATGTCGAAGGGCAACGCTTACGGGCGTATGTGGCGACGGTGACTAAATCAAGCCGTGGGCCGCAAATTGTGGTTTCTCGTACCCATCGTAATATGTTGCGCCGTTTGTTAGAGGTGGAAGTGCCTGAGATTTTTAATGGCACGGTGGAAATTAAATCCATTGCCCGCGAGTCGGGTTATCGCTCTAAGGTGGCGGTGGCGGCATTGCAGGAAGGGGTTGACCCCGTTGGCTCATGTGTGGGCATGCGCGGGACGCGTATCCAAAACATTGTGAATGAGTTGGGCGGCGAGAAAATTGATGTGGTGCAGTGGAATCCTGATATTGGTTATTTTATTGCCAATGCGCTGAGTCCTGCTAAAGTCACCAATGTTATGTTATTTGATGAAAAGGGCAAAACGGCGGTGGTGGTGGTGCCTGATAAGCAACTCTCTTTGGCGATTGGTAAAGAGGGGCAAAATGCTCGTTTGGCGGCTAAGTTGACGGGTTGGCGGATTGACATTAAGAGTGTTTATGAAGCGGCGACTGAAGCCTTAGAAAAAATTAAGAAAGATAGCGAAGTGCATGCGCGCGTTGCTCATCGGACGGAAATTTTTAACATGAGTGCCGCTATTTTAGCTGAAAAAGAGCCGATGTCATTTAGTGATGGTGAATTAAAGTTGCTGAGTGAAGCAATTGAAGTGGTTAATATTGCGGAAATGGCGGTTCGTCGTGAGCGCAAAGCTAAAGCTCCTGCCCCGACTCAAAAACGGGCGGGCGGTGATGATTTTGATTTGATGGCTGAAGCTGAAGCTCTGTTGATGGGGCAAGGCCCAGTGGCTCATGGGATAGATTTGTTGGCGGGAGAGGAAACACCAACCGTCGAAGCGACTGATTTTGATTTTGAGAATTTACCGTCAAGTGCTTTAGATGAGTTAGCTTTGGATTTATTAAGTCAAAATATGACGGAAGATGTTGCGCCTGTTATCCCCGAGAAACCAGTGGTTAAACCCGAGCCAGTGGTGGTTGAAGTGGTGAAGGAAACGCCAGCAGTAGTGGTCAAGCCGCCAGTAGTACCAGTTGTCCCTGAAAAGAAATTGGCCGAAACCAAAGTTACGCCAGTGGTTGAAGTTAAACCCAAAGTTAAGCCGAAGCCAGGGGAACCTGATGAGGAAGATTTGTTTGATAGCGATAAAACCAAAGGCAAGAAGAAAGAGAAGGATAAGAAACGGCGTTTGGTTTATAGCGAAGAATTGGGCGAAGTGGTGGCGGAACGATTACGTAAAAATAGTCGCCGTGACCAAAATTGGCTTGAGTATGATGAAAATGAATAGATAGCTAGTAGATTGTTCATTTAGTTTTTAGTACATGGTCAGACAAGAATGTCCGACCTACCAACGGTAGAACAGACATTCTTGTCTCATGGTCAGACAAGAATGTCCGACCTACCAACGGTAGAACAGACATTCTTGTCTGTTCGGATATACTAGAAATTAAGTGAACAGTCCACTAGTCAGTCGGTCAGCTAGTCAGCAAAACCTCACCCCAGCCCTCTCCTATTTAGGAGAGGGCGCAAAATTTCCCTCCGATTTGGGGGGATTAAGGGGGGTGTTGGTCTTAAACGCTGACTAGCTGAACGCTGACTAGCTGACAGATTTCCATGAAACATCAACCACAAAGAACCTGCATTGCTTGTCGCCAAGTGAAAGATAAACGAGAATTAGTCCGCGTGGTGCGTATTTCTACGGGTGAAATTGTATTTGATGGGACGGGCAAAGCAAATGGGCGTGGGGCCTACATCTGCCGTAAGGGAGATTGTTGGCAAAAAGGATTACAACAAGGGCGTTTAGCGAGGGCGTTGAAAACCACGATTTCAACCGATGAAATCGCGGTTTTACAGGCGCAATTAGTCAGTGAAAGTTAATGGGTACTAAACAACAGTTTGTTACATTAGCTTTGGCTGAGGTGAATCGTTTCAATATCAGGCTGATACTGATGAGGAAACCTAAACTGTGAGCAGACAATTAAATAATGGTGGGGTGAGAGCATGAGTGGTTGAATCTAAGCGGCTCTGATTAGCTTTTTCCTCCGTTTGACCTCGTTGTTTGACCCCCTCAATTTTCTGCGGTGCTTTCATGGAAAGCACAAATAGCCCATTCACCTGGCATAATTTATAAGACTTTTGCTTATTGATAGCAAACAGGAGTGTCAAAATTTTATTTTGACATGCGAAAATGAAATTTTCGCACTCCTTAAGTGAAAGTCCTCATTTATTTATTAGCATTGCGGTCATTTTTAGATGACTCAATGTTTTATATTGTATCAATTGTGATTCCTCAATTGATTATTTTTAGACTCTCAGGAAAGGTGGTGAGATTATATGGCAGTAACTACACAACAACGCAAACCGCAGGCAAAACCCATGAATGGTAAAGTGATTGAAGTTCCGTCGTCAATTAGCGTACGCGAATTAGCGGTTTTAATGTCAGTCAGCCCCATTGAAATCATTAAGGAATTGATGAGCAGTGGGATTATGGCGAATATCAATCAACAGATTGATTTTGATACCGTCTCCATTATTGGTGAGGAGATGGGTTTTCAGGTTCGTTCCTCCCATGTGCTTGAAGCGGAGACTGAAGAGGTTAAACTTGATTTGCCGCGACATCGTCGTTTGGTGGCGCAAGAAAATCCCCTTAATTTAGCCTTACGTCCCCCCGTGGTGACGGTTTTGGGGCATGTGGATCATGGCAAAACGACCTTACTTGATGCCATTCGCCGCACTGATGTGGCGGTGGGTGAAGCGGGCGGAATTACGCAACATATCGGGGCGTATCAGGTTAAAGTAGGGGAACGCTCTATTACATTCTTAGATACCCCTGGTCACGAAGCCTTTACCGCCATGCGCGCGCGCGGCGCACAAGTGACCGATTTGGCCGTTTTAGTCGTGGCCGCCGATGATGGGGTGATGCCGCAGACGAAAGAGGCCATTCAACATGCTCGTGCGGCTCAAGTGCCGATTTTGGTGGCGATTAATAAAGTTGATAAAGATAACGCTAATTTGCCTCGCGTGCAGCAGGAATTGGCGGATGCGGGGCTTGTGCCTGAACAATGGGGTGGCGATACCACCTGTGTACCCATTTCCGCCAAACGTAAACAGGGCATTGAGGAATTATTAGAAAATATTCTGTTGATTACCGATGTGGCTGAACTCAAAGCGAACCCTAATCGGTTGGCGCAAGGGGTGGTTATTGAAGGTAAAGTGGATAAGCGGCGCGGGATTGTGGCGAATTTATTGGTGCAAAATGGGACGCTGAAGCAGGGTGATACGATAGTTATTGGAACGCAATTTGCTCGTGTTCGCGCTATGTTCAATGACAAGGGGCAAACGATTAAGAGTGCCGGGTTATCGGTGCCAGTTTCCATTTTAGGTTTGCCTGATGTGCCAGATGCGGGGACTTTCTTTGAAGTGGTGGTCAATGAGAAAGCGGCTCGTGGCATTGTTAATCAACGGTTAGATGATGCCGCCCGCGAGCCTATTGCCAGTAATCGCCGTCATCTTTCGTTAGAGGAGTTTTTCCAAAAGCGCACTGAAAATAATACCAATACGCTGAATCTTATTCTTAAAGCAGATGTGCAGGGTTCAATTGAACCGATTGTTAACTCTCTCAATCAGATTGAAGTGGGTGACATGAAGCTCAAAATTTTGGCTAAAGGGACGGGCAATATTTCAGAATCAGACGTTAATCTGGCGATTGCTTCCGAAGCCATTGTGCTAGGTTTTAGCGTGGAAGTCGATTCACCTGCTCAACGGTTGGCTGAACAGGCTGGGGTTGATGTCCGTCAGTATAATATCATTTACAAACTACTCGAAGATGTTGAGTTAGCTATGAAGGGTTTGTTAGACCCCATTTATGCTGATAAAGTGATTGGTCGGGCTTTAGTGCGGGCCACCTTCAAGATACCTCGCAAGGGGCGGATTGCGGGTTCTGTTATTACGGATGGTAAAGTAATCCGCAGTGCTTATGTCAGAGTATTGCGACAACAAGCCACGTTATATGAAGGTAAAATTACCTCGCTCAGACGCTTTACTGATGATGTCTCCGAAGTTGCGAATGGTTACGAGTGCGGGATTGGCGCGGATGGCTTTGAGGATTTCAAAGAAGGTGATAATTTAGAAATCTACATTAAGGAACGTATCAACTAGTTATGAGTAGTCGTCGTCAAAGTAAAATCGCTGAATTAATTCAGCGTGAAGTCAGTTTATTACTCCAACGTCATACGCGTGACCCACGCCTGGGTTTTGTGACCATTACGGGGGTTGATGTGACTCAGGATTTGAGTCTCGCCACGGTGTATGTGGCTTTGCTGGATGATGAGAAAATTGGCCCAACCATGCAAGGGTTAGCTAGTGCTGCGGGTTATTTTCGCTATCAACTGGGGCAGGCGTTATCCTTACGGCAAGTGCCAACGTTAACTTTTAAACTTGATAACTCAGCCCAAGAAGGACAAAAAGTTGAGTCTTTACTAGAAAAAATTGCCAAAGAACGCCTGGAGCAGGGAGAGGAAGTCAATGACTTGCCCTAGCTGCTCCATCTCCGATTATCACACCCACTGGCCTCTTTAACCTTAATAAACCGCTTGGTTTAACCTCCCATGATGTGGTGGCGAAAGTTCGCCGTCTCACGGGGCAGAAAAAAGTCGGCCATGCAGGCACCCTTGACCCCCTGGCGACAGGGGTGTTATTGGTGTGTCTCGGCAACGCCACGCGCCTGCTGGAGTATTTGGTGGGGGGGCAGAAACAATATCGTGCCATCATTCGCTTTGGTATCACCACCGATACGCTGGACGCAGAGGGACAAATTTTAACGCAACAAGACCCTTCCGCCTTGAGTGAAGCCCAAATTCGGGCGGTCTTGCCGCGATTTATCGGCACAATTCAGCAAATACCGCCGATTTTTTCAGCGATTAAGCAAGACGGGCAATCGATTCATAAACGGGCGCGGCGGGGGGAAGAGGTCATTGTCACCCCGCGCCCCGTGACCATTGCATCGCTCACCTGGGTAGAGTGGCAACCGCCTGACCTTACGCTAGATGTCGTCTGCTCGGCGGGAACATATATCCGTTCATTGGCGCGGGATATTGGCGAAGCGGTGGAGGTGGGCGCACATTTAGGCGGCTTAATTCGCCTTGCGAGTGGTTCATGGTCATTAGAACATGCCGTAACGTTAGAGCAACTTGCCGCCGATTGGTCGCCCCATCTCATCTCCCTTGACCACGTGGTCAGTCACCTACCCCGCACCGATTTAGATGAAACCAATGCCACCCATGTCCAACATGGGCGCACCATTATGCTTGACCCAAGCCAAATTATCGCTTCGCCAGACGGTTTACCTTCCATTGCCGCCCCCTTACGGGCTTATCGTGACGGTGAATTACTGGCGATTTTGCTTTTGACTGACCCTGAGCAAAATCTGTGGAAACCCCATAAAGTTTTTGCAGGTTTGTAAGGTAGGATTTTAGCAACGAATTACCCGAATTTTGATATTAAGCCTTTATAAGGTTTCAAACCTTATAAAGGCTGGCATCATCGTTTGTTTTTTAATTCGCAAAATTCGGGTAATTCGTTGCTAAAGCAGTTTTTTCCTGTTTTCCATGCAACTATTTCAAGACCTTAATCAAGTTAATTTAACGCAACCCACGATTCTGACCATTGGCACATTTGATGGCCTCCATTTGGGACATCAGAATTTATTGCAACAACTTAATGCAGCAGCCAAAAACCACCAGGCCATGTCGGTGGTGTTGGCTTTTCACCCGCGCCCCAAAACAGTTCTCGCCCCTCACCTCCCTAGCGATGATTATTTGACTACCGCGACTGAACGCATTACGTTATTTGAACAACTTGGTTTAGATGTCTTACTATTAGTTCCGTTTACGCGGGAACTTTCGCAAGTGACGGCGGAGGCATTCATGGGGTTGCTTAAGGCGCGGCTCAATATGATAGAGTTGTGGGCGGGGCATGATTTTGCGTTGGGCAAGGGGCGTGAGGGTAATTTAGAAAAATTAAGTGAATTAGGGCAAACGTTGGGCTATCAACTCCATGAAACGGCTCCCGTCATCGTTAATGAGCAAATTGTCAGCAGTACCCGCATTCGCCACCTGCTCATGGATGGCAATATTCCGCAAGCCACTGCGTTTCTAGGTCGTTACCCCGCCATTACGGGCGAGGTGGGGCATGGGGCAAAGTTAGGGCGCACATTAGGCTTCCCCACCGCCAATTTAATCACCCCACCTGAACGTTTATTACCCGCCAATGGGATTTACGCCACCTTCATGGTACGCGCCAAAACGGGTCAGCGTTATCTCAGCGCAACCAATGTGGGGGTGCGGCCTCATTTTGATGGCACCACCCGCACCGTTGAAGCCTATATTTTGGATTTTGATGAAGATATTTATGGCGAAACATTTACGTTAGAATTTGTCACTCGTTTGCGCCCCGAAGAGAAATTTGATACTCTGGAAGGGTTGCTAACGCAAATGGCTAAAGATGTGTTACAAGCGCGGACGATATTATCTTCCAAAAGTTTATAAAGTGGAGTCCAAATCTTTAGATTTGTTGGTCAAATCTAAAGATTTGGACTCCATGTGTAGTTAATTTATGCCAATCAACGTTGATTTGCTGCTTTATAACGCGGCGCAGGTTATCACCTGTGCCAGCCCCACGGGGCCAAAACGCGGCTCTGCCATGCGCGACGTGGGGCTTATTTCTCATGGCGCGGTGGCGATTGCGGCGGGTGAGATTGTGGCTGTTGGCTCTACGGCTGACCTGTTGGCTGATTACACTGCCATTAACATGGTTGATGTCACCGATAAAGTGATTTGCCCTGGTTTCGTTGACCCCCATACCCATGTCGTTTACGCGGGCAACCGTTTGGCCGAGTTTGAATTGCGGCTACAAGGGGCGAGCTATATGGAGATTATGGCGGCAGGTGGCGGGATTCTCAGCACTATGCGTGCCACTCGCGCCGCTTCCGTGGAGCAACTTGTCGCCGAAACTCGCCCCCGTTTGGACAGCATGTTGGCACTTGGCACGACCACAATTGAAATTAAGACAGGTTACGGCTTGGACACGCCCACCGAACTCGCCATGTTACAGGCTATTGCCCAACTAAACTGTGACCACCCCGCCGATTTAATCTCCACCTTTTTAGGCGCGCACGCCGTCCCCCCCGAATATACAAGCCAAACTGAGTTATATGTAGAGTTGGTGATTCAAGAAATGTTACCTGCTGTAATGGCCTGGTGGCAAAATTTACCGCCCGATTTGGCCTTACCTAAACCTTACGTAGATGTATTTTGTGAGGTCAATGCCTTTGACCGCGCCCAATCGGCGCGCCTGTTGCAGGCGGGGCAGGCGTTGGGCTTGCCGCTAAAAATCCATGCCGATGAGTTCGTCAATTTAGGTGGCGTAACGTTAGCAGTGGAGTTGGGCGCAGTGTCGGTTGACCATTTAGATGTTACGCCGCCTGACGAAATGGCGATTTTAGCCAACTCGTCCACCATTGCTGTCGTTTTACCTGCGGTCAATTTCAATCTCGGCAGCCACCATTTTGCTGATGCCCGCGCCCTCGTGGATGCGGGCGTGGCGGTGGCGGTCTCTACCGACATAAATCCTGGCTCGGCCCCATGTCCCTCCATGCCGTTGGTTATGGCTCTCGCTTGTCGCTATCAACACCTTTTGCCCTCTGAGGCGTTCAATGCCAGCACCATCAATGCGGCTCATGCCATTGGGTTAGGGGCAAAAGTAGGTTCATTAGAGGACGGTAAACAGGCCGATGTGTTAATTCTTAATTGTTCCGATTATCGTCAAGTGGCCTATCAATTTGGGGGCAATTTGGTGGAACGGATTTATAAACGTGGGCGGGAAGTAAAAAGTGAGAAATGAGAGATGAGAAATATTTAGTCATCAGGTGACTTCAAGTCACCTGATGACTAGACCACATCACCTGAAAATTTACAGGTGGAGAAATATTACGTCTCATTTCTCACTTCTTATTAAAATAACATTGCAATCTATTATACTTGATGGCGAAAGTTTGACGATTGACCAAGTGGCGGCGGTGGCGCATGGGCAGCCTGGCGCGCCTGCCGTAGAATTGAGTCCCCTGGCACAGGCCAAAGTGACCCGCGCGGCGCAAGCGGTGCAAACCTTGTTAGCGCAAGGTCAAGTGGCGTATGGTATTACAACGGGTTTCGGGGCATTCAAAAACCGTCTGATTCCGTTAGACCAAGTGGCGCAATTGCAACGTAACATTCTTATGAGCCACGCGGTGGGCGTGGGGCAGCCCTTTGATGTGCCAACCACGCGGGCGATTATGCTGATTCGTGCTAATACGTTGGCGCGGGGCTATTCAGGGATTCGGCGGGAAACGTTGCAATTGTTGCTAGATATGCTTAATAAAGGGATTCATCCCGTTATTCCTGAAAAGGGGTCATTGGGCGCGAGTGGCGATTTAGCTCCGTTGGCGCACATGGGTTTGGTGGTCATTGGTGAAGGCGAGGCCGAATATCAGGGGCAAATTTTGAGTGGCGCGGTGGCCTTGCAGCAAGCCCATTTACAGCCTGCGGTTTTGGTGGCAAAAGAGGGTTTGGCCTTAACAAATGGTACGGCGGTCATGACCGCGTTGGGGGCATTGGAGTCGCGGCGGGCGCGTCTGCTCAGTCGGGTGGCGGATATTGCGGGATGTTTAAGTTTGGAGGCGTTGCATGGCACGGTCATGGCCTTTGATGAGCGTATCCATAAATTACGCCCCTACCCGCGCCAACTGAATTGCGCCGCTTATTTGCGGGCGGTGTTGGCGGGCAGCGATTTTACCCGTCACCATGACCCGACCAATGTGCAAGATGCCTACACCTTACGCTGTATTCCGCAGGTGCATGGTGCGGTGCGAGATGCCATTGCCTACGCCCGTTGGGTGATTGAAATTGAGCTTAATGCCGTGACCGATAATCCGTTGATTTTCATTGATGAGCAGACCGAAGAGATTACGGTTTTATCGGGGGGCAATTTTCATGGCGAACCATTGGCGATTGCGATGGATTATTTGGGCATGGCGATGACTGAATTGGGTAATATTTCGGAACGGCGTATCATGCGGCTGACTGATGAGGCCAGCAATGCTCAGGTGTTGCCCGCGTTTTTGACGAAGCATGGTGGCCTCAATTCGGGCTTTATGATAACGCAATATACGGCGGCAGCTCTAGCGACAGAGAATAAAATTTTGGCGCACCCCGCCAGTGTGGACACGATTCCCACGTCGGCCAATGTGGAAGACCATGTAAGCATGGGCTGTACGGCGGCGGTGAAGGCGCGCCAGATTAATCAAAATGTCGAGCATATTTTGGCGA